>JAEEGH010022036.1_pt1 | contig 13107 bp, 9 predicted proteins | sample 9134181 | NCBI WGS metagenome assembly JAEEGH01 (sample SAMN16246544, study PRJNA631951) | gut metagenome | biome: gut microbiome; feature: rumen; material: DP-attached | host: Bos | place: Iran: Karaj | collected 2018-10 | reverse complement strand
CAGGTCGTCCCTGTGCGGTCCGACCGAGGTGAATCCGCGGAAGATGTCGCGCTCCAGCCGGTCCGCAAGCTGTTCGGTCAGCGTCTCGCGCAGATCGTCGAAATCCTGCACCGGCACCGTCGGCTGATAGACCGTTTCCAAAAGCTCCTTCGTGCCGCTCATCTTCGCATGGAGCGTGTGCGCGTTTTGGGAAAGTTCCTCGATGAACGACGCCCTTGCCTGCATGATCGTCGCGCCGAGCTTACTTAACTGCTCGTCCCAAAGCTCGATCATGTCGTACGGCACGGTTTCTTCCTTCAGGAGCAGGTTGCGGCTTTTCAGCGCCTGATTGTACTGCTGCAGAGCATAGTAGTACGCGGGCTTCAGCTGGCTCAGTTCCATATCAAGAAACCGCCGCCGTTCCTGCGGTCCGTCCTTCACAAGCTGCAGGTCCTCCGGCGAGAACATCACGACGTTCAGACAGCCCATCAGCTCGCCCGAACGGTTCAGCGGCGCCTCGTCGAGATACACGCGCTTGCGTTCGCCGCGGATGAGCTCAATGCGGATCGAGCGCGAGCCGCCGCGCGTTTCGAGCGCAAGCGCCACGCTGCCGTCAAGCTGCCCGTCCATCAGCAGCTCGGCGTCGTGCGGGGTGCGGTGACTCCTGCCCAGCGCGCACAGAAAGATCGATTCGAGCACGTTGGTCTTCCCCTCGGCGTTCAGCCCCGAAAGGATGTTGAGTCCCGGTTCCGGGTACAGGGTAAGGTCCGTATAATTCCGGAATCTATGCAGTTCCAGTCCCTTGATCCGCATGGGCACATTCTCCTCACAATTTACCATATAAGTATAGCACATCCGCCTTTTTTTGTAAATATTAATATAGAAGAAATAGCAATTCTTTTCATATATTTTACATACAGAACCGCCCTTTGCCGCCCGTTTTCGGGGCATAAAAAAAGCCCGCCGGAAGGCGGGCGGAAAACTGTATGCTTTACGGAATGTCGTGCTCCACTTTTTCGGGCGGAACTTCCAGAAGCTCGGGATGCTTGAGATAGTTGAACAGCTTGCGGCTTGCCACAACGTACTGCGAACCGGAGCAGACGCGCTCGTCCATGACAATGCCGATCGGAATACACTTTTCAAATACGATCTCGCCTTTTCTGCGCTGCGGCACTTCGTGCGGGATGCCCATCGCCATGATCATCGTCGTCGTACCGAAGTTGTAGACATGGTGATAGATCGCGTTGGTGCGGATGCTCGCAAGGTTCGTGATCGTCAGCGAGCAATGGAACGGGCTCGCATCGATGATGCTCTTCGGCAGCAGACCGAACTTGTCCATCGCCTTGAACACGCACACGCCGAAGCGGCACAGCCCCGGCACCTTCAGGAGCTTGCGAATGAGGTCGTCGGTCGAGTTGGTGTCGCCCGAGGCGCGGTTTTCCGCGACGTATTTGTCGAGCGTTTTGTGCACGTCGTCGATCGTAAACTCCGGCTCAAAATGCATCTTGTTCATCGTACCTTCGGTCTCGCCGGGCTTTAAGACCACCATGCCGACCGCAATCTCGTTGCGCGCGTAGATCGTCTTGTTCACGACGAAGCGGTTGATGATCGGGTACTCCGCAACCGTGCGGACGTATGCCGCAAGCACCAGTCCGAGATGCGAATACTCCTTGCCCTCGGCGCGCTTTCTGTTCAGATACGCCTGCATCGGCTCAAGCGGTACGTCGATCTCCATCATGTTCATGGAGTCGCAGCGCTGGTCCATGATATGCGCCGCAACCTGATACATCGGCTGCGCGGTCTTGACACGTCTTCCGTCTTTTCTCACTGTTGTTCTCCCTCTGTCGATTGAATTGGATTTTGTACCGTTTCCGGTTCATGCTTTCTCGCAAACCGCTGCACGCCGTAGATCCCGACGAGGATCACCACGCAGAACACCGCGGAAAGCCATGTGAACGGCTCCTTTAAGATCAGCGCCCCCGCGATCACGGAAACCGCGGTCGTCAGGTTCGCGTAAACGGTCGAGCGCGTTACCGTCATATACGTCGCCATATAGGACAGCAGGAAATAGCTTACGACCGAACAGCACACCGATAAAAACAGCACCGGCAGCAGAAACTTCATGTCCGCAAGCGGCGCAAAGAACGCCGCGGGGCTGAAGCGGGTCCGTACGAGCGCGATCGGCGTAAAGCACGCCGCGCCCATGCCGATCATCAGATACGTGCGTTCAAACGCCGTGAACTCGGCGGACAGCCCGCGGTCCAGGATCCCGTACGCCGCGGCGGAGACCACCGCGACGATCAGACCGACCACGCCGATCCAGTCAAGCGCGCCGCTCGAACGGGTCAGCATTCCGATGCCGATCACGCCGCCGACCGAAAGAAAGCTGAACAGTACCTGTCCGACCGTCGGCTTTTCGTGCAGAAACGGGATCGCCGCAAAGATCGAAACGATCGGGATCACCGCGATCATCACGCCCGAAAAGATCGTCGTCGAATGGATCACGCCGAGCTCCTCGCCGATAAAGTAGATCACCGGCTCCATGAGCCCCATGAAAAGCGGCCAGAAGATGCGCTTCCCCTTTCCGCGGAAGTTGATCTTCACGACGCGGAAAAGCAGCAGCAGATTCATGATGGCAAACGCGATCAGAAACCGGTGGCTTAAAAGCAGATACATATCCGCAACGCCGAGCGCCGATTTCGTGGCGAGGAAGCTGAACCCCCAGAAGATATGGCTGATAACCGCCGCCAGAAAAAGCGTGATCTCTTTTTTCTTCATGTCAGTCGATCTTGTATTCGAGAATGGTCCTTCGCTCTTTCAGTCCCATCTGCCGGTAAAACGCAAGCGCGCCGGCGTTGTCGTTCCATACGTTCAGCGTGATCCAGTCGAAGCCGTTTTCCTCAGCATACGCCTTCACATGACGGAAAAGCCGCTGTCCCACGCCGGTCCGGCGTTCGGCTTCATCCACGCACAGATCGTCGATATACAGCTCCCTGCGCCCGACGATCGGTCCGTCGTCCTCCACCGTTTTCCGAAAGCAGATCGCATACCCTACGGCACGGTCGGTTTCGTCCGTTTCCACAAACAGAACGCAGTCCGGATCCTTCAGAAGGTCCAGAACGCCCGCCTCGGAATACTTCTGCGTACCGCTTCGGTACATATCGGGACGCACGGCGGCGTGCACTTCCAGCACCTGCCTTAAAAGTGCGGAGATGCGCGGCGCGTCCTTTTCTTCGGCTCTGCGGATCATGCTTACTCCTTCATCATGCGCGCCGCAAGCTTCATGCGCTGTTCCTTACTGAGGATGCGCTTGCGCATGCGGATGCTCTTCGGCGTGATCTCGACAAGCTCGTCGTCCGCGATGAACTCGAGGCACTGCTCGAGCGTGAACAGCGTGGGCGGCGTCAGGCGCAGCGCTTCGTCGCTGCCCGCCGCGCGCATGTTGGTAACGTGCTTTTTCTTGCAGACGTTGACCACGATGTCGTCCGCACGCGCGCACTCGCCGACGATCTCGCCCTCGTAAACCGGAACGCCCGGTCCGATGAACATTCTGCCGCGGTCCTGTGCATAGAACAGCCCGTAGGAGCAGGAATCGCCCGTTTCGTGCGCGACCAGGCTCCCCGTCTTGCGCTCGGCAATATCGCCCTTATAGGGCTCATAGCCGTAGAAGATATGGTTCATGACACCGTTGCCGCGCGTGTCGGTCATGAGCTCCGAACGGTAGCCCATCAGTCCTCGCGCCGGGATCAGAAACTTCAGTCGCGTACCCGTGTCGCCGAGCGTCGTCATGTCGGTCATTTCCGCCTTGCGCATGCCGAGCTTTTCCATGACAGCGCCCACGTATTCCTGCGGCACGTCGATGGTCAGCTCCTCGATCGGCTCGGTCACGACGCCGTTTTCATCCTTGTGCAGGATGACCTTCGGACGCGACACCGCGAACTCATAGCCCTGACGGCGCATCTGCTCGATCAGGATCGAGAGATGCAGCTCGCCGCGGCCGCTGACGCGGAACGTATCGGTCGATTCGGTCTCCTCGACGCGCATCGACACGTTTGTCTTGACCTCGTTGAACAGGCGATCGCGGAGGTTGCGGCTGGTCACATACTTGCCTTCCTTGCCCGCAAACGGACTGTCGTTGACCAGGAACATCATGGAGACGGTCGGCTCGTCGATCTTCACGAACGGCATCGGCTCGACGCAGCTCGGATCGCACGCGGTCTCGCCCACGTTCAGATCTTCCACGCCCGCGACGCAGACGATATCGCCCGCGTATGCTTCCTCGACTTCGACGCGCTGCAAGCCCTCAAAATTATACAGCCGCGTGATCTTCGTGTCGCGGCGACGGTTTTCCTGTCCGCCGCACAGCGTAATGGTCTGTCCGCGCTTCGCCACGCCGCGCTCGATGCGCCCGATGCCGATCTTGCCCACGTAATCGTCGTAATCGATCGTCGAGAACAGGATCTGCAGCGGCGCGTCGGTATCCGTCGCAGGCGACGGGATCTCCTTGAGGATCGTATCGAAGACCGCCTGCATGTTGTTCTCCATCTGATCCGGCTCGTAGCCCGACATGTTGTTGCGCGCGGAGGCGTACACGATCGGAAAATCAAGCTGCTCGTCCGTTGCGCCGAGCTCGATGAACAGCTCCAGCGCCTCGTCCACGACCTCGTAGGGACGCGCTTCGGGACGGTCGACCTTGTTCACCACGACGACCGCCTTTTTGTTGAGCTCCAGCGCCTTGCGGAGGACGAACCGCGTCTGCGGCATGCAGCCCTCGAACGCGTCGATCAGCAGCAGAACGCCGTCGACCATCTGCAGGATTCGCTCGACCTCGCCGCCGAAGTCCGCGTGGCCCGGCGTGTCGACAATATTGATGCGCGTGTCGCCGTAGGTGACCGCGGTATTTTTGGACAGGATCGTGATGCCGCGCTCGCGTTCGAGGTCGCCGCTGTCCATAATGCGTTCGGTTCCCTGTTCGCTGCGCCGCAGCGCGCCCGCGTCCTTCAGAAGCTGATCGACCAGCGTCGTCTTGCCGTGGTCGACATGCGCGATGATCGCAACATTGCGAATATTCATAAAATCTTCCTCTTTCCCTCGGATTCTGACTGTTTTTCCAAAAATCGAAACAAGATATTATACACCGCTTTTCTTTCGATTGCAAGCGGAAACAAATAAAAAGGCGAGCGGGATCCCGTTCGCCTTTTCGTTTTCGGTTTTATTTCAGTCCCATCACATACCGCAGGATCGCCGCGGCGTCCGCGGCGTCAACCGTTCCGTCGCCCGTAAAGTCTGCGGCAAGCAGCGCATCACCGCTCAGAGATACCAGCGACACAACATGCCGCAGAACCAGCACGGCGTCCGCCTCCGTGACCGTTCCCGATCCGTCTGCGTCGCCGCGCAGCGCATACGGGGACGGCTTCGGCGTCGCAGTCGGCTTCGGCGTTGCGGTCGGTTTCGGCGTCGCAGTCGGCTTCGACGTTGCGGTCGGTTTCGGCGTATCGGTCGGCTTCGGCGTCGCAGTCGGCTTGACCGTTGCCGAAGGCGTAGGCGCTGCCGTTGCCGAAGGCGTAGGCGCTGCCGTTGCCGTTGCCGTCGGCGTCTCCGAAGGCGTCGGAGAAGGCGTGTCGCTCGGTTCGACCGTCGGCGTCTCCGCAGGCGTCTCGCTCGGTTCGACCGTCGGCGTCTCCGAAGGCGTCTCGCTCGGTTCGACCGTCGGCGTTTCCGAAGGCGTCTCGCTCGGTTCGACCGTCGGCGTTTCCGAAGGCGCTGCAGTCGGCGTTGCGGTCGGGACCGCCGTGGTAAACGGCATTGTGCCGTCGTCATAGGTAAAATCGAACGCTGCGGTCGATTCGATCGCCTTTCCGTTTTCGTCGAACAGCGTCGCCCCGCGGTAATAGAACTTCAGCACATCCACATAGGAATAGCCCTTTTTCACCATCTGTCCCGCGCCGCGGTGCGAAAGGCCAGCGCGGTGTCCGCTCGAAACGCCCCACACGAGCTTCCATTCGTTCTTTGCGGTATGCACCGCGAAACAGACCGTGCCGGCTGCGCCCGATGCAGCGGCGGCTTTGACCTCGGCGGGCGTGCAGGAAAACGAAACCTGTTTTTGCTTGCCCGCGTCGTCCTTGACCGTCAGCGTCCAGTCGTACCGCTTCTGCGGCGCAAGCGCGTTCGGGTACCGCGCCGTGCCGGTCGGATTCTTCGGATCGTACACGCCGACGAGCGTGTCGACCGAAACGATTTCCTTCGCGCCGGTCTTTTCGAGCAGGAATGCGTACAGCGAAGCGTTCATGCTTTTCGGCGCCGTGCCGTCGATCGTAAGCGCGACGTTCTTGGTCGACCCCGCGAGGTCGAACGGATCGTAGCCGAACCAGTACGCGCCGGCGTTCGCCGTGCCGCCCCATTTGATGCGCGGCGTGATCGCCTGTCCGCCGTTTGCGGTGCTGTAATACGTTTTTACCGTTTTGCCGTTGTATCTGAGCGTCTGCTTCCAGACGGCGTCGACCGCCGCGATCGTGTTTTTGTCGCCCGCGACATAGCCGTAATAGAGCTGTGAGGTCGTGGTGTCGTACACGTCGAAATACTTGGTTTTTCTTGCCTCGATCTCGGCAAGCGCAAAGCCCTTCGCGCAGATCGTTTCGGTCTTTAATACGTCCGGCTTCGACGAATCGGACATCTCGCCGCTGACCACGCCGTAGAGATAATGATGCATCCCCACGTAATTGATCAGCCGCAGCGTGCCGCCGTCGTTATAAAAGACGAAATCGCCGTAATAGACGCGCGTGCCGTGCTTGGCGTTGTTGAACGTCAGCGTCGTGGACGCGCTCGTTCCGACGCGCGCGAGCCGCACGGAACCGCTCGATTTCTGCAGCACGCCCGCCGTCGAATGCGACACCGTAATCTTGCCGTCCGCGAGCTTCGCCGTGATCGTTCCGCCGCTGACCGCCTTGCCGTCCACGGAATACTTGCCGGAGAGCTTGACGGAAAGCGTGTCCGCCTCGCCGGTGGACAGGAGCACGCGCACGGTCTGTTCGGTCTCCTCCGCCGCAGCGGGTGCGACGGCGATCGGCAGCAGAAGCAGACAAAGCAGCAGACAAGCCAGCCGTTTCACGGACGCGTCCTCCTTTCCGGTTTCTTAAACACGTTATACCACAGTTATACAAAAAAACAAACGCCGCAGGGCGTTTGTTGAAACATTATTTACAAGAATGACGAATCTTTGCCGCAATTTTGGCAGATTACGGAAGCGGCGCAAAAATCCGCATCACCGCCTCCGCCGCCTTCCGTCCGTCGACCGCCGCGCTGACGATGCCGCCCGCATATCCCGCGCCTTCGCCAACCGGATACAGTCCTTTGTGCGAAACGGATTCCATTCCGGAATCGCGCAGGATCCGAAGCGGCGAGGATGTGCGGCTTTCGACCGCCGTCAGAACCGCATCCGCCATGTCATATCCTTTGAGCTGCCGCCCGAATGCTTTGATTCCGTCCCGCACGCCCGCCGCGACAAAGTCCGGCAGGCATTCGGAAAGCCGTGTGTACCGCACGCCCGGCCGGTAGGTCGGTTCGACCGATCGCGAGGGCTTTGACGCCTCATCGCGCAAAAACGCGCCGACCGTGGATGCGGGCGCGGTCCCGTCGCCGCCGCCGTGCAGAAACACGTCCCGTTCGAGCCGGTCGAGATACCGGAGCCCGTCCAGAGGATGCGCGCCGAAATCGTCCGGCGTGATCTGCACGACGATCGCCGCGTTGGCGTTCTTTCCGTCGCGCGCAAAGTTGCTCATGCCGTTGACGACCGTCTGTTCCGGGCCGCTCGCGCTTGCCACGACCTGTCCGCCCGGACACATGCAGAACGTATAGACGCCGCGCTCGCCGCTCCTTGCGGTCAGCCGGTATTCCGCCGCGCCGAGCCGCGGGTGGTTTGCCATGGGGCCGTACTGGCTTTCGTTGATCAAGCTCTGCGGATGCTCCGCGCGCACGCCGATCGCAAACGCCTTCGGCGCCATCGCAACGCCCCTGTCGTACAGCATTCCTGCCGTATCTCTTGCGCCGTGTCCCATGGCGAGAATCAGCGCCGTACACGGCTCCCAAACGGCTTTGCCGCCCTGCTGCACCAGCGCCGCCTTCACCGCGCCGTCGGTCGTTTTGAGATCCGCAAGCTTTGCGGAAAAACGCACTTCGCCGCCCGCCGCTTCGATCCTCTTCCGCAGGTTTCCGACCACGGTACGCAGCCGGTCCGTGCCGATATGCGGCTTTGCAAGGTACGCGATCTCTTCCGGTGCTCCGCTTTTGATCAGATCGGAGAGGACGCCGTCGATGTGCGGATCGCGGATGCGCGTGGTGAGCTTGCCGTCGGAAAACGTTCCCGCGCCGCCCTCGCCGAACGCCACGTTGCTTTCCGGATCGGGTTCGCGCAATGCGCCCGACCAGTAGCGTTCCACGTCTTTTACCCGTTCCTCAATCGGGCGTCCGCGCTCGATCACCAGCGGACGGTAGCCGTTTTCCGCAAGCGTCAGCGCCGCGAACAGTCCCGCCGGACCGAGCCCTGCGACGATGATCCTGCCCTCCGCCTGCTTTGTGCCGAAGGAGAACGGTTCCGTCTTTTGCGGATTCACAAGCTCTGCCTTCCGTTTCGGATCGCGCAGGATCCGCTTCGCCGCCGCGTCGCCGACCGTAAGCTCCGCATGCACGCAGTAAAAGATATCGTTCTTTTTGCGCGCATCAAGCGCCTGCCGGACGATCCGCAGCTTCAGAAGCGCATCCCGCGGAATGCCGAGCGTATTACAGCACGAAGCGGCGAACGAATCGTCCGTCGCATCGAGCTCTTTTCGTAAGTTTTGCAGATAAACCGTTTTCATCCGATTTTCCGATGATATCCGTTATCCTGCCGTTTCAATCGCCTGCATGTTGATCGTAACGGTCTTCTGCGGCAGTTCGATGAGATAGGTCATGCCGTCTCTGCCGACAAAGGTGATCAGAACCTTCGCGTCGCCGTCGTCGGATTCCACCACGCGGTATTCCTCAAGATGCAGGTTAACGCCCTTGCATGCGATCGAAACAGGCACTTCGTTTGCGCCTTCCTTGCAGCCCCGCAGATCGACCGACGCTGTGAACCAGCGCGTATTGAGCGCTTCCATCGCGTCGACCAGACCGGATACGCGAACCGTAACGGTTTCGGGCTGATCCAGCATCTTCAGACCGTTGGCAAGGCCGGAATAGGTGATCGGAACCTCGAACTCCAGTTCGTCGGCGGCGCGCTTCCGAACGGTCGTCTTTACCGTCACGGACTCCTTCTTGTCGGTCTTCACGCCGGAGGGGATTTCAAGCCCGACCGTCAGCGTTTCCTCACCCTCTTCGTGGTTCAGAACGATCTGTTCCGTCTTGATCGCGCTGACCTTCAAAAGGTCCGTGCTGTCGCCGTAGATGCGGATCGTCTGGTCCGAACCGCCGGCAAGCGCGCATTCATACTCGTACAAATCGGTGTTCAGACCGTCTGCGACGACGTCTCCCAGTTCGAGCGGAACTTCTTTGTACCGGCGGATCTCGATGTCCTTTACGGTGACCTTCACATCCCTTGTGGAGGCGCTGTCGATCTGCTCGCCGTTGATGTCGAAGAACTCGACCGGCAGGGTCAGCGCATACGTTCCGGGAAGCGTGGACAGATCGGCGTTCTCAAACGTAGAGAGATCGATCTTCACTTCCGCACGGGAGATCCGGTCGATATCGGATTTCAGACCGGACAGCGCCGGAATCGTTACACGCTTCGGCGGGATGCACTCAAAGTACTCCGGAAGCGAATTCCCGACCTGCACGATTGCGGGAAGTGCGTTCTCCGTGCGCACCGTGGCAACCATTTCTTCGCCGGTCCACGTCCGTTCGATCGTCAGGTCAATCTGCTCGACCGTGACGCTCTTCAGCGCGGCATACTCCGGAATTGAGGTCGAGACATCGAGTCTGACCGTTTTGCGGTCCGGATCCTGATCGCTGATCGGGATCTTTTCGAGATCGACGTAGCACTTTACGCGGGAAGCGTCGATCATGCTGTGACGGTCGATGCTCGCTTCCACATTGACGTCGGTGCTGTGCGTCTCGGAATCGACGACGACCCAGCCCTTCTGGCGGAGCCGGTCCTCATTCTGCAGCGTAATCTCGACGTCGTAAACGCGCTTGACGTATTTCGGCTTGACTTCGGAAAGCACGTAGCCCCAAAGCAGAAGCGCAAACACCAGCGCAATGATTTTCAGCGGAATGTTCTTGGTGAATACGTTTTTGAAAAACCGTCCGAGCGCGGAGAGAAATTTCTGTCGTTTCGTCATGTTATGCCTCCGCCTCCTTCTTTTTCCGGTTCCACGGAAGCACGAAGCCCTCGTTCTTCACCAACAGACTTTCAAGAACGTCGTTCAGCGCCTTCTCACCCAGATAGCGGATCAGCTTTCCTTCGCGCGCTACGGAGATCGCGCCGGTCTCCTCGGACACGACGATGACCACGCAGTCCGCCGCGGACGAAACGCCCAACGCGGCGCGGTGACGCGTGCCGAGCTCGCGCGCGACCTTTGTGTCGTCGGACAGCGGCAGCAGGCAGCTTGCGGCGATCACGGTCGTTCCGCGGATCACGACGGCGCCGTCATGCAGCGGCGTGTTCGGTTCAAAGATGTTCTCGATCAGCGCTCCGGAGAGTTCCGCATTCAGCGGGATGCCGGTTGCCGCGATATCGCCGAGACCGGAACGCCGTTCAAACACGAGCAGCGCGCCGACGCGGCGCTTGGACAGGTGCAGGATCGAACGCTTCAGATCCTGAATGGTCCTTCTGGTGTCGGTCTCCTCCTCCGATCCGAGCAGCTTGGAGAGGCGGTTCGAGCCGATCCTGCCGAGCATGCGACGAATCTCGGGCGTAAAAAGAATGAACAGGATGATGAAAATGGAACCGCTTGCCAGCGTGCTGTTCAGCACCCAGTAAATCGTCCACAAATTGAGTACGCGGGCAATCACGGAGAGCAGAAACAAAAGCCCGATGCCCTTCATGACCTGGTACGCGCGCGTCTCCTTTGTCCATTCCAGAATCTTATACAGGAAGATGGTGATAATGAGCACGTCAAAGACGAAGCTGGCAAGCCCGCTCGGCGTCTTGATTGCGTTGAATATGGTTTGCAGAATATTGATCAGATCCAACTTCCCGATCACCTCTCTTTCCGGCGGGACATATGTTCCCGCATATACTGTGACAACTATATTATACCATCAATGTGACGGAATTGTCACGTAATTATTACAAATTCCGGCGAATTTGTTCCGCGTTTTTCATCAGCGTTCCGTACACGGCTGCGGAAGCGGTAAGCACCGCCGCTGCGAGCGCGGCGGAGACCCAGGGATAGCCGATCGCAAGCATCGGGATCACCGTCACGGCGACCAACCCGAAGCAGATGCCCAGCATGGCCAGCACCGAACTGCTTTGTTTAACGACCTCGGTGTCCGATTTCCACGAGAGCCGCGGCAGTTTCGCGTTGATATACAGTCCGAACACCGTCGTGAACAGCAGCGCGGCGACCGGCAGCAGATACAGCCCGACGATTGCGGACGGCGAAAGCAGTCCCGCATAAAAGACCGCAAGCAGCGTGATCGTGATCAGCAGCGCCGGTCCGACCAGCACGAGATTCAGAAGGAGCTTTGCCCTGAGCCACAGCTTTGCCGGAACCGGCAGCGTCTTGGCGATCCAGATCTCCTTCCCCTCCATCGAGATCGCGCAGCACGTCGTGGGTGAAAGCGTGGCGCAGAAGATCAGGACCGCGGTGACGAGCGCCGGCACAAACCGTTCCAGCGACGCCTGCCGGAAGAACTGCATGAGCGTTTTTGACATCACCGCCGCGACAATGCCGAACACGACGATCAGGATCGAGCCGAAAATCGTGTTGATCACCCATGCGGTGCTGTTGAAGAACCGCTTGCGCTCGATCAGAAACAGCGCTTTCGCCGCGCTGCTGCGCTTCAGCGTTCCGAGCCGGTAGTTCTTCACATGATACCCGGCGGACAGCCGGTCGTGCAGCGGCAGGAACGTCTTGTTCAGCAGCAGAACGAACAGCGCGCATACTGCGGCCGAGGCGGAAACGAACAGCAGCACGAGCGGAAAGTTTCCGGTCACGCCCTCGGCAAACCACCGCGCAGGCGGATAGATCCGCGCGATCATGTCCGCCGTTTTGCCCGGCGCAGTCATAAAGCTTTCGGTGAGCCGCGGGAGCAGATATGCATATACGATGAACCCCAGAAGAAGGATCATCTTGATCGCCGACGTGATCCCCTTCTTATACTTGCTCCCCGCAAACGCGGCGGAGATCAGAAGGTCCGCGCCGCTTCCGATCACGACCGGCGCAACCGGCAGCAGCAGGAGCATGACGAGAAACGCCGGCCAGAACCACCACGCAGGTGCGCAGAGGATCGCATAGACGACGCCGCACGGCAGCAGATATGCGGCGCAGTACAGCGCTTCCACGGAATACAGTGCGAAAAACCGTGCGAACACGACCGTTCCGGTTTTGATCGGCATGCCCATCAGCGTATCGAAATCCGCAAAGCCGGACAGCGTGGCGCTGCCCTGCGCAAACGCCATCGCAAGCGCGAACACGCACGCCATCGCTGCGATCATCAGAAACGGCACGGCGGGATCGATCCCCGCGGAGATCATCTGAAGCGATGTCATTCCCGCCATTCCGCCGTATACCGTAACGATGATGCCGATCGCGACAATGCCCATGATCGCGTTCCGGCGTTCCCGCGGGTCCTTTGAATGGCGGATCACCGGGAAGCGGAAGATGCTGTTCAGATACAGTTTGATCAGCGTGCGAAGCGGTTTCATTCGTCCGTCAGCTCCAGAAACAGTTCTTCCAGCGAACTGTCGCCGCGCACCTCGTCCATCGGACCGGCGGCGATCAGCTTTCCGTTTTTGATGATTGCAATTTTGTTGCACAGCTTTTCCGCGACCTCCAGCACATGCGTGCTGAAAAAGATCGCGCTGCCGTTTTCGACCAGCTCGTGCATGATGCCTTTCAGCGTGTGCGCCGCTTTCGGATCGAGCCCCACAAACGGCTCGTCGAGCATCAGAAGCTTCGGCTGCTTGGTCAGCGCGCCGATGAGGGCGAGCTT
>JAEEGH010022035.1_pt1 | contig 13107 bp, 10 predicted proteins | sample 9134181 | NCBI WGS metagenome assembly JAEEGH01 (sample SAMN16246544, study PRJNA631951) | gut metagenome | biome: gut microbiome; feature: rumen; material: DP-attached | host: Bos | place: Iran: Karaj | collected 2018-10 | reverse complement strand
CAGCTGTCTTCGTTCTGCGACCGCGTGACACCAGGCAGTGGCGTGTAATAGTTGCTGCGGCTTGGCCCGTTGAGCCGCCGCAGGGCAATGTGCGAGAGTGTCTCGGTCATTCCATAAGTGCTCCACACAGCGTTAGGAAAGTCCTGTAACTCACGCTCCAGCGCCTCGTCGATGGCTCCACCGCCAATTATCAGATGTCGTATCTGCTTCAAACGTTCACGTCCCTCGGCATCATGCAACAAGTTCCATACCTGCAGCGGCACCATGGCACAAAGGTCTATCCCCAGCCCCTCCCCAAAGGAGGGGAGCTCTGGTTTGCCTGAAGGCTCCTGCACGATGAGCCGCAGTCCGCAGGTCAACGCACGCACTACCATCATCTTTCCGGCAATATAGTCTAGCGACATACAGAGCAATGCTGTGTCACCCTCATGTAATCCAAGAAACTCACACGTTGTACGGGCCGAGGCCTCCATGCGACGTTTCTCCACATGCATGGGTTTCGGTTTTCCCGTTGAGCCGCTGGTATGTACCAGCACCGTCGGGCTGTCATTGTGCCATTCGGTTAAGAATTCTTCGAGATCCATAGCTGGTCGCCACGTATTTCAAGCGGCATGGGGATATTATCTCTAAAGAGCTGGCCAGTGCCGAGTCCTTGTGGCATGGTAATCCGGTCACCATAGACTGCTGAACAAAACTGGGCAATAGCATTTAGGCCGATATTGCTTTCCAGCGCACTGGTTATCCATGAGCCAATACCCATGTCGCGAGCTATTTGAATCCACTCACGTGTTCCTGCCATACCACCATGCAGTGATGGTTTGAGAATGATGTATCGTGGGCGGACAATGTTCAGCATTTGGCGTTTTTGTTCCGGGTCGTTAACACCGATGAGTTCCTCGTCAAGAGCGATGGGGAGCAGCGACTCTCGGCAAAGTTCAGCCATGAAGGACCACTGTCCCTGACGGATAGGCTGTTCAATACTGTGGATGTTGTACTGCGAGAGCAGTTCAAGCTTATAGAGCGCCTCGTCAAAGGAGAAGGCACCGTTGGCATCGAGCCGCAGTTCCACTTCATGATGGGAGAAACGCTGACGGATGCGTTTGATTAAGTCCAGTTCACGGTCAAAGTCAATAGCTCCGATCTTCAGTTTAACACAACGGAAGCCCTGTTCCAGTTTCTCCTCCAAGCGACGGAGCATCTCGTCGTAGTTGCCCATCCAGACAAGGCCGTTAATGGGAATGCCCGTCTCGCCACGACTGAACGGCGTATCAAAAAGCAGTGGAAGATGGAGGGTGGAGGGAGGACGGTGGAGGGTCAGAAGGGCTGTTTCGAAGCCAAAGAGCATAGAGGGATAGTCGCGCAGCGACTCGAAGAAATCGGAAACAGCAGTTTCTCCCTGTTCAATGGCGGCAGCAAATTCTTTACTCTTTACCCTTAACTTTTCACTATAGTCAGGCAGGTCGTCGCACGACAACTGTGGCAGCGGTGCACACTCGCCGATGCCTGTAACAGGCCCCTCGGACATAATAACCAGCCATATCCTTCTCTCGGTATAGACACCGCGGCTTGTTCCTGCGGGTTGTTTGAAATGGAGGACACACTCCTTGGTTATTATCTTCATGGAATCTTTGGGTATTGTTCGAAGTCAGGCTTGCGCTTTTCGAGGAATGCCTTGCCACCTTCCTGAGCCTCATCGAGAAAGTAATAGAGCATGGTAGCGTCACCTGCCAGTTGCTGGATGCCCGCTTGTCCGTCAAGTTCTGCATTCAAACCAGCCTTAATCATACGAAGGGCGATGGGAGAACGTTCCATCATCTCCTCGGACCAGCTGACGCATTCATCTTCCAACTCACTGAGAGGCACTACCTTATTCACCATGCCCATCTGTTCGGCTTCGCTGGCAGAATATTGTCGGCAGAGGAACCATATCTCACGGGCTTTCTTCTGACCTACGATACGGGCGAGGTATGAACTGCCAAAGCCGGCATCAAACGAACCTACCTTCGGCCCAGTCTGTCCAAAAATAGCATTCTCGCTGGCAATGGTCAGATCGCAGACCAAGTGCAACACATGACCGCCACCGATGGCATAGCCATTAACCATAGCGATAACAGGCTTGGGAAGCCGACGTATCTGCATCTGCACGTCCAGGACACTGAGGCGGGGTACACCCTCGTCATCAATATAGCCTCCACGCCCTTTCACGTGCATGTCTCCTCCCGAGCAGAAAGCATGTTTGACGTCCTCCAGACGCTTTCCTTCGGGCACATCAGACATGGCACCCGTCAACAGTACGACTCGGATGCGCTGCATTTCACGGCAGAGAGAAAATGCCTCGCTCAGTTCCTGCGTGGTCTTCGGAGTAAAAGCATTTCTGTATTTGGGACGGTTAATAGTTATCTTGGCAATGCCATTATACTCTTCGAAAAGTATCTCCTCGAACTTACAAATCTCTTTCCATTCTCTTTGTTTCATAGCCTTATTTCTTTTTGTTGCTGCAAAATTACAAAAAAAGGAGCAAATTCTTTCATCTTTCAACTTTAATCTTTAATCTTTTTATTATCTTTGACTTGCAGTCGAGGTATTCCCACTCGAGAAAACTCAAAATTCTTTTGGTTTTCTTCTCGCTTATTCGTACCTTTGCACGCGTAAAACCCAAAATTATGCTTCAAATCCGCTGTAAAAACAACAACGTCACAAAGAGCTTTCCTGAAGGAACATCGCTGCTCGACGTCTATCAGGAGTTTGCCAACGAGATTAAACTCCCCTACCCCGTGGTCTCTGCCAAAGTGAATAACGCCTCACAAGGACTCAAGTTCCGCCTCTACCAGAACCGTGACGTGGAGTTTCTCGATGCCCGCGAAGGAAGCGGACACCGCGTCTATGTTCGTTCTCTCTGTTTTGTACTCTTCAAAGCCACGCAGGACGTATTCCCTGGTTCCAAACTCTTTATCGAGCATACCATTTCACGCGGCTACTACTGTAACTTCAAGAAAAAGAACTTCGAACCTCTGGCTGACGGTGATGTAGAGCGCATCCGTGAGCGCATGCAGGAAATCATCAACCTCGATATGCCCTTCCGTCGCAACGAGGCAACGACCGAGGAGGCAGTCCGTGTGTTTGCCGAGAGGGGACTGACGGACAAGGTTAAACTCCTGGAAACCAGCGGACAGATATACAGCGACTACTACACACTGGGTGACACGGCCGACTATTACTATGGTCCGCTCGTCCCCTCTGCCGGCTACCTGACGGTGTGGGGACTGGAACCATACCACGACGGTATGCTATTACGCGTGCCCGACTGGAACAACCCCACCGTCCTGGCAGAAAAGGTTGACATGCCGAAGACCTACGGCATGTTTGCCGAGAAGACGAAGTGGGACATCATCATGCGGCTCTCGAATGCAGGCGACGTGAACCGTGCCATTCTGAAAGGCTATGCCTCGGAACTGATACAGGTGAGCGAGGCTCTGCAGGAAAAGAAGATAGTACAGATAGCCGAAGAGATAGACCGCCGTTTCCACGATGAGGAGAACCCTGTACGCATCGTACTCATCACCGGACCGTCATCGTCAGGTAAGACAACGTTCTGCAAGCGTCTTAGCATCCAGCTGCTGGCCTGCGGACTCAGGCCCCTGTCGTTCTCGACTGATGACTATTTCGTGAACCGCGTTGACACCCCGAAGCTGCCCAACGGCGACTATGACTTCGATAACATTGAGACGGTGGAATACTCGCTACTGGAAGACCATCTGCTACGACTCATGCAGGGTGAGCGCGTCGAGATTCCCGAATACAACTTCGTGACCGGCAAACGTGAATGGAACGGCAAGAAACTGAAGCTGTCGAACGACAGCGTGCTCATCATCGAGGGTATCCATGCCCTGAACCCGCTACTCACGAAAAAGGTTCCCGATACGGCCAAGTTCAAGATCTACATCTCAGCACTGACCAGCATCTCGCTCGACGACCACAACTGGATTCCTGTGCGCGACAACCGACTGCTCCGCCGTATCATCCGTGACTATAACAAAGGAGCCTACTCGGCTCGTGAGACCATCAGTCAGTGGAAGAACGTCTGTGAAGCAGAAGACAAATGGATATTCCCTCATCAAGAGAGTGCGGACGCCATGTTCAACTCGGCCCTCAACATTGAGTTTGCCGTGTTGCGAACCCATGCAGAAATCATCCTCGCCTCTGTGCCGAAAAACTGTCCAGAGTATGCTGAAGCACACCGACTACTGAAATTCCTACGTTTCTTCATTCCCATCAGCGACAAAGAGATACCACCCACCTCAATCATGCGTGAGTTCGTGGGCGGCAGCTCGTTCAAGTATTAATTGGTGGTGAGCACTTCCAGCAACAGGGGGTGCTCACTTTCCGTTTGTAGCAGCCAGTCGATACCCTGTTGCATCTCTTCCATGTTAGTGGCCTTTCGGTAGCCGACATGATTCTGCTGGCAGTTACCCTCAGCCGTAGCGTGATGTTCTGCTGCAACAAACTTGTCGCGAGCAGGACTCTGTTCCAAACCCTTGAGATGACTGAAGATGCCACCGCAACCGTTATTAATCAGCAGGATGCGGAAATTGCCGTGCAGATTCCGGTTCCACAGCGCGTTCTGGTCGTAGAAGAAACTGAGGTCGCCGATGACGCAGAAGACCTTTTCATCCGTCACACACGAGAAGCCTGCTGCCGTTGACAACGAGCCCTCAATGCCGTTGACACCGCGATTGCAGAACACAGGATGTTTCGCATAGATGTTAGCCAGACGGATGGCCATTGAGTTGGCATAATGGGCGATTTGTCCGCCACGGCGCGCCTCAAAATACTTCACGGCTGCAGCCTGGGAATATGGCAATTCGCAGGTTTCCACCTGCTGACGTGCCTGAGCGAGCAACCCCTCCCACTTCTGGACAAAGGGATGGGGCTTCTCCTGCAGTTTGAGGCGAATCATATCTGCCACCACCTCCGGGTCGCCCTGAATGACTTGCGTCAGGTTCATGAAGGTGTCGTTCACCTCGCCCGTAAGATTCACGGCCCACGTTTCCCGAGCCTTACGCAGGAAACGCTTAACGTGTTTACTGACGATGGAGCCGCCGGTATAGAGGACGAAATCAGGCACATACGACTCATCGTCCTGCACCGCCAGGACAGCCTCCTCTAACAACGGATTCATGGGCTGTCCACTGATAAGCATGGGACGCGCGGACTGCATGAACATGCGGAAGACGCGGTCCAGCATGACAGAAGACATGTCAGCCGGAATGAAGTCAATCTTGCGCTCTTGGGGGAGCTCAGGCGTGGAAAAGAGGAAGAACGGCTCGCTGATGGGGACGTTGATGTGCACGGGGGCATGCTTCTCCATCAGTGCCTCGTTCACCAAACGGTTGCAATACCAGCGGCTTTCCTCGTCATGAGGCTCTGGCAGGGAAACAGCCTTACGGACAAAGCGTCCGAGGGCATCGGGCTGCGGCAGCGTCTGGCCGTCGAGCTGATCAATCCACTGGGGCGGACGATCGGCCGAGATGACGACGAGCGGCCGATGCTGATAGTAAGCCTCAGCCACAGCCGGAGCAAGGTTCAGCAGCGCCGTGCCACTGGTGACACATACGGCGACCGGTTCTCCCGTGGCCTGCGTCATGCCCAGCGCATAGAAGCCCGCCGAACGCTCATCGGTCACGGGATAGCACTGGATGTCGGGACATTCGTTCAGGTTATGCACAATAGGAGAATTCCTACTACCAGGACAGAGCACCGCGTGGCGAATGCCGTGCGCCACGAGCAGGGCTGTGAGTATATTGACGTTTTCCTTGTTGCTGTACACCTTGTTTATTTACGATTTGCGGTTTTACTATTTACTATTTAAAAGATTACGCATGGTTTCCATCTTTGCCTCCGTCTCCTGCCATTCCTGTTCCTCCACGCTGTCAGGCAACAAACCACCTCCTGCATAAAGGCGATAACCGTCAGAAAGTAACTGCATGCAGCGGAGCGACACATACAGATGAGTGGAAGGGGGAAGGTGGAGGGTGGAAGATGGAAGGAGGATTGGCCCCATGAAACCGCTGTAATAACGGCGTGGTGAATGCTCGTTCTTCTGAATAAAGTCAAAAGTCTGAGGCTTGGGAAGCCCGCAGACGGCAGGCGTTGGGTGCAAGGTCATCAGTACGTCACCAAGATGCTGTTCATCGGGCAGTGTGAAAGTGAAGTCGCTGCGCAGATGTACCAGATGTCCAGCTCGTGCTGTATATGGACCACATTCGTTGAAATCACCCGTAAACTGTTCTAAACATTCGGTCAGGTAAGTAGCCACATAACGTTGTTCTTGAATATTCTTGGTGCTCCATAAAACATGCTCACCCTCACTATTTAAGTCATCCCCTTCTAATCTCATGGTTCCCGCCAAAGCGATGGTTTGCCATAGCCCGCCTGTATTCGACAGTAAGATTTCGGGGGTTGCTGTCAACCATGTACCGCTCTTGGGCGTAGAGACAAGGCATATAAACATACGCGGATAACGTTGGCAGGCATCACGAAAAAGGTCAAGGCCGCTACGTACAGGGTATGAAGTTACATTAACACTGCGTGCCAACACGATTTTACGGAATTCGCCCGACAACAAATGTGCATGGTAATTGGCAAAGTCTATGTGGTAATCGTCACGGGAGATATCCGTTTCCTTGAGACCCGAAGCTTCTGAAAGGACAGCACTTTCTAAAGAATCTATGAGACGAGTCTCAACCCTGTCTCCTCGTATCAGCATAATCGGCTCTTCTTCTGAAACAGCAAAAGGTGCCAGCACAAAACCGTGTTTGCCATTCAATTCCGCCAAGGAGAACAACTCCAAGGGTACCCCAGCGGTCTGTTCAACCAAAGTATAATGGTTTTGGCGAGGCAAGCGGTAGATAGCAAAGGCTTTCATGAGTTGACAATTGAGATTTGAGGTTCGAGATTTAGGATCTGAGGTTTAATCTTTATTGTTAGATTTGGTGATGACATAATTGGTGACACGAACGGTGGATATCAGTTCGCCTGCGCTGTTACTTATTTCAACATTCCACACATGAAGCGTGGTACCCTTGTGCTGAAGGCGAGCAACGGCTGTCACTGTATCACCTTCGCTGACGGCACGTACATGGCTGCCACTGACCTCAATACCCACGCACATCTGCCCGGGGCAGAGCGAACAGGATCCCACTCCAGCAACATTCTCGGCCAACGCTAAAGATGCACCGCCACTCAGGAACCCAAACGGCTGACGGTTTCGCTCGTCAACCTTCATGCGAGCGATACAAATATCATCCTCGGGCGTAGAGACAAACTCCATCCCGAGGGCAGTGGAAAGGTTGGGCTTTTCTTCTATGATTTGCTTGATTCTTTCAACATCCACGGGAAAGATTATTGATTACAGATTAAACATTATAATGAGAAAAGGAGGATCATTTAAACAGGGAGTATTCTTTGACGTCCCAAGCCAATGCTGAAGCTCCAAGAAGGGTTCGGTTTTCTTCATCAAGGATAGAAGCCAGAATCCTGACACGACCACGAAGGTTATGGAAGACGTTTTCCTCTATGGTCTGTCGGACACTAGGCATCAGCCATTCCACGAACTGAAGTATGTCACCCGTTAGGATGATGGCCTCAGGATTGAGTACCGAAGCATAATTGGCCAAGGCACGTCCTAAGATGACGCCCGAGCGCCTGACTGCTTCAAGAGCTATTGCATCTCCTTTCTGGCAACAGAACAGCAAAGACTTGACATTGACATTCTCTATATTACGCATCAAGGAAGGCACATCACTCTCTTTCAGCAAGTCACGAGCCGTTTGTACCATACCATAAACAGAAACGTAGGTCTCAAGACAGCCCCGGCTTCCGCAGCCACACTGGCGACCATCAGGAACAATACAGGTATGACCTATCTCACCGGCAAACCCGTTGGCTCCCAAGTGCGGCCTACCTGAAATGAAAATACTACTGCCTACACCTGCATGGGTAAAGGTCATGACTATAAAATTCTTCATGCCGTGCGCACTGCCGTATGTCATTTCACCCAAAGCCGTCACATGGCCGTCATTGCCTACGGCAACGGCCAGGCCCAGACGATCGCGCAACATAGCTGCCAGAGGAACAACACCCTTCCAAGGCAGGTTAGAAGCGTTTTCGATGCATCCCGTCTTGAAGTTGGCACTTGGGGCACTGATGCCTATGGAGCGTATGAGCTCCAGGCCACCATTCTCCTCTGCCATCCGTATCAGCCTGTCGTAAAGTGCAGACACGAAATCATTTATATCATCATAGTCTAAGGTAGCGAACGAATCTTTTGCAATGACTTTTCCACGAATATTGACAATGGCATAAGTCGTAACTTCTAAACTTAAGTCAACGCCAAATACCCTGGTTTTAATCTTCATCTCTTCCATAATGCTTATACATTAAACATTAAACATTAAACATTAAACATTAAACATTATTTGAACAGCGAGTATTCCTTCACGCTCCAAGCCAGAACGGAAGCACCAAGAATTTCTCCTACGTTTTCGTCTAGTCCAGACATGATGAAACGCACCTTGTTCCTGATATTGTGGAAAACGTACTTATTGAATATCTCCTCAGCAGGTTCCAAAAGCCATTTTCCAGCTCTCGTAACACCACCCGTAAAGATGAATGCCTCCGGGTCAATTACTGACGCATAGTTAGCAAGCGACCAGCCCAAAGAACAGCCCGTACGGCGCATCACCTCAATAGCCAATTCGTCACCTTGTTCACATAAGGCGGTGATGGTCTTCGGTTTCAGATTACTGAGACTCCTCATCATGCTCGGCTCACTGCTTTCTTCCATTACCTCACGGGCCGTCTGGAGAATACCCTTTGCAGCCACATAGGCCTCGACACATCCACGCTTACCGCAGTTGCAGAGACGTCCGTTGATGTCGCAACACGTGTGGCCGATTTCTCCGGCAAAACCGTCAGCGCCCATGAAAGGGAAAGCATCAGAATAGATAAAACTGCCTAAACCATGACCAAGAGATATCAACACAAAATCCTTGAGGCCATGGGCTGCGCCAAACTCATGTTCGGCTAAGGATCGCAAATGTGGCTTGTTTCCAATAGCCACTGCAAGTCCCAATCTGTCACGTATCATGGCGGATAATGGGATAATTCCCTTCCAAGGAAGATTGACGGCATTCTCAATACATCCAGTTTGCGTGTTTGAATTGGGAGCGCTGATGCCAATGGAACGGATGGCACCCAACGCATCGTTTGCCAGCATCATCTCAAGCAAACGTTCGCATAAACCCGAAGCATAATCATTTACATTGTCATAGTCAGTAGTTGGAAACTCTTCACGAGCCAAAATATTACCCCGGATATCAATAATAGCGTATATGGTGCGTTCAATACTAATCTGCACACCAAATACTTTTTCTTTCATTGAGGTCTCAATCATAGCTATTCTATTAAAGTTGTCGCAAATTTAGCAATTATTCGTCACGCGACCAAATGATTTACCGTTTTTTTTGCAATAATTGAAAAAATTATCCATTATGCACGATGAATTATGAATTATTTTGTACCTTTGCATCCAAAACAACACTTTATTAGTATGAACGTTTTAGAATTAAGTGAACAAGAAATAGGCAGACGCGATAGTCTGCAAGAGTTGCGACAGATGGGAATCAATCCCTACCCCGCCGCTGAATATCCAACCAATGCTTTCTCAACTGACATCCGTGACGAGTTCCAGGACGATGCGCCACAGCGCGAGGTATGCATAGCCGGTCGTATGATGAGCCGCCGTGTCATGGGTAAGGCATCATTCGTTGAACTGCAGGATTCCAAAGGACGCATCCAGGTATATATCACCCGCGATGACCTCTGCCCCGACGAGAACAAAGAATTATATAATACGGTGTTCAAGCGCCTGCTCGACATTGGTGACTTCATTGGCATCAAGGGTTTCGTGTTCCGCACACAGACGGGCGAGATTAGCGTACATGCCAAGGAGCTGACGCTGCTATCGAAGTCGCTGAAGCCGCTGCCCATCGTAAAGTACAAGGACGGTGTGGCATACGACAAGTTTGACGACCCTGAGCTGCGCTACCGCCAGCGTTATGTTGATCTGGTGGTCAATGAGGGAGTAAAGGACACGTTCCTGCAGCGCGCCACCGTCATCCGCACCCTTCGCAAGGTGCTGGACGAGGCTGGCTATACCGAGGTGGAGACACCAACGCTGCAGATGATTGCCGGCGGTGCTTCCGCCCGTCCGTTCATCACGCATTTCAATGCCCTCGATCAGGATATGTACATGCGTATTGCCACCGAGCTCTACCTGAAACGCCTCATCGTGGGCGGTTTCGAAGGTGTCTATGAGATTGGCAAGAACTTCCGCAACGAGGGTATGGACCGCAACCACAACCCCGAGTTCACATGCATGGAGCTTTACGTGCAGTATAAGGACTATAACTGGATGATGTCGTTCACCGAGAAGCTCTTGGAGACCATTTGTATCGCCGTGAACGGCAAGCCCGAACGCGAGATTGACGGAAACATTGTATCGTTCAAAGCACCTTATCGTCGTCTGCCCATTCTCGAGGCTATTGAAGAGAAGACAGGCTTCGACTGCAACGGCAAGACAGAAGAGGAAATCCGCGCATTCTGCCTGTCAAAGGGCATGGACGTAGATGAGACCATGGGCAAGGGCAAGCTCATCGACGAGCTGTTCGGCGAGTTCTGCGAAGGCACGTTCATCCAGCCGACGTTCATCACCGACTATCCTGTCGAGATGTCGCCGCTGACGAAGATGCACCGTTCAAAACCCGGTCTCACTGAGCGTTTCGAACTGATGGTCAACGGTAAGGAGCTGGCCAACGCCTACTCGGAGCTGAACGATCCCATTGACCAGGAAGAGCGTTTCGTGGAGCAGATGCGTCTGGCTGACAAGGGTGATGACGAGGCCATGATCATTGACCAGGACTTCCTGCGTGCCCTGCAGTACGGCATGCCACCGACCTCAGGAATTGGTATCGGCATCGACCGTCTGGTGATGCTGATGACCGGCAAGACGTTCATTCAGGAGGTGCTGTTCTTCCCGCAGATGAAGCCCGAGAAGAAGATGCCTCAGTCGTCCGTAGCAGAATGGGCCGAAGTGGGCGTCACGGAAGAATGGGTTCCCGTGCTGCGTAAGGCAGGCTTCAACCTCGTTTCAAACATCAAGGACGAGAAGGCGCAGGGTCTGCAGCAGAAGATTGGCGACATTGTCAAGAAATTCAAGCTCGACATGCAGAAGCCCAGCGTCAACGACGTACAGGGTTGGATTGAAAAAGCTAACTGCTAATAGCCAAAAGCTAACAGCAAGATAATGTTTGATTGTGGTAAAATAGCGATTATCGGTGGCGGTTCGTGGGCTACGGCCATTGCCAAGATTGTGGTGGGACACACCCACCACATCGGATGGTACATGCGCCGCGACGACCGCATAGAGGATTTCCGTCGGCTGGGTCACAATCCGGCATATCTGGTTGGTGTGCACTTTAACATCAACGAGATAGAGTTCTCGAGCGACATCAACAAGATTGCACAGCAGTACGACACGCTCGTTTTCGTCACCCCGTCTCCCTACCTGAAAAGTCATTTGAAAAAACTGAAAACACGCCTGCGCGACAAGTTCATCGTAACAGCCATCAAGGGTATTGTACCCGACGAGAATCTTGTCTGCTCTGAATATTTCCATCAGGTATATGACGTACCTTACGAGAATCTGGCCTGTCTAGGCGGACCTTCGCACGCAGAAGAAGTGGCACTGGAGCGTCTTTCATATCTCACCATCGGCTGTTCGGACTTAGAAAAGGCACAGGCGTTTGCCAACATGTTGACAAGCGACTACATCAAGACGAAGACATCGGCCGACGTCATCGGTATCGAGTATTCGTCGGTGCTGAAGAACGTGTATGCCATTGCCGCGGGTATTTGCTCTGGTCTGAAGTTCGGTGACAACTTCCAAGCCGTACTTATCTCCAACGCGGTACAGGAGATGACACGTTTCCTGAAGAGCGTTCATCCTCAGGAACGTAACATGGACGATTCAGTATATCTTGGCGACCTGTTGGTGACTGGCTACTCGAACTTCTCGCGTAACCGTGTATTCGGTACGATGATTGGCAAGGGCTACAGCGTCAAGTCGGCCCAGATTGAGATGGAGATGATTGCCGAGGGATATTTCGGCACGAAGTGTATGAAGGAAATCAACCGTCACCAGCACGTCAACATGCCTATCCTCGATGCTGTCTATAACATCTTGTACGAGCGCATCAGCCCACAGATTGAAATTAAACTGTTAACAGATTCATTCAGATAAAACAAAACTATGAAAAGTATTAGTCTTGACATTACAAAAGCTGCCTGTTTCCTTGAAGCTGGTGCAGTTAAGGCTTTCGAGCCGAAAGTAAAAGAGGCGCAGAAGGCGCTTGAAGAGGGCACATGCCCTGGTAACGATTTCTTAGGTTGGCTTCATCTGCCCTCCTCCATTACACCTGCATTCCTTGACGAGGTACAGGCTGTGGCCAATACGCTCCGCGAGAAGTGTGAAGTGGTTGTAGTAGCAGGAATCGGCGGAAGCTATCTCGGTGCCCGCGCCGTTATTGAAGCCCTCGGAAACTCGTTTGCATGGCTCATCCAAGACAAGAAGAATCCCGTTATTCTCTTTGCCGGAAACAATATCGGCGAGGACTATCTCTCGGAGATGACTGAATACCTGAAGGATAAGAAGTTTGGCGTCATCAACATCTCCAAGTCAGGAACGACCACCGAGACCGCCCTGACCTTCCGTCTGCTCAAGAAGCAGTGTGAGGCTCAGATGGGCAAGGACGTGGCCAAGCAGGTCATCGTTGCCGTCACCGATGCCAAGCGTGGTGCTGCCCGTACCTGCGCTGACAAGGAAGGCTACAAGAGCTTCATCATCCCCGACAACGTGGGCGGACGTTTTTCGGTGCTCACTCCGGTAGGCCTGCTGCCTATCGCCTGTGCTGGCTTTGACATCAAGGCACTCGTACAGGGTGCTCAAGACATGGAGAAGCAGTGTGCAGCGAACGTTCCGTTCGATGA
>JAEEGH010022031.1_pt1 | contig 13108 bp, 12 predicted proteins | sample 9134181 | NCBI WGS metagenome assembly JAEEGH01 (sample SAMN16246544, study PRJNA631951) | gut metagenome | biome: gut microbiome; feature: rumen; material: DP-attached | host: Bos | place: Iran: Karaj | collected 2018-10 | reverse complement strand
TATCGGAAAATGGCGGTGACGGAATAATCGCTCTCGAGAACAAGTTCCACGGCGATGCGGGTTGGCTTGGCCATGCCGCTTTGATGATACGGTTTCTGCGATTCGCGTTCGATGAAACGGTCCGGCTGGTCGCTCCATCGGTCCAACCACTTGCTGAAGACATCGTGTTTCAACGTAACATATTGCGACTGAAATGGTAACAAACGGGCATCCTGCATGGCGCGAAGCTTGATGGCGCACCATTTGATGAATTCTATATCGTTCTGCGACCATTCATAAAGCGTTTCTGGACGGCGGAATTCGACAGGAAGATTGAGAAATTGCTGCATCTTCAACAATTCGCGCATGTCATTGACATTTCGATAGAAACGCACGGTGACGGCACCAGGCGTCGCTTTCATGTCGATTTCCACCTCTAGTTTGGCGGCAGGCCGCGTGATGGCGGCTGTCTGTTTTTCAGGCGGTGGTGTGGCGATAGGCAGGACAGGCTGATTGTAGGATGACGGCGTGAAAAACGATTCGCGCGCAGTTGGAAATGAAACAGGGCGTGGCTTGGCGCTGGCTGTCATGGACGGCGGCGTGGCTTGTTTGATAACGGGACGCGGAGGTTGTTGCGATTCAGCTGTTTCTGTTGACGGTGATGATTTCGTGGGACGGCCGAGTGAATCCGTCCATCCTTCCCGCAGGAAGACAGTCTGAACGAGAACGCAAGAGGCGTAGTCATGGATGCAATGCGGGCCAGGAGCGTTGCATGAACAGGAACGCATCCAGTTGCCGTTGATGAGCGTCCATGTGTTAATATTGTTGCCGATACGGGCCCGCATCACCGTGTCCGTCCATTGGATCGATACATCCGAATCACCAAGATTGCTCAAAATACGGCTGGCCAGATTGCGGAGGGTGGGGGAGAAAATGGCGAGCAGTTGTGTACGCTTCGGCCAGACGGCAATCCATGCAGGCGGTTCTTTTGGATGGGCTATATCATTGAGCATTAATCTTTTAAAGAGATGAACGAGACATGATTATTTGGCTATGAATTTGTTGACAGGAATGATCGTCACCAGCCAACCGAGAAAACGATGGATGCCGCGGCACAGTGCCTGAATGTGGAAAATCCTGTCTAAGAGGCTCTTTTTCAGGATGATAGCTTTGGCGGGGCAGAATTCATGGCAGCAGTAGCAGCGGATGCAGGTTTTGCTGTTCAATTCCTTTCCGGTGGGAGCCAGAGGCGTAATGGCGGGCGGTTTGATCGGGCAGCCATTCTGGCAGCGGAGGCATTTGATGCATTTTTCCTTTATGATAAATGGCCGCGGCACGATTTGTGCACGGAGCCATTTGAGAGCCGCTTTCGGAAGCGGAAGGATGCGCATGATGTTGGCAGGAGCCTTAATCAATTCAAAATCAGGGATTTTCAATTGTTCAACCGTGGCGCCACGAACATCAATATCTTCCAAACGCGTCGCACCGAATTCGGCGCGGCGGGCCGCCATGAGAATCGGAATGTCTTCCGGCGGAAGGTTGATAATGGCGGAGGCGACGGTATCGACGGCTGCCAAATCCGCTCCTGCGATGACGATGCCGATTTTGCGCGGCGTGCCGCTGTTCGGGCCTGGGCCTTCCATGCCGATGACGGCATCGACAATGGCCAAGGCGGGAGCCGCCGTGCGGTTGATATCGACAACTAAATCCGCCAGACGGTCGCGATTTTGGAAACGGAAATGGAACTGCGCTTTCGCCATGCCCGGAATGAGACCATATTGATTCTTAAGTGCGCAAGTGAACGCCATTTGCGAATGCGTTTTCAATTTCGGAATCGTGATGAGAACATCGTTTTCCGCCAATTGATCCGTCAAATCCAAATGCTTGAGAATACGGTTGTCGTTGTTCTCATACGTTTTTGTGGCGACGAAATCGACCAAATTGGCGTGCGTTTCTTCCGCGACTTTCACAAGACCGGCCAGTCTGGAGACGGATGTGGCAGTGCCGACGCCTGGCCCGTCGCCGAAACTGACGGAACCAGCCTTCGCTTCTTGCACTTCTTCGATGACGGCTTTCAAAATGGCCGGATGCGTTGTGACGGCTAGTTCAGGCTTGGCGGGAGCGACGAGATTTGGTTTCAGAAGGACGCGTTGGCCGGGCTTGACGAAAGCCGCCATGCCGCCTAACGGCTCCAAAGCAGTTTTCACGGCGGCGCGGACGGCGGCCGCATCATCATAACTGTCCAGCAGGGCGATGCTGACAATCGGTTTGGCTGTCATAAGCGTCGTCCTTTTGGTTATTTCACGTTGTCTGATTGGCACTTCTGACGTTTATCCATGATGTCCAGAGGCCGTTTCAGAATGAAAAGGACAATGGTCGCGAGAATGTAGCAGACCAGAAATACGAACGCGAAGCTCCAGTAGAGCGGCGGGATGCTTTGGGTGAGAGAGGGCGGCAGTTTACTTTCGACCCATGGTGTCAACGGCGGAGCGAAATAGCGCGCTCCGAAACTGCCGGCGGCCAGACAGGCCGTCATCACGATGATACGGAAAAGCTGTTTGGCGATTCGCATGAGAAACGCGACGACGATGACGCCGCCCAATGCGAACAGCAACGCCTTCCACCAGTCTTTCCGCCAATCGAATTCGCCTTCATGGAAATTGAGGGCTTCAAGCGACGTCGCCAATTTGTTTTCTGATGGTGTGGACGACGTTTCGGCGGCATCAGCCTGTGGTTGCGCAACAGGCTGTTCCGCGGTAGAAGGCGTTTGTTCAGAGGCGTTTTCGCTATTAGGCGGCGTTTGTGCGCCGCCGCCCGTCTGTTCATGGATGGGCGGCGGCTCAGGCAGCTTCGGAAGTTTCAGTTTCTCCCAAAAGCCTTGTCCGTAGCCTTTGAACTCCGTCATGGCGATAGCCAGACACAGCAACAGGATGAAACTGCAAGCTTTGCGCATGGCGTGCCTTTTCAGGATGAAGAACAAAAGCGAAAACGGTGAGAATGACATTATTTAGAGTTAAAACGTTGGAGACAGGGAGATTAGGCTTCTGCTTTACCGTCGTCAGCCTTTTCAGCAGGCTGTTCAGCGGGTTTGGGCTGTTCCATCGCCGCGTCTTCCGCCTGATGCTCCTTATCCATCTTGCCGAGATAGTGCGGCAGTTCGAGGCCGACCATTTTGGCGACTTCGTGGAGCGGGGGGAGGCTTTGGACGATGCCGCTGAGGAAGTTGGCGGTAGAAGACTTGCCGCCGTTTCCTGCGCCATCCCAGACCATGACTTTGTCGATCTTGATATGCTTGATGGCTTCGGTCTGCATGGCGACGATGTCCTGCAGTTTTTCGATGATGAGCATTTGCGCGGCGGCGTTTGCATTGCCTGCGCAGGATTCGTAGATTTTCTGGAAACCTTGTCCTTTGGCCTGCAAGAGTTCGAAGTTACCTTTTGCTTCGGCTTGCAGTTTTGCGAAGATGGCGTCCGCTTGACCTTGCGCTTCGAGGCGGACCTTTTCGGCCTGCGCTTTGGCGGCGATTTCAATCTGTTGCTTTTGGATTTCGGCGGGAACGATGATTTCTGCATGCTGGCGTTCGGCTTCCATGACGGCGCGTGCCTTCTGGGCTTCCGCTTCGGCGTCGTACTGCGCCTGTTGGACACGGGCCTGCGCGATCTGCTTGGCGGCTTCCGTTCTGCGATAGGCTTCCGCTTCCGCTTCATAACGTTCCGCATTGGATTTGGCGATTTCGATGGCGGCGATGTTTTCGCCCTGTGTCGCGTTGGCGTCCGCCTGCTTGATGGCGATACGGCGTGTGCGGTTGGCTTCGGCTTCACCGGCGGCCGCCTTGGCATCGGCCTCCGTGACGGCGACGCGGCGTTCGCGATCGGCTTCCGCTTCACCGGCAGCGGCTTCAGCCTCCGCCTTGGAGACGGCGATACGTTCCGCCTTCTGGGCTTCCGCTGCACCGATGCTACCTTTACGGGTTTCTTCTGCAACGTCGATCTTCGCCTTGTTGATGGCGCCCGCGGCGGCGCGCTTACCGATGGCGATGATGTATCCGGATTCATCCGTGATATCCGTGATATTGACGTTCAAGAGGACAAGACCGATCTTCTTCAATTCTTCCGCGACGTTCGCTTCGACGGCGCGGAGGAAGGTCTCGCGGTCCGCATTGATCTCTTCAATCATCATGGATGCGATGACGAGACGTAACTGACCGAAGATGATATCCTTTGCGAGTTCGGAGATGGCTTCCGGACTCTGGCCGAACAGACGTTCGGCGGCATTGCCCATGATTTCAGGCTCCGTGGAGACACCAACCGTGAAGACGGAGGGGACGTTGATTCGGATGTTCTGTTTGCACAGTGCGTTGTCCAGATTGACCGTGATTTGCAACGGCCTCAAGGAAATGTAACCGTAGTCTTGGAAAATCGGCCACACGAATTTCGCACCGCCATGGATGCATTTCGACGCTTCGTGACCGCCTGTTTTACCGTAAATGACCATGATTTTGTCCGAAGGACATTTGCGGTAGCATTTGACGAGCGAGAGGAAGACGGCGAGAACGACAATTGCGGCGAAGAAGCCAAGAAAGATGATGTTGGGGGTAGGCATGTTTTTTTTCTCCTTTATCGTGGTTGTCGTTAGACTGCTTTGACGAGATACGTGTTGTTGCCGATGGCTTGGACGATGGTGATGGTCTTGCCTGTTGGGATCGGTTCGTCCGCAACGGCGTCGATTTCACGTGTGCATGCGTCCAATTTGACAGTGGCCTTTCCGCCTGGTGCGCGGTTGGCCGGAATGGACAGATAGACGGAGCCGCTTTTGCCGATGTAGTCTTTCGGCGTGATGTTACCGGACTGTTGCATTTTGAGCAACAGCGCAATCAAGACGGAGATGATGACCATCATGATGATGCCGCTGAGAAGCGCGATGGCGAAACCGCCCCAACCGAGATGCTTGAAGCAGAGGCCGCCCCATCCGTAGAAGGCGATGAAAGCCATGATGCTCTTCAGCGAGAAGAAGTTAACGTGGAGGACATCTGACGCCTGCGACGCATCCACATGGCCGATGTCCGACGCGTCTCCTCCTTCCAAATCGTCCGGAATGCCGTCACCATCCGCATCTTCGCCGCCGTGGCCGAAACCGACGAGCGTTAATATGAATTGTATGGCGAATATGGTCGTTCCGAAGATGGCGCAGAACAAGTAAGTGTTTTCAAAGAGTTTGTAGATGTTGTCCATGGGAGCCTCCTTGTTTGACACGCCTGCACACGGTTCGGTTGCCGCGTCCGACCGCCGCACGGCTTGTTCAGACTACAAACCAATATACAACTTGGAAACGATTTTTCTAATACCTTTTATAAAAAAGAGGCGTGTTTAGGCATTTTCAAGCGACGGTGACGATGAAAAATCGCTTTCGTCAAGCCGTTTTTCGTCTTCTAGCATGGAAAGTCGTTCAACCATGGTGACGATGATAGTGAAGGCGATGAAGGCGGAACCGCCTGTTCCAAGTAGCGGCATGGAAAGACCTGTGATCGGCAGAAGGCCGAGATTGACGCCGATGTGGATGAAGGCCTGCGTCGTAACCATCGATCCAGCCGCTAGATAGATGACGCGGTTGGCCATGGAGGTTGCACGATTGGCCAATGCGGCACAATGGAGGAACCATGCTAAATAGATGAAAATGAACGGGATGGTGCTGATGACACCAAGCAGTTCGACAGTCGCGGCGAAGAAGGAGTCGCTGTAGGATAGCGGTGGATTCACAGAGCCTGTGCACGGCCAGAAGCCGCTGCCGAACCATCCTCCTTTGATGACGCTTTCCTGCAGTTTGTAGTTGTGGAAGGCCGTTTCGATGTCTGGATGGAGGAAGAGGGCGTCTTGATACATGGAGAGCCGTCGCATGGCATGTGGAAATCTATGGATGACGGCCATGCCGCCGCCAAGCAGGGCGACGAGAATGCCCCCCATAGGATATGTGAGACGGATGCAACTAACGAAGACGATGAGCAATGTGACAATAAAAACGCATGCCGTCCCCAAGTCCGGTTGCAGGATGATGGGACAGATGAAAATGCCGCCTAATAACAAAATTGCATAGGGGCGGATACGTGTAACGATTTTTCCTTCAGGTAGTTGCATGGTGAAAGTGTATGCTAGCAAAAGGATGAAGGCGGGTTTTGCAAATTCGGACGGCTGGATGCTCAGCCCCATGAAACGAAACCATGAAATCGCTCCATTTACTTGCTTTCCAAGAAGAAACAGCAACAGCAATGCAATCCACGCCGCTGGAATGAAGAGCCATGGAAGCCGTTTGAACGAGCCTTCCGGCATGCACATGCCGATGAAGGCAATGAATAGTGAAATGGCACTGTAAATGGCCATTTGACGGATGCATGCCGTCATTCCAGGCAGTCCGTTGGCAAAACTGGACACGAGAAAGATGCCTGTCATGAAAAGGACGAAAAGTATCAGAAGAAGCCGTAGCATCCGCTTCCGTCTGAATGAGTTGAGTATATGATTAGAATACATTTTATGAATAATTTGTGATGAATGATTCGTGATTGGATTCTCTAGAAGTTCTGGATATTCTGGAAATGTTTCCCTCTCTCCTCCCGCCGCGTTTCCCTCTCTCCCGCCGCGTGTTTCCCTCTCTCCTCCTGCGTGTTTTCCTCTCTCCTCCAAAATTCCAGTCTTACCAGAACTTCTAGGAACCAAAATTATAAGCTCATGGGGCGTAAGCCTATAAGCATGTCTTCGTTAGAAGACATAAATAGCATTGAGACGGATATCGTCGCCATCAGCCTTGTCTCCAAGAAGGATGGCGCGATAACTGTTGTTTAGTAGTTGTATTTCGAAGAGGCCTGCCCGAAGCTGTCGGTCGTATTCCAACTCCAAGCCAGAAATGCCTTCTTCGATGTTGTTTTCCGGATTGACGGCGGTTTCGCCGATCATCTGCTTCAGATCCGGATTGGAATAGCATCTTTTGAATGTGGCGTGGCATTCGAGATGTTCGGAGACCAGCTGGATTGCGTTCCAGATTTCCGGTGTGGAAAATGGCTGGTTCGAACAGAGCTTGATGTCCTGCCCAAGATAGTCCGTCAGCCGTGTGATGTGCGGCATCGACGGCACGAACGAATTGAAGCGGATCAATTCCGCCCATTCGAATTCTGCCTGACTGTAGTTCTGCGGCACATGCCAGACAAGCTCCATCTGCCGTTCCGTCCACGCCAGAATGTTTCCTTGTCGGTCAAGAATTTTGCCGCGACAGCCAGGGATTTTCAGTGTGGTGGCGACACGAAGCCGTTCGAGAATTTTCTCTCGTTCCGCACTTTTGATCACGGCAGTCGTGCAGAGGCGGAGGACGAAAATGACGGCGAGGGCGCAGAAGAAGGCGGAGATGATCTGGAGGCGTTTGAAGAAGTCAGGAGGCGTATGCGGCCTGTCTAGCTCGTCCATTTACTTCTCCGTCTCATGGTTTTCCACAGGGGAAAAAGCGAGGGCATGCGCATGGCCGTCCGATTGGAGGGCCGTGCTGTTCAGAATGGCGTTGGCCTGTGCGAAATCAAGCTTCCAGCCTGGCGTATAGCGGAGATGGAAGATCTTGCGTGTCAGGCTGCAAAGGTCGGTCGTGGCATGGACCGGACGGATGTAGCTGGTGGCGAACGCCGCTACGCATGCCCATGCTAACATGACATAGAATACGGCTCTGGCGATTTTTGAACGTTGTGACTGTTTCTTCTGGTTGTTTTCCATGATTCCTTCCCTTTTTAATTGAAGTGGTTATGTGATTGCATCATTGCAAATTGTTCATTTCACGAGTGCTGTCTCTGTCTTGCTCGTATTGACGGCGATCTTGTTCGATCTCCTTGTTCATTTCCGCCTCCAGCGTTTCCGGCTTCCAGATTTCGTATCCGATGCCGATGCCGACGAGTGCCACTTCTTCTCCGCCTTTCACGCCGATGCGTTTGAGAAGGCTTGCCGGAAGAGTGAGTCGCCCCTGGGGGGAGATGGTGTCGGTGGTGCCGAGAAGCGATTCCTTACGCAACCGTATTCGAAGGGCTGCGTTGTTGAAATAGTCTTCTCCTGATAGGGCAGGGGAGGGTGATTCTGAAGGGAATCTGACTTCCGGCAGGATGGCGACCGCTTCTTCCGCCAGATATTTCAGAATCACGTTGCCTGTGGCGTCAACGCTTTTGAAGTCCGCGACGACATTCGGCGGCAACTTGAGGCGACCGCTGTTGTCGAGCTTGCTGAGGGTTGAACCTTGGAAGGACTTCATTTTACGTTGTTTGGATATTTTCTTATGAATCTTCTTGATTAGAAAGTGCTTGCTTTCTAGACCAAGCTAGACCGAATAAAACCAAAACACAATTACTTTAATAATGTCTATGATGAAATCAAGTCAAATATTGATAAAAAAATCAGAAAAATTTCACTAAATTATTGTTAGAAGAAATATGCAAAAATATATCAGCTAAAAGTAGATAGATGATTATGATTTGAAAATGGATTATAAAAATCATCTACCATTTGATAGGAGGCTTGATCACATGGCATAGACAAAACAGCCCGCCAACTTCAGCAATAGTTGACGGGTAGGTTTGCGAATTGAAATTATTGGCAATATTGTGTGTCTGTGAAGCGGATAGCTTAATCTGCCAGCTTCAATTCATGCTCTTGTGCCTTGGCAATCCTGCGAAGATAGCTGTCATACAGGGCTTGATGATTCTCCCGCATATATACGGGAATCTTCGTGACTTTTTCAAGAATTTTTGCAAATGGCAACGTGACGCGTCGTTCGTCGGCAATGAACATTTGTATTTCCTTTTCAGGCTTGTTGCACAGCCGAGCAAATTCCTCTACGGTCATATCTCGCTCTTCAAGCCACTCGTCCAGCGTGTCTCCCGGCGGGAGTACAACGGCCAGTCTTGTTTCCTCTTGTTTGAGATCCATATCTTTCTCCTTCAATGATAATCCGTTATCTCCACAATATTGGAGTTCTCTCCATGCTGTATAATATATGGTTTTATGAATTCTCCAAATTGTTATTCCTTGCAATCTGGAGAACTCTTTCCATGCTCAGGCTGGTCATTCTGCTTATCTCCTCCAGACGATAATTGTTTTTCAGCATATTTAGGGCGAAGTTTTCCTTTGACTGTTCGATTCCTTTCTCGAACCCGCTTTGCTCTCCTTTCTCGAATCCGCTTTGCTCTCCTTTCTCGAATCCGCTTTGCTCTCCTTTTTTGCGTTCTCTTTCAAGATCTTCTTTATAGTACTGCTTCATTTTCTTTTCATAGAGTTCGTGTCCACATAATTCGCGAAACCAGTTATACTCATTGATTTCCTTCTCCACAATCTGCGTCATTTCCATATCAAATGCCTCCTTTAACCATGATTTTCTCGTCTCTGCCGACAGTGACGGCGTGGTCAGCGCCCAGACGAAGCCGCATATGTCCCGCCGATAGGGCCTCATTGATCCGCCGGCGTTCACAAAGGTCAGGCGGAGCTTGTCGTAGAAGTCGTGGGGCGGAAGGTCACCGCCCGCCGGATTGTCCTCCGCCGCCATCCTGAACCTCTGGACCGTCCCCTGCCGCTCCGGAGGCGCGGCAGGGCAAATCCATACGGAGTTCACCTTCAATGCTTTCTCAAACTCCGGATATCTGTAAAACTGCTCATATTCCGTATAATATATTCCCGATAAATATAACATACCCCTTCCAATACATCTGTCAAGCTGGCGGCTGTCGTTTTGCATCTCAATGTTGAGAAGTTGCGGCGCCTGGCTGCCGTGCAAATGTTTCGGCGGGAGGATTTCAATCAAAAGGTCGCAGTCCATCATGTAGCCGTTCGGGAGGGGCTTCTTCGTCATCAGGGCCTTGGCAATTTCGGGATTGCACATGCCAGACGTGTCAACGATGCTGTCGATGCATTCCTCCTCTATGAGCTCAACCGGGAACGGCGTATATTCCGGGATGCACGCCTTCACGATATGGGCGACGACGCTCTTCAGCGAAAACAACCCGTTCGCCCAGTTGTTGACCCTGAGTTTTTTGCCCCCATCGTCGATGATCTGTGACAGTCTGTTCGGTCTTTCCTCCATGGCATGATCCTATTTTCCTTATTATTGGTATTAATATTCATATACTGATATTTCTGATACTATAATTCCATTTTTATTGATGTCAAATAAGATAATATACGGTTTGTTAAATAATTATTATATTATTAAAAAATCAAATAATTTGATATTTTCATAAAAAATCATAAAGATTCCTAAAAGTAATATGACTTTTTATGACTTACTATGATTTTTTGCAAAAGTATTTATCCATTACATCAATGACTTGTTTGCGCGTTGCTCATAAACACGGACGGGAGGGGCGCATGATTTTTGAAACATGTCATTTGCTGGATATTCTGGATTTGTACTTCCAGAACTTCCAGTTTTTTGGGGGAGAGTGCGCCCCTCCCTCGCCGGCACACCGTCGGAAGACACCCCTGACTACTGGCGAAAAGTCCTTTCACATATTATATTAATAAGGGCGGCGTGACTTGGTCTTGACGGCACGGCTTGCCGCAGGTGATTCTGCCGCCGAAAGAGAAAAAACGACAATAGAAAGGATTGGTTCCCATGAAAAAAGTTCTGATTCCGACGAAACTGGATTCGATTGCAAAGGAATTGCTTGAGGCGAACGGCTATCAGGTTGTCCAAGACTCTGACACCCCGATGATCGATCTCGTCAAATCGCATCCGGACTGTGAGGCGTTGATCGTCCGCAGTGAAAAAGTGACGCCGGAAATCATCGATCTGCTACCGAAACTGCAGACGGTCATCCGCGCGGGAGCAGGTTTCAATACCATTGATATTAAGTATGCCCGCAAGAAGAACGTCGATGTCATGAACACGCCTGGTGCGAATTCGAACGCAGTCGCAGAGGAAGTGATCGCGTTGGCATTGGCGGTCTATCGTCATGTGATTCAGGGCGACATCACGACCCGCGCAGGCGGTTGGGAGAAGAAGAAGTTTATGGGCAGCGAGCTGACGGGCAAGACGATCGGTATCGTCGGCCTTGGCAACATCGGCCAGCTGGTCGCGAAGCGTACCAGCGGATTCGATGTGAAGATTCTCGCCTATGACCCGCTGGTTTCCCCCGAACGCGCGAAAGCCGTCGGCGCCACGATGTGCACGATGGAGGATATCTTCAAGGAATCCGACATCATCACGTTGCATATTCCGGAAAACGACACGACGCGCGGCCTTATCAATGCCAGCCTGCTGAATCTTGTGAAGCCCAATGCGCTGATCATCAACTGCGCACGTGCGGGTATCATCAATGAAGACGATTTCCGCGCGTTGAAGCCCGTGAAGAAGTTCAAATTCTGCACGGACGTGTATCCGGAAGACGCTCCCGGCGAGAAGTCCGTGAAAGACATCGCCGACATCATGCTGCCGCATCTTGGCGCGAATACGAACGAAGCGAACTATAACGCCGCGAAGCGTGCCGCTGAGCAGATGATCGCCTATTTTGAAAACGGCGTCGATATGTACGTCGTGAACAAAGGCGTTCCGAAAGAATTGAACGAGAACTACCAGCAGCTGGCGAACCGCATCGGCGTCGTGGCCAGCCACTTCCTCGGCGAGAAGACGACTGTGAAGAAGATTTCCGGCAGCTTCTACGGCGAATTGGGCAAGTTCCCGAAATGGTTCATCGCGCCGCTCTGCGCCGCGTTGAGCAAAGATTTCGAAATCAACCAGGCTCCGGAAGACGCGAAGCAGTTCCTGGACGCCAGCGGCGTCGAATTTGAGACGCGTCCTGCCGATGACCGCAAGCAGTACGGCAACGCCATGACGATTGATTTCGAGGCTGACGGCAAGACTGTCAGCATCCGCGGCACCGTCGCGGAGAACACGATGATCATCTCCCGCATCAACGACTACAACCGCGTCTATTTCGTACCGCGCGGCAATGCGTTCATCGTCGAACACGACGATGCCCCCGGCATGTTGAACAAGATTACGGGTGCCTGTGCGGAAGTCGGTATCAACATCGAAGACATCCACGCCTCCCGTAGCGACGACGGCAAGCGGATGATCGCCATCCTGATGACGGACAAACTTGTCGGCAAGGAGACGGTCGCGAAGGTTGTGAAGATGGTCAATGCGAAGAACGCTTTCGCGTTTACGCTGTAATCTCTGTCAATAAACAAGCCTTGACGACATGCGTCAAAAGGCCGTCGCTACACCTTATTATATGGTAGGCGACGGCCTTTTTTTTTTCAGATTTGCGGGCAATGGTCCAGTCAGTTTCCAGCAGTCTCCAACGCAACTTTTTTTCGGATGGCAAATGGAAAAAAAACAAATAGATATTATTTTATCCATTGAGAAATGAAATCGCAAAAAGTGAAGTTCTAAATCAGTACATTGGAGATTAGCATGGCATTACCTGACATTTCCCTGCGTGAATTCAACACAATTGCAACAGGAAAATACAACGCGGGCCTCATTGATTTCACGACTGATGAGCAAGGGGTGACAAAGCTCACCAAATTGAACAACCACATCAAGAAAATCAAACTCAATGGTGTGAAGATGACTCCCGAGCGAATCCTTGAAGTGAAGGAGACATTCATCAAAGCGCTCCAGGGCAGTGGCTTGAAGAACGAAGACGTTTCAGAGATCCGTGCGAAGCTAGGCATCCCCGACACGCTTGACGCAGATACGTCGCGCGAGACCCAGAGCAAGGTACTACTCAACCGTTTCCGTCCGCTCACACGTCAGGAAGTGCGTGAAATCATTGACCAATATGCCAATCCAGGCAACGCCGCCGCGCGGCGTCCCGTGCCCGATGAACACAAGACACTCGCCGATAGTACGACAGCGAAGGCCATCTATGACGGCACCGCATATGACTACACCATTAATCACGTGATCGGATTTCTGACTGATACGGAATTCTCACGCGTGAACGCGGCAAGGCTCAACGGCATCGAGGGGGCCGATGCGGAGAATGCCAAGCAGCGGTCTTCCGACGCGTTGCGCAACCAGGTTTCGATGCTTTTCGACGCCGCGATGAAGCTCTTGGATGAAGACGTGCACGAGGTGGGTCCGCTCCAACTTTGCGGACAGACCGTCCGTC
>JAEEGH010022029.1_pt1 | contig 13109 bp, 2 predicted proteins | sample 9134181 | NCBI WGS metagenome assembly JAEEGH01 (sample SAMN16246544, study PRJNA631951) | gut metagenome | biome: gut microbiome; feature: rumen; material: DP-attached | host: Bos | place: Iran: Karaj | collected 2018-10 | reverse complement strand
CCAGTACGAGGACTTCGAGCTCGTCAACTACGATCCCCATCCCCACATCAAAGCCGAAGTCAGTGTCTAATAAAAAACAACAGAATAATAATAACGACAACTTGGACAACTTAGACAACTTTTTGTCAGTTACAAAAAGAAAGATGTTGTTTTAGTTGTTATAGTTGTCGTAAAAATATAAAAGTATGGTTTCTATTATAGCAGCAGTCGCAAAAAATCGCGCCATCGGATTTAAGAACAAACTGATTTACTGGCTCCCCAACGACCTGAAGCGCTTCAAGGCGCTCACCACAGGCCACACCATCATCATGGGTCGCAACACCTACCTCTCCCTCCCCAAGGGCGCCCTCCCCAATCGTCGTAACATCGTCCTCACCCGCAGCGCCTTTGTTTCCCCTCCTGAGTTAGGAGGGGTTAGGGGTGGTCTGAACGACCTCTTTCCCGGCTGCGACGTCTATCCTTCGTTGGAGGAAGCTTTGCAGCACTGCGCCCCCGACGAAGACATCTTCATCATCGGCGGCGCCTCGGTCTACCGTCAGGCCCTGCCCCTCGCCGACCGTCTCTGTCTTACCGAGATCGACGACACCCCCGCCGAGGCCGACACCTTCTTCCCGCCCTACAAGGACGACTGGCAGGAATCCTTCCGTGAAGACCATCCCGTCGACGACCGTCACGCCTTCCCCTACTCCTTCGTCGACTACATCCGCAAATAAAACGAATCATCCTCGCCAAGTGGCGAGGATGATTCGTTTTCATTCTTTCTTCTTTCCGATGACAACGTTCGTATTACCCGTAACTTCGGCAGCATTACCACCGCCATAGATATTACCCTGAACGTTGGGGCCAACTATGAGATAATAGTAAGTAACTCCCTCTTGAGCTACTCCAGAAGCCTTAGTGAACGTACCATCTTCATTCTTCACGAAATAGCTCTTCACACCCGTCTTGCCAGGAATGATGGAGTTTACTCTCACGTAGTCACCTTGCTCCGTTCCGACATTGACGGTGGTATTACCAATGACCTTGGCAGCATTACCACCACCGAAGACATTACCGATGACACCAATTCTATCCTTATCCTTAATGTACTTAGGTATGACCACACCATTTCGTGTTTCACCACTATAGTCACCGGCATAGTCACGCTCAACGTACGCCTCATTGATATTCACCGTAGGATTACCGATTAGCTCAGCATCCTCACCCAGACCACCACCATAGACATTACCAATACTCGTAAATGAACGGATATTGATGATCGGATCTCTGTGAGGCCCTTGTTTTATGCCCTCAGCAGCCTTCTCTTCATCTGTCATAGCGTCGTACATCTCTTTCGTTCTTGGCTTTAAAACGGTCTCGCCGTCCTCCTCAACCTCATAGTAGCCATAGATTGAGTATGGCGCACGGTTACCACCACCATAGAGTTCACCTATAATGATAGGAGTCGGACAGACATCGCATTCCTCAATGTTCACAGTGATACTGCCATGCAGTTCGCCGCCCTCCTTATTACCACCAAACACGCTACCAAACTTACCACTGGTAATGGTCAGGCTGACATCATTCGCTACATCCGCATTCGCAGCACCAGCATAGATCTCACCGACCCAGTCTTTTGGCATACAGTCGAGGACGATTTCAGTACCACCTTCCATCGGCGCATCCTTACCGCCACCATAGATGGTATCAACCTTCAGTACATCACAAGGATCCTCATAACCTTCTGGCTCTCCTGTTGTATTAGCATTTATAGAAGAACCTTCACGGATATCACCCTTCGAGTTACTGCCGCCATAGACGTTTCTCAACTTTCCGGCTATCAGTTCTACGACGGCCTTACCTGAGCCATACACGTATGCCGCCTTTGCCTCATCTGTTGTCGGCGGGTTATCCAATGGGTATGTCTTATAACCCACGTTGGCACCAGGATTATCCGTACCGGCACCGTAACCACCGCCGAATACATTATTAATAATATAAGAGCCCTTAATCAGCACATTCGTGCCCGGTGTGGCAGCACCATAACCGCCGCCATACACCTCGTTGATGCTCGTGAGGTCACAGCCCTCAATGATCACCTCAGTGCTCTGCTTCGGCTCGTCAACAGCAGACACATAGTCAGAACTCTTACCACCGCCAAAGACGTTTGTGACATCATAACTATATGTATTATCCAACTCTGTAATGACATCCTTGGCTGCATTGCCGATAGCTGTTTTATCCTCAGGTTCCAATGATTTTTCCGTCTTTCCTGAGATGGTCGCTTCTGCTGTTGATATTTTAGCCGCATCAATTCCATCTAGGACAGTGCCATTGGGTTTAGCCATCGCAATCAATCTGCTAAGATAGTCGATATAACCTTCTGAATCGCCTTGCATTTTCGATGGAGAGTAGACGGGACCAATCTTTGTGGATATATTCTCTGTGCTTGCATTCTGCGTAGCATATACATGTACTAAGACATGTCCCGTCGGCGTACCATTGACGTTGTTTGCACCGAAGACCTTGTCGACGATACAGCCCTTGGCATCCTCAGCCACGCCCTTATTCAGCTCAACCAGGACATCACCACCCACATTGGCAGCATTGTCGGCCGTACCTCGGGCACCGCCGTAGGCAGTATTTGTAATCTGACCGCCTGTCAGGGATACCGTAGTATTACCACCCACGTCGGCCATATCGCCACCGCCATAGAGCTCGTTGCCGACGGTTCCGCCCAACATCTTGACATTGGTGTCGTGCATCACCATACCAGCCTCACCACCGCCAAAGACATTGCCCTTGACATCGGCAGTTCCATCGATGGCGACATCCGTAAAGACAGCTGTAGAGAAGCTGTTTCCTAAATTGATATCACCACGGCTACCGCCATTCACGTTACCACCATAGCCTGCAGCCGTGCCATCAGTATCACCGATCTGACCGCCGGAGACTGTCACCGTGTTAAGTGACTGTTTGCCAACCTCGCCGCTATGCTCCGAGTCATCCGGATGGTAGGGATCGCCATCCTGTCCGATCTTCGGCGCACCGACACTCGAGAGAGAGCCGCCGCCGTAGACGTTACGATAGATCGTACCGCCCATGACGTCAACCGTCGTGAAGCGGGTCACGGAACCGGCAGAGGTGCTGTAGTCTTCTTCCTTGGTATCCTTATCGTGATACTTAACAGTACTCGTGTACTTTCCATCATAGTCGAAGTCGTACTTGTACTTACCGATACCAGAACCTGCTCCATATACATTACCGCGAGCCAGCCACTGGGTATTATTCAGGTCCTTGGTCTGGACCTTGGCAATGTTTTCTGAGGTATAAGGTATTCCTATTTCTCCACCGAGAACCTCGACATGGGTGTCACGACGTACATGACCGTCCATACCGCCACCATAAACAGAGCCGATGATCGTAGGACCAGACCCGTTCTCGTCACCTATCGTGACGTCTGTCTCATTGACATAACCCACGAAGAATTCCGGACTGTACAGGTAACGTGGTGTCTCCCTGATATTCGGTGCTGACTCACCGCGACAGCCACCAAATACATTACCGTATGGCAGACTTGCAGTAGAATTAGCAGGATACATACTCTCCGAAGGATCCGACGCAATATAACCCACCGTACCACCGAGTATCTTCACCGTGCTCTTACCGCTGTTCAGGAAGGCTTCACTGAACTTACTTTGACCATCCCACAGATTGCCAGAGAGCGTCTCGCCATAGCCAACTGTCGAGTAATCGTCAGCACCGCCGGCGTAGTTACCCTTACCTACAGAGCCCATATTACCACCACCATAGACATTACGCACCACATAGCCATCTTCCATGATGACCTCTGTATTACCGAACACCTTACCGGCCGTGATACTATAAATGTCTCTGGTATAATAATCCGACTCACTCGTTGAATGAGCAGGAGCACCGATCTTAAGCAGTTTTGTCGGGAATTGTCCCTTACCGCTACCACCGCCATAGACGGAATGGCCAATCAAGCCTTTCTTCAGTGTCACTTTCGTGTCGCCCATGACGTGTCCGTTCTCGGCACCGCCATACACGGCTCCTGTGACACATTCTACGACAGACCCATCAGAGTCATAGCTTGCGGGATCGGCCGTGTTAGGATAGTCAATCGTCACATTGGTAGAACCGACGTTAGCACAGTAGATATAGTTATTGAAGTCGCCGGCAATACCCTTACCACCGCCATACACATCACCATTGTCTTTGTCCTCAAAGGTATTCGTTTCACCACCCTTGAGACCGATACGTCCACCTGTGACAGTCACGTGGGTATCACCAGGATAACCCGGGAAGTTCTTGAATTCATACGGCCAGCTTAGGGCAAAGCTATTGTTCGCATCCTCATGCTTAACGATACCGATACATTCATCTTGATCATTCAGCTGATAGTTAATGATGCCCACCGAGGCCATCTCACCACCACCATAGACGCTCTTCCTTACCTGTCCGCCGACGACGTTCACGTAAGTATTCTGACCCACACAGCCTGCAAACTGCATCGGTGTGTATCTGAACCTAGCCTCATCGTAACCGGTATTGGTGCTATTTGCCAGGTAAACCTTGATAGTCGTCGCATGTCCATTGTCCTCACTTCCGTAGCCACCGCCATAGACATCCATTCTCACTACGGGAGAGCCATCTTTTTCTACGTTCACCTTGCCGTTTGCATCAGCATCAGAGGTCTTTTTACCACCAATCGTCACGTAGGCATTATCACGGACAGTACCCAACTCACCACCGCCAAAGACCGTACGCTTGACAACGGCATTGCCATAGACGTTGACAACGGAACTCTTCACCTGAGCCATCTTAGGCCAGATGGGATTGATATCGCCATTAATCAGTGTCAGGCGTCCCATCGAAGCACCGAAGACGTTACCCGAGACATCGCTTGTGACATCTTCACCGTCCTTACCATTACCGATGGTACCACCACTGATATTGACGACGACATGACCATACGTTCCGTTAGCATCATCCTCCTTGAACTGACCATAGTTCGGATCATTTGGAGCCGTAAATTCGGTACCCACAGATGCCAGACGTCCGCCGCCATAGACGGAGCCGAGTATCTTGCCGCCAGTGATGTTCAACTCCACATTACCTCCCACGGTACCAGCCGTCTGGGCTTCACCGCTGAAACCACGGCCACCACCGAACACGTTACCATCCACGTATGAGGTTCCTGTGGTGCCGATGATCACATCACCACCAATATTGGTAACGGCATTACGTATGACGTGACCATCCTCACCACCACCGAAGACAGAACCATAAATGATACCGCCAGTGACATTAACTTCCACATCTCCGACATTCGTCTCTTTGTTGAAATGTGTACGCTGATCACCCCTACCGGCACCAAACAGATAACAAGTCAATGGGTTCTTCTGAATCTGTTCCACGGTACGCGGCACACCAATCGTACCGCCAGTCATCGTTACTATTGACTTACCCTTTACGTTAGTATATTCGTTACCGCCATAAACGTTCGTCAGGATATGACCACCGGAAATAACCACTTCGGTATTACCTTCCACCCATCCAGCCGAGCTACACCAGTCGTAACCAGAACCATCTTCCTTCTTGTAAGGCATGTAGCCAGATCCGCCGGCGAACACACAGCCAATCCATGTCTTACCGTCAGAAGGATGCGAAGTGCAGGCAGGACTCAAGTCTGGGTGAGCAGCAACATAAGCTGGATAATCCTCATAATATGGGTCGTAAGGCAGATAATCAAGCTTGCCGTCTCCATCATTATCGAATCCATAGTCAAAATGCGAACATTCTTTCAGAGCATTTCCGGCTGTGACAGTTGTTGTGGTCGGGTTGATGAACTGATCATCAGTGTAGCGTATAGGTTTGTTGTTTGCATCAACCATTCCCTCGCCTACACCAATCTGACCGCCCTCAATCTTCACCAACGTATTGCCAAGCACACGTCCGAACTCACCACCACCGATGATGGATTCCATGATAAGGGCCGTACCGCCGATGGTCACATCCGTACTTCCCACGTATGACGTAAAATGCGTATCAGGATGTGTTGCCGGATCTTCTACGAGACCCTGACCTGCACCCCATACCCAGCCTTCCGGTACGGGACCGCCTTCTGCTGCCGGTCTGTTCATACCTTGTGTTGCCACGGATAAGGGACCAATCTGACCGCCGTTGACGAGAACCGTGCATTTACCTGTACCTTCTGCACAGGAAATGGGCTTACCAATACATCCGTCATGAGTCTCATGGCCAAAAACACTTGTGTATTGGGAGTCCGTACTCCTAGTGGATGTACCCACATTACCGGCATAGCCACCGCCAAAGACACCGTTAAAGACATAGCCGTCACTCATCGTGACATTGGTGTTGCCCAGCACGTCGGCAGCATTACCGCCGCCAAAGACACTACCGATGATATAAGCACTCTTTCCTTCCTCCGTAGCGATGTTCACCGTGGTGTTGCCTGCAACATTGGCTGCATCACCACCACCAAATACATTTCTTATAATACCTATATTATTGGGATTTCCCGCAGTCTTCGAAACATCAAGATTCAGTTCTGTCATCATAGCAGGAACAGCCGTAGCCGCATGATTACCTGCCACCATATTGACGTTCACTGTCGGGTTGGCATACATAACAGCACCTTCACCATAGCCACCGCCGAATACGTTGCCGATATAGGTGCAGGAGATGATGTTCAGTTCGGGCTGAGCATAATTTGTAAATGCGTCGATAGAAGCATATTCCGTTCCATCGGGTTTAACAGGTAGGCGCGAATCTGTTGCCGACGTTCTCGGCTTCAGAATCTTCTTACCCGTTGCAGTTTGGGTCTCACCACTCTCATAATAGCCATAGATAGAGTAGGCAGCCTCGTTACCACCCAGATAGAGCTCGTCAATCTTGATAGGTTGACAGCCCGTTTCCTCCACGTTCACCGTGATTTTACCCTTCACGGCACCACCCAGGTTATTACCACCAAACACCTTGCCGAAGTGTCCGTTGGTGATGTTCAGGGTTATATTACCATTCACGTTCGCCTCGTCAGCACCCGCAAACAGCAGGGGCACCTTGCTCGAAGGCTGACAACTCAAGGTCATATTCACATTACCGTCGATGTCCGCATATTTACCGGCACCGACAATCTTATCTACTGCCAAATCACAAGTACTCCCCTCAGGATTAGATGTCTGGTTAAGGCTACCCTTCACAACACCCTTTGTGTTACTACCACCGTATGCCTCGTGAATATATCCGCCCTCCATCAGTGAGTTTGCATTACCCGTACCATAGGTCACCATCTCAGTACCATTATGATATTGTCCGATATCAGCACCAGGATTATCGGTTAATACATTATTTATTAGTATTTTGTCCTTACCATTACCACCTCCAAACAGGTAGCCTATCTCATAAGCGCTCTTGATAGTCACATTAGTCTCCGGCACAGCAGCAGCATTACCACCACCATAGACAGTATTGATACTGGTTACCTCACAACCTTCGATGATGACCTGCGACTTGGCTCCCGTTGGAGCATCAGTAGGTTTATATGGAGTCACTGGAACATAGGCAGCCATGTTACCACCGCCATAGACAGCCTCCACGTCGTATCTGACGGCATTGATTTCCTCAGTAGTTTTAGCATTAATACTCGTTGTTATACTCGTGATGGCTGTTGTGAGGGCTGTCACAGTTGGATTCTGCGCAGCACAAAGATCCTTGTTTTCTTGAGATACCGTGATGCTTAATGCCTCTGCAAGTGCTATCTTGCCGGTCAGTATTCCCTGAAGTCTAGCAACATAATCTGCATCGGATTCGCTTCCTCCTTTTTCTGTATTACTATCTTTTTCAAGAATAAACTTCTGGGCTATGGTGTTCGTCTGCTTGTTCTGCGTCGCATAGACATGCACCATCACATCACCCTTCGGTGAACCATTGATGTTGTTACAGCCAAATATCTGACCAACAACACAGCCCTTTGCAGTATTATCGATAGCTGCTCCTGTTTCACCAGAAGACGTCGTACCGTTCAAATCCAACAGCACGTCACCATATACGTAAGCCGCAATATCACTGGTTGCACCGTTTACTCCCGTCTTTTCTCCTAAAGCACCACCGTATGCCTCGCCTAAGATTGTACCGCCAGTCAGGCGAACAGTAGTAGTGCTCGATGCGGAAGTTTTGCCTGTGGCCCAATCACCTTTCCCGTCAGTTCCACCAGTAGCATTCCAGTTGCTTGTCTGGGTGTCAGCCAAAGCACCACCGCCATAGACGTCTTTCAGGACCAGACCACCCGTCATGTTTAAAGCGACACTCTCCTTGACAGTACCAGCCTCACCACCGCCAAATACAGAGCCGGCGATAAGTTGAACAGACTTATCTGTATTGTCACCGGTAGGTGTTGTTGAGTAATTGATGTTCACCTTCGTCTCACGAACCTGAGCGAGGTCACCTGTTGCAGAAAGGTCACCGCGGGCAGCACCAAATACATTACCTTCATTGTTAGTACCATCATAACCTATGCGACCGCCAGTGACATTTATAGTAGTCTTGCCTGCATCGGTAGTCGTTCCACCGCCCACCGAACCCATAGCTCCAGCACCATAGACATTGTGAACCACATGACCACCACTAATGTTCACTGTAGTCGTACCTTGCACTATACCAGCCTTGGGATTATATGTGTCGCCTTTACCATCAGTAGCTGTATGACCGTCAGGTATTGTGCCGGAGTAATACTTATCCGTACCGCAGCCACCTCCATAGACATTACCACGATAGGGATATTGTGCACCAGAATATGGTACGTCATCAGTATCATCATTAGGCGTACCATTATTATCTATAATAATCTCACCTGTAGGAACACCTATCGTTCCACTATAGATATTGACTTCTGCATCATTGTAGACATGTCCATTTTCACCACCACCATAGACAGAGCCCATAACGGTTGGGGTCGTGAAAACTGAGCCAGATCCGGAAGTTCCTATATAAACTTTAGTATCATAAACCCATGCTAATTTATCCTCAATATTTCCTGGAGCACCCACGTCACCTCGTGATGATCCGAAGACCATACCATTCTCCTTACCATTCCAACCAAAGGTTCCGCCTGTAATATATACTTCTGCCTTACCTGTGTTAGCTGTATGGCCAGTAATAACATTGTTTGCATTATAGGCAAATGTACCTACTGAGCCATAGGCACCACCACCATAGACATTATGATAAACTCTGGTTGTCTTTCCTGCTGCCTGACTAATCGTAACCTTGGTGTTACCCTTAACTAATCCGGCAGTAACATTATCAGATTTACCTTTTCCGCCACCATAAACATTACCATACTCAACACCACCTTGGTCTTCAGCTCCAATTGTACCACCAGTAATCGTAACCTCTGTATTTTCACCTACACCTGATTCCTCACCACCACCATATACACTCTCGCCAACCGAGGTTGTGCCAGTGATTTTGAGAACAGTATTTGCAACCTCACCAAGACCAGTTAGTTCGGTACCAGTATATAATATATGATTGGTTAAATCGCTTCCGGACTGCCCGTTGGTTAAGGTTTTTCCTGCTACCGTAGCATTCTGCCAAGTAAATGTTGTCGTGCCGGAAAAAACACCAGGCTCGAACATACCTGATTTGTCGTTGTAATTCGGGTCTTTCGTAAAGCCTCCATTTCTGACTTCGACAGTAGGAAGAGATGCAGAGTATCCGGCACCATAGACGCTACCTTTCACGATACAATCCTCAAGTTCGGAAGTGGCAGTTCCTACGACTTTTCCTAAGTTGCCACCACCATAGAAGTTGGTCTCAATGGTACATTTCTTCAAAGTTGACGACACATCATTGCACTGAGCCAAAGAGAAAGCAGCAAACTTCACGAAGAATCGCGCACCTGTTGCTCCAGAACTCCAGACAAAGAACTCATAGTCAAAATCTGTGGCGACTCCTGGTCCCTTCTTGCCGTAGTCTTTACCTGATATCTGTGAAGATTTCGTAGTGGCTCCATCAAAATACTTTCCTCGATCGGTAGTATAGTAACCTTGGAGAGTACTCCAATTATAGGAATCGAGGTCGTAATATTTCTTTTTTGCTATAGATGTACCACCATATCCTGCACCAAAGAATTTACCGAATGTACATCCTTCCGCATTGGTGGTAACTTCTTTAGTCTCCTGCATGTTGCCGAACTTAGGACCACCGCAGAAGAGTTTTACGTAGCTGTTGTAGATATCTGTGGTGATATTGCCAGTAATAGGTTTGGCATCGTTAATACCGCCACCGAAGAAGTTGTCAATATCTGCATTGTAGATTTGCCAATACACATCACCGTCTATTTGTTCAAGTGACGCGCCTGCAGCTTCATGGAAATAGCCACCACTGATGTAGCATTCCGCATTATCTGATCTTACCGTAGCATCTGCCTTGTAAGTTCCAGTAAGGTAGAAACCAGGAAACTCTCCTCCTGTTACCGATACAGGTACATGGGGCGTGGATTTACTACCATCACTATGGGTACCTAATCCAAAGGAATTAATCCAAACATTACCACCAACATGGATGTATATTGTTTTACCATTAACATCTGATGACTGAGTGGAAACAAACTGGTCAATAACACCTCCAAGAAGAATAAGCGGTGCATCGACTTTTGTAATGCTGGCTAAATTCTCGTATTCTAGTTGTGAGGTATAGAAAGACGAAGTGTTTGTAACTTCGAACCAACCTTTTGTTTTGAAGATGGTGAAGTTGCAGATAAGGCTTGCGGTGTTTGGTTTCTGCGCCTGAGCTGTGCCGGGGATGTTTAAGAAGTCGAAACGAATTGGTGCTATTGCTGTACGACTTTTATGATGATAAATCAGGCTATAGTCTGGTTCATGATCGCTATCCTTGTCCACCGACATCATGGTAAAAGGCGTATCGCCTCCAGACGGCACATTATCAAGATGAAGGTTACCCACCAACACCACAGCATTGTCATAAACCGTCGAACCATAACCTCCAAGATTAGTGCTTATATGACTGAGGGCGTCACTGACAGAGGTCTTAATTACCTGACTTGTTTCATTGTTAAACGTTGCGCCACTACCCACCTGTGTTCCTGTCTGGGTGACATTTTGTTTGCCAGAATAATCGTTTTTATAAACAACATCATAATTAGGATCAGCGATATATGCCGCCTTGCCCCAATAGGGTTCTATCGTGATGGAGGTTACACCATAAGGAACATCGAAATAGGCTCCTTGCGAGAACACACGCTTGCTCACGGTGTAGAGGTCTTTGTTTGAACTCTTGCGGTCAGCATAGTTATGATTGGGGGAATCAGTAATTCCCGTAGTGGGATAATTGGCAGCGGTATAGGGATCATCCTCCACTTCTGAAATAGCCGTTATCTTCCATCCTGTCACTACACGGTTACCAGTGTAATTACCTGTACCCACTTCATCATAGTAAGGCAATTGTACCTTATCGTAGTTAAAGTTGAATCGGTCAAAATCCTTGTCAGTGCGTTGCAAGGGGAGACTATTGGTAGTGATGTTTGCACCCGAAGGCCATGTCTGTCCTCCGTCGGTCTTCGTGTTACTTATGTTCACTGTCAATGTTTTCCCTAACTTGCCTCCATGATTACGTCCAACGGTAGCACTATCGGGCGCATTAGCTATATCAGGGTTGATGATAGACGGATATTCTCCCTGAGCTTTTAATATGGGGTATGGATAGGGGTCGCGTCCACTAATACTCCTGTCTGCTGTCTCAAGCACCCATTTTGCCATCTGATTAGCATTGGCATGAGAACCTGTGGCATAGAAGGCTGCCAGTTTTTTGTTACTATTGAGCAACAGACGATAGTACTCAAAACGATTCAAATATTTATCTTCAACAGCTAATGCACAATTATATTTGTCGTCTGTAATTTGTTTTGTTTTCAGATTCTCATAAGAGTAGTAGTTAAAGGTGTTAAGTCCTCCTTGCAAGTTGTTTATGTTATTTCCACCATAAACAGGAGAGACCGCACTACCACCAGTGATATCACCATAGAACATACAGTTCATCACCATTGTATTGATGCTAGATGCAGTGGTTGTAACAGTGTTATTGCCCACAATGCCACCGACATTTTCACCACCTGTAATTGTTGCATAACTAAAACAGTTGATAACACGAGCTGTGCCTGCAAGTTTTCCTACTAGGCCTCCAACATTGCCTGAACCACCAATAGAACTTCCACTAAAACCTGTGATGTTCCCAGCATTGTCGCGTTCAACAGAAGAAGGCAGAATACCACAGTTATAGATGCGTGTAGCACCTTTTGCCAAAGATGTGATGGCACCTGCATCTCCATTTGCATCGCCACTAGTAATGTTTACATTCTCGAAATTAATATTACGAATCGTAGCACCATTCGTAGAAGCAAACAAAGGATGATTAAGATGGTGTATGGTAAAGTGTTTACCATCAAGTGTACCTGTAAATTCTCCCAAGCCATTAAAACCAGAAGCATCGACATCGGCAGCCAATTCGTAAGTTCCTGCCAAGTTATTCGATATCTCACTAAGACTCGTAATTTGAGTTGCAGTAGTGGAAGTCGACACAAAAGTTACCGTCACATATGCACCGTCATATTCTGTTGGAACATTAAATGTGTATGTTGTTGAGCCTGTAACCCATTCAGCAGTTCCTGTTAAGTCAAAAGTACCCAAACCAGGAGCACGACGAGGTGCGGACTGCTGATTGGGGTTAACCATCTTTTCTACCAATATCAGGTCTTTCTTGGTTTTGTAACCATCAGCAGGTGTAACAGTAAGAGTCACATCTCTCCCTGAAATGGCAACAGAAACAGAGCCACCAGTCAGTTCCACAGGGCCTCCTGACTCAGTAAACGTTTGTGTCGTCCCGTTTGGTTTCTCAACAAAGATAGTAACTCCGTCTGCCCACACTCCACCAGCCCCACACATGAGGAGCAACATCAGCGTAACTATGAATCGTGTATATCTTCCAGTTCTCATATCTTGTGTCATTCCTTTCTCTGAATCTTACTTCACAATATGTTTTTTACCGTTTTGTATATATATTCCCTT
>JAEEGH010022024.1_pt1 | contig 13111 bp, 12 predicted proteins | sample 9134181 | NCBI WGS metagenome assembly JAEEGH01 (sample SAMN16246544, study PRJNA631951) | gut metagenome | biome: gut microbiome; feature: rumen; material: DP-attached | host: Bos | place: Iran: Karaj | collected 2018-10 | reverse complement strand
TTCACCTCCGGTGTGGGCGTGGCGGTGGGCAAAAGCTCATCCTTGGGCTCCCGAGACGGCTCCACGGTGGGGGTGGTCATGACCTCCTCCTGGACCACGGTCCGCATGGCCTTCACCACGCCCGGGCCGGTCTTGATGGCCCAGGAAATGCCCAGGTACAGCCCCGCCATCACTCCCAGGCACACCAGGCAGAACAGGCTGAACCCGATGGGATTGCCGATGCGGAGGATCCTTCTTCTCTTTTTGATCTGTTTCATATAAAGCCCCATTCCTTTCCGGGTGGTTTCACCGGTGTTGCTCACATACTGTCCCCGTATGTCCGGACGTTGCCATTGTATCATTTTGTGCCGCCCCTGTCTGTCGAAAAACAAAAGGTTAACAAAAAAGATAAAATAAAAGCAAGTTTGCCAGGACAAGCCCGAGAAAATGTGGTATGATTTTCCTGCTATGGATGATCCGATCCTCAACAGCACACCCATCCGGTCCGTCTGCTTCACCGGACACAGGGAATTGCCGGCGTCCCGCTCCCCCGACTATCGACGGTTGGTGGCCAACGCGACGGCGGCCATCCGTCGCGCCTACGAACGGGGGGCCCGCAGGTTCTACTGCGGCGGGGCGGAGGGCTTCGACCTGCTTGCGGGGAAGCTGGTGCTGCTGGAACGCAGCCGGCACCCAGATATGCAGCTCATCCTGCTCCTCCCCTTCACCGGCTTCGGAGACCGGTTCAATGCCCAGGACAAGGCGGAGCTGCAGCGGCAGAAGAAAGCCGCCGAAGAGATGGTCTTTCTGTCCGCCCACTTCTTCCCCGGCTGCATGGCAATCCGCAACAGGCAGCTGGTGGAGGACGCGGACCTGTGCATCGCCTACCTGACCCACTCCCCCAGCGGCACCGCCCAGACCGTGGGCTTCGCCCGGGAGAAGGGGATCGAAGTCATATATGTATAAAAAAAGACCGGCGAACCGGTCTTTTTTCTCAGTTTTTCTTCTTGGCCGGAGGCGGCGGGGTGGCGTGGACGTACTTCACCTCCTGGGGCACGTCCTCAATGGTCCAGTTGTCGGTGTAAGGCGCTGACCCCGGCGCAAGGCCCGAGACCACCGCAGGCGGCGGCGCCAGCTTCAGCTGCTCCCGGATGGCGCGGGTCTGGGCGTCGTTCTTGTCGCCGTCGCGGATCTCCACCTCCGTGCCGTGCGCGCAGTTATAATAGATCCAGCGGGCGTCGGGCACGGGCAGGCGGATGCAGCCGTGGCTGTCCGGGGTGCCCAGCTTCAGATACTTATCCACATACACGCTGTTCAGGTCCTTCTGTCCGTTCCGGGCGCCCCGATGGTACACCACGGAATGGAAGTAGGTCCGGGATACGATCAGCGTCCAGTACTGAGCCGAAAAATCGCCGCTGGCGAAGGTGCCGAAGCGGAGGCGGCACTCCTTCAAGGGGAAGGTTCCGATCTTGGTGGGACCGTTCTTGGCGCTGCCGGTGGAACAGAGCATGTACCGGACGGGGACGGTGTACTCGCCGTTGGCGTCCTTCTTGAAGGCCATGACCACCTGCCAATAGACGTCCACGATGAGCTTATAGGTGCCCGGGGCGGGATAGCCCTTGGGCCGTACGCTGACGGGATCGATGCCCTCCGTCTCGTAGTAGGTGTCCTCGAGACCTCCTACCAGCTCCTCGAAGGTCATGTTCACCGTGGGGGCATAGTAGGAGAAGGGGATGGGCGACACCGTGGGCGTAGGCGTGGGCAGGGGCGTGGCCGTGGGCGTGGGGCTGGGCTGGGGCGTCTGCGTAGGCTCGGGGGTGTTGGCCGCCACCACCAGGGTCTGCCGCTGGGGCTCCGCCGTAGGTGCGGCTGTCAGCGGGGCCTGGGTGGGCTCCGCCGTGGGGATGCTTTCCGATTGTATGGCCTGGGCCGTTTCCTTGGGCCCGCAGGCCCCCATAAGGAGGCACAGCAGAGCCAGCAGGACGGCGCTCCAGCGTTTCAGGTTCACCGTTTGACTGTCCTTTGGTAAAAATCGTGGGTATTGTACCACGGCAGAACGGCCCCCACAAGCCAAATCCTGTCAAATTCCTGCAAAATATCTATGAACTCAGGCGATTTCAGCCTTCGCCGCCTCGACAGCCTTCGTCAGCTGGTCGGCGCAGGAGGTGAAGTTGGGGCCGCAGGTGTTGCCCTTGAGCAGGGCGATGACCTGGTCCGCGTCCATGCCCTCCACCAGCTTGCCGATGGCCTTCAAGTTGCCGTTGCAGCCGCCGGTGAAGACCACATTGTGGAGCTTGCCCTCCTCCAGGTCGAAGTTGATCTCGCTGGAACAGACGTTCTTGGTTTTGTAACGATAGTGCATGGGTTCATTTCCTTTCTGTGGATTCTGATATGGTATCGGCTTGCGCCGGAGTCGGTTTCTCCTTCTTCTGCCCCCAGGTCAGGATCCACCTGCGGATGGGCTTCTCCCAGAGGTACGTGAGCACCGCCGCCAAGAGGAGGGACAGGCCCAGGGCCTCCGCCGTCAGGAAAATCTGCATCTTGGTCCCCGCCGCGGCCACGTCCGCCCCGCTTTGAAAGCCCAGGCTCATGCGCAAGAGCACGATCAGCCGCTGGTGGTAGAGGTACAGGTTGTAGGAGATGGCCCCCAGGAACCGGGCCACCGGGTTCGAGAACAGCCAGCGGAGGGGCTTTAGGGACAGGGCGGCGCTAACGAGGAACAGGGTGAAGCACAGCGACAGGCCGATCCGGTTCTCCAGCTGCCATATCTGCTTGTCCTTGGGGTACATCTGGGCGGAGACGATCTCGTTGCGGATCAGCACCGCCCCCACGATGGCGAGGGCCGTGAAGAGCACCCCCCACAGCCGCTTATAGGGCACCTTCACGCAGTACCAGGTGAACAGGTACGCGGCCAGCATGCCGTTGGCGAACACGGGCAGGAAGGTGGGCAGCTGGTTCACCTGCATGTTGATGGGCTCCTGCTTCAGGGCGTACTGGTAGATGAACAGGGCCCCGAAGCCCGTCAGCGTCCCCCAGAAAAGCAGGGGGCTCTTGCGGAACAGCTTCGTGAGCAGGGGGAACAGCACGTAGAACTGCACCTCCAAGCCTACGGTCCACAGCACCCCGTTGATGGGGGCGTAGACGTAGGTGTCCGCCCGGAACATGTGGGTGAAGGTCAGGTGAGAGATAAGGTCCCGCACGGCGTAGGAGACCGAAGGGTAGTGGTTCCAATAGACCTGGAAGCCGAAGGACACCAGCACCGCCAAGAGGTAGCTGGGGTAGATGCGGGCAAAGCGCTTCTTGTAGAAGGTGCAGGCGTCGTCCACCCCTTCGCCCAGGAGCATGGACCGGGCAACGGGCAGCGTCAAGCAGAAAGCGGACAGGAGCACCATCATGTCCACGAAGATGTAGCCCACCCACCGGATGTGGCTGGGGGTCAGGTTGGTGATGCCCAAAAAGCTCAGCCAGGGCGTGGGATAGCTGGGCATGAACCAGGTCTGCTGCCAGAAGTGGAACCACAGCACCATGAGCACGGTGAGGCCCCGGATGCCGTCCACCACGTCCACGTGGCGACAGTCCAGGTCCATATCCAGGCTGAACCAGCTGTGCTGTTTGTCCTGCACCTGCTCCATGTCGCTCCTTTCCCGCACATGTTCCCTTAGTATACCCCATTATAGCAATATCCGCCGGGGATTGCAAGAAGGGTCGGAAGCGTGTATACTGTTGCCAGAGCAACAAAAAGGAGCCGCCTATGGACACCATCTCCCTCTCCCCCGCCCTGTTGTCAGCGTCGCTGTTCGCCGGATTGGACCCCAACGACGTGGCCGGGTTTTTGAAAAGCACCCGGTGCAAATTGGACAGCTTCCCCCGGGGGGCCATGCTGCTCTCCCAGGGGGATCGGGTCACCGCCGCGGGGGTCCTCCTCTCCGGCCAGATCAAGGCCTACCGGCTGAACCGGCAGGGGGAGGAAAACCTGCAGAGCGTGCTGAGCCCAGGTAGCATGTTCGGGGACATGCTCATGGCCACGGACAACGGCAAGAGCCCCGTGACCGTGGAGGCCTTGGAGGACGCCCGGGTCCTGTTCGTGCCCTTCGACAGCATCATGGAGGCCGCCGGCGACTTCGGCAACCGGCTTCGGATCAACCTGCTCCACGAACTTTCCGCCCGATACTGGGCCCTGAACCGGAAGGTCCGGTACCTCTCCGAGCGCTCGCTCCGGGGCCGGATCGCCCTGTTCCTCCTGGACGCGGCGAAGGACCAGAGCGGCCTCACCTTCACCCTTCCCATGACCCGGGAATCTATGGCGTCCCTCTTGGGCGTGAACCGCAGCGCCCTCTCCCGGGAGCTCTCCCGCATGGAAAAAGACGGCCTGTTGGCCGTCTATCGGGGCTCCTTCCGGCTCCTGGACCGGGAGGGGCTGGAGGGGTGTTTGGGTTAATCCACCCGGGCGATGGTATAGCCCTGCTCGGCGCTGCCGGTGAGGACAATCTCCACGGTGTCGCCGTAGCAGCAGGAGACCCAGTTGGTCATGCGATCCTCGTTCACTTCGTCCGTGACGGCCAACTGAAAGCGCAGGGCCTCCCTGTCCTCGATGGGGGACCAGCCGTCCCATTCTACAGGCTCCAATTCGAAGAAAGTTTTCTGGCCTCGGGCGTAGGGGCTGCCGTCCGCGTTCACGGACGTGCCCGCGCTGTGTTCGTAGCCCTTTTCCCCATACCGACAGCCCAGGGCTTCGAAGCCGTTCTCCGTGTCGATGTGGACCCGAACGATCACCCTCTCCCGCCAATAGGGGGCGCAGAAGGCCCGGGCGCGCAGGCCGGGGACCCCGTGGCAGAGGGCTTCGAAGACCGTCCTTTTCCCATGATTGCTCAAAAAGCGCTTCGCCTCGGTCCCATATTCCAGGTCGTTCACCAGCCGGGCGGCGGCGGGGGCGGCGGAGTCCCCCATGTCCCAAAAGACGCCGGTATCCACCATTTCGAGACGGCCTTCCTCGTAGGCCCGGACGTTGTAGTCCGCGATGAGGGCGTTGGTATCCACCAGGCACAGCAGGCCGAACATGCCCGCGAACAGGCCGCACAGGGCCCGGGTGACGTTCAGCTTCTTCCAATAGGCGCCGAGGAGGGCCAGCAGGAAGGCGATCACCAGCAGGATCATGCCCCAGCTCGCGTACACCCGCTTGGGGGTCAGGCCGTAGGTCCGGACGTACAGGACCATCTTTGAAAAGGCCGTGGCCGCCAGAACGAGGCTGCAGAGGCACAGCACCGTCAGCAGGGCCTTGCGGACGCCCTCCCCCTGCCCCTTCTTGGTGAACAGGCTGACAAAAAGATACAGCACCCCGTTGATGGCGCAGACGGCGCAGAGCTGGAAGAAGCCCTCCCGGGCATAGTCGGCGTAGGTGTAGCCCCGAGGCAGCGCGCCGGTGAAGGCCGAGGTGTACAGGGGCCACTGGCTGAAGAAGAACAGGCCGTACAGGAGCAGCAGGGGCAGGAGCATGGCGGCGCTGACGATGAGGGGCAGGAACCGGCGGCGGATGCGGAAGGCGGCTACGCTCTCCCGGTCCAGCACCCGGCCCATGCGGTGCTCCCGGCTGCCGCAGAGGCAGCTCATGAGGAAGGCGGCCATGGCCACGGCCAGCAGGAGGTACAGCAGGCGGTCGAAGACGGCTTGGGGCAGGTTTTCGGAGAAGATGTCTTCGAGGAGCTTGGAGAAGGCCGCGTCGTACTGCAGCAGGTTCACCACCAGCAGCACCGGGACCAAGGCGAGGCCCAGGCCCAGCAGGAGCAGCAGGGCTGTCTTGAGCCAGCTCCGCCTGCCGCCCGAGAAGGCGGCGGTGAAGAAAGCGCCCAGCTTCGAGAAGGGCATGAGGACGTTGGCCTTGAAGAACTCCGCTGCGAACATGTCCCCCAGCCGATCCTCCGCGGAGTTGCCCCCGGCACAGTAGACCCCGTAGCCCCACAGGAGCAGGGCGAGCCACCGGGCGAAGAAGCGGACCGGGCCGTTGTCGGTCAAGAGGTGGGCGAGGAGGAACAGGAGCCCCACCGCCCAGACGCCCCAGGCCCGCCTGCCCGCCCGGCCTCGAAAATGCCACGCCGTCAGGCCGTAGAAGATCAGACCGTAGACAAGGCCCAGCAGGGGCCAGTCATGGATCTGGAACCGGCAAACCAGGTAGCCCAGGGCCAGCAGCGCGAAGGCCAGCACCCGGTCCCGAAGGGGCACGGGGGGCTTTTGAGGTAGAGGGGACTCAGGCGCAGCCGTTTGCTGCACCGTCAGGTTCGTATTCAATTCTTCCATGTCAGGTTTCCTCTCTGTATTCGAGAATGTCGCCGGGGGTGCAGTGGAGCTCCCGACAGATGGCGTCCAGGGTGGAGAAGCGGACGGCCTTGGCCTTATTGTTCTTCAGGATGGACAGGTTGGCGATGGTGATGCCCACCCGTTCGGAGAGCTCGTTGAGGCTCATGCGGCGCTTAGCCATCATCACGTCCAGGTTCACTTCGATCATGGCGCTCCCCTCCCTTCAGATGGTGAAGTCGTTCTCGGCCTTCAGGGCCACGGCTTCCTCGATCACGTTCTTGACCACCCGCAGCACCAGGCCCAGGAAGCCCGCCACGAATGCCAGGATAAGGTCGATCCCGAAGAACAGGACGCCGATCACCACGAACAGCCCCGCTTCGATGAAGCAGCACCAGCTGATGGTGCGAAGGCAGGACACCGCCCCGTCCGTGAACACCTGCCGCCGCCTCACCAGCAGCAGGAGCTTCACCAGGAAGCCGTTGGCCACGGCCACAGGGACCAGCAGCAGGTAGTCCAGCGCCAGAACCGCGGCAAGGACAGCCCGATTCTCGGTCCTGGGGGTCATGAAGGGGAAGTACACGGCCAGGAAGATCAACCCCAAAAACCCGATCCCGCAGCAGATCAGGGACAGGGTCACGGAGGCGTTTTTGCTGATCTTGGGCATGTTTGGATCGCTCCTTTGTCTTTCGTTGACCCTACCATACCACAGGTTTCATCGTTTGTCAATTCTTTTTTATTGATATTCAATAATTCTTTTCTGTTTATCGGAAGAAAACTTCCCTCTTGTGTTTGTGGGGAAAGGGTGATACTATATATTAAATTTCACGAAAAAGGAAAAACCATGGAACTGATTACGGAAGCACTGGAAAAGAACGCCAAATTCTTCCCCCACGAGGTGGCTTTGGTGGAAATCAACCCCGCCGCCCGCCCCGCCGCGGAGATGACCTGGCGGGAGTATACCTTGATCGAGCCCGGCCCTGAGGGCCGCTATCGCCGGGACATGACCTGGCGGGAGTTCGACACCAAGGCGAACCGGTTTGCCAACCTCCTCCTCACCCGGAACGTGAAGAAGGGGGACAAGGTGGGGATCCTCCTCATGAACGGCCTCGAATGGCTGCCCATCTACTTCGGCATTTTGAAGACCGGGGCCCTGGCCGTGCCCATGAACTACCGGTACACCGACGAGGAGATCGCCTACTGCGCGGACCTCGCCGAGGTTTCCGTGCTGGTGTTCGGGCCGGAGTTCACGGAGCGGGTGGCCTCCGCCCTCCCCCGGCTCCCCCGGGTGAAGACCCTCTTCTACGTGGGCGAGGACGTGCCCGCCTTCGCCGACAGCTACGACAGGCTGGTGGAGTTCTGCTCCAGCCGTGCCCCCGCTGTGGAGCTCACGGAGGACGACGACGCGGCCATCTACTTCTCCTCCGGCACCACGGGCTTCCCCAAGGCCATTTTGCACGCCCATAAGGCGCTGATGCACGCCGCCGTCTGCGAGCAGAAGCACCATCAGCAGACCCACTCCGACGTGTTCCTCTGCATCCCGCCCCTCTACCATACCGGCGCCAAGATGCACTGGTTCGGGAGCCTTCTCTCCGGCAGCCGGGCGGTGCTGTTGAGGGGCGTGCGGCCCGACTGGGTGCTCCAGACCGTCAGCGAGGAGAAGTGCACCATCGTGTGGCTGCTGGTGCCCTGGGTCCAGGATATTTTGGACGCCCTCGATTCCGGCGCGCTGAAGCTCAGCGATTACGAGCTGAGCCAGTGGCGGCTCATGCACATCGGCGCCCAGCCCGTGCCCCCTTCCCTGGTGCGGCGGTGGCTGAAGGTGTTCCCCAAGCACCAGTACGACGTGAACTATGGCCTTTCCGAGTCCATCGGCCCGGGCTGCGTGCACCTGGGGATGGAGAACCTCCACAAGCTGGGGGCCATCGGCAAGGCCGGCTACGGCTGGCAGATCCGTGTGGTCAACGACAAGAACGAGGACACGGCTCCCGACGAGGTGGGCGAGCTTCTGGTGAAGGGCCCCGGGGTCATGAAGTGCTATTACCGGAACCCCAAGGCCACCGAGGAATCCTTTATGGGCGAGTGGCTCCGGACCGGGGACATGGCCAAGATGGACGCGGACGGGTTCGTGTACCTGGTGGATCGAAAGAAGGACGTGATCATCTCCGGCGGCGAGAACCTGTACCCGGTGCAGATCGAGGACTTCCTCCGCACCCATGGGAAGATCAAGGACGTGGCGGTCATCGGCCTGCCCGACGAGCGGCTGGGCGAGATCGCGGCGGCCATCATCGAGGTGAAGGAGGGCGAAGCCCTCTCCGAAACCGAGGTCAACGACTTCTGCCGGGCCCTGCCCCGGTACAAGCGGCCCCGGAAGCTGATCTTCGCCAAGGTCCCCCGGAACCCCACCGGCAAGATCGAAAAGCCCCTCCTCCGCGAGCGCTACGGCGCCACCCGGCTGGTGGAAGCGCAGATGAACAGTTGAGGATTATTCTTTGCCGCTTTTTCTTTTCAGTGAAAAGAAAAAGCGGCGGAAAAAGAAAAGCTTAAGAAAAATAATGGGGATCGGCAGCAAATAGCCAATCCCCATTTGTGTTCTTTTGGGGTGCCTTTTCTTACCAAGAAAAGGCACAAATACTTTCAATAAATATCCTCTATTCCGAAATGCTTCTGAGGGACTCTCCGTTGAGCCATCTCAGCAGCTGCCGCGGGGTCGCGGGCAACGCCACGGTCCTGAACTCCGTGCGGCCCGGGACCATCTTGGTGTCGTCGTCGCTGGTGGCCCAGGTGACCCGACCGAGGACCGGCGCGTTGCTGGAACGGATATCCCCGTCGGGGAGCTCCGTATGCTGGATCAGGATGGACGCCTCCCGATTGTCGGAGATCCAGCGGCCGAAGTTGGTGGTGGGCGACTTCCAGAGCCAGCGGGTGCTGCCGTTCTTCTCCCCGCCCCGCTTCAGGTACCCGTTGTACACGTCCTGGGTACAGCGCATGAGCCAGATCACGTGATAGCCTGCCCGCTGGAAGTGCTCGCACACGTCGAAGAAACTGGCCTCCATCAACAGCCCGTCCTGCAGCATCATGGCGAAATGGTTCACCAGCACATAGGCTTCGACGCTCTTCCCGTCCACGACCACCGGCACGTTCCGGCACTCCGGCGGCACCAGGCTCCGCCACTGATCCTGCCAGTCAGCCGTGGAGGATTGGACGTAGGGCTCCTTTTTCCGTTTCAAAAAATCGAACATACGCTTCTCCTTTATTTGTCAATAGCCCACAGCGAGGGCGAACAGCAGCAGTCCCGCGGTGAGCAGCAGGTTCATGAGCTGGAACTTGCCGGAGTACCGGGCCCACTTCCCATAGCTGGAATCCACCAGGCCCAGGGAGATGAGCAGGCAGGGGTTGGTGGGATAGAACACGTTGCTGAACCCGTCCCCAAAGGCGAAAGCCAGGATGCAGAGCTGACTGCTGACGCCGAACAGCTCAGCCAGGGGCACGATCAAGGGGATCAACAGGAAGGCTTTGGCGGAGCCGGAGGGGATGAAGAAGTTCAGCACCAGGCAGATGAGATAGATGAACAGCACTAGCGCCCCTCGGGACATGCCGCCCGCCGCGCCTACGGCCATGTTAAGGAGGCTGTCCAGGATCTTCCCCTCCACCAGGGTGTATCGGATGGAGGCGGCCATGAGGATCATGAGCACCGAAGGGGCGATGGCGATAAGGCCCGACAGGAAGGACTTTAGGAGCCCCTTCACGCCCATGCCCGCCGCCAGCACGGCGACCACGCCCGCCACCAGGAACATGATCGCCACGATAATCATGGTGAAGTCCCGAAGGGCCGGTATGAACCCGGAGGAGATGACAACGGCGATGCCCGCCCCCAGGATGCAAGCGAACAGAAGCAGGCCCCGGTCCATGCGCTTGTCCGGTAGGTGGTCCCCCGCCGCGGCGCTGGCCCCCTTTTCCGGCAGGCGCTTGGCGTGGAAGCGGACGAACAGAAGGAGCAGGGCGTAGATGCAGGCGAAGGACATAAGCCGCATCCAGATGCCGCTGAACATGGGGAGCCCCGCCAAGGTCTGGGCCACGCCGATGGTGAAGGGGTTGGCGACGCCCGCAGCGAACCCGCAGCCTGCCGCCAGCAGGCTCATGGCGACGCCGGTGAGCACGTCCCACCCCAGGCCCACCGCCAGGGCCGTCACGATGGGCACCAGGGGCACCACCTCCTCGAAGGAGCCCACCAGGGAGCCCATGGCCATGAAGAACAGGATCAGCACCGCCATGAGCCGGTAGCGGACCCCGCCGAACCGATGGACCAGCTTTTGGAGCATATAGCCCATGAGCCCGCACTCGTTGAGGGCGTTGAACACGCCGCCGATGACCAGCAAAAAGGCGATGACCGCGATCAGGGCCCCGGAGCCCTCGGCCCCCAGCACCAGGAAGGGGGACAGCAGCCATTTCCAGAAGGGCAACCCGCCCTCCACGTTCCGGAAACCGGCCTGGGTGTCGATGATGGTGTGGCCTGCCTCGTCCACGGTCCGGGCGTACTCGCCCCCGGGGATCAGGAAGGTCAGGGCATAGGTCACCGCCATGAGCAGAAAGATGATGACGATGGCCGCGATGAAGCTCCTGGCGCTGATGTTCAGGCTGTTTTTCTTCTGTTCCATGGATCTCCGCCCCCTTGTATATAGGTAGTATACCAGAGCCCGCCCCGGGGCGCAACGCAAACCTGAGGCTTTGTCAAAAGCGCTGTTATAAAAGCCTCCAAAGCAAACAGCACCCTTTCGGGGTGACGTTGGATGCTCTCTTTGGAGGCGCTTCTCGCTCATGCTCGGTCACGGCCCGGCTCTCAGGCCCCACTGGGGCCTGAGAGCCGGGCCGCAGCGCTTTGCGCTGCCCGTAATCGAATTGCCGTTTCCGGGTGTCAACCACTACATATTGTTATATCGCTTCTATTTTCTAACTACATATGGTATGTATGATCCATAAAATTCATTAAGTTCAACCGTTCTGCTCCCAAATTCCTCCCATGATTTTTGGGAGCAGACACCCGGGATTCGCCGGGTGTTCAAAGGAGCCTGAACTACCCTTCTTTCAACTCAGCCCATAAGCACTTCTACATCAGCGCCATCCCTGCCGGAGAGCATAGCTTCGCGGATGGCAGCGCCATGGGTCAGATCCAACGGTTTTCCGTTCACGGTCATTTTCTTAACACCGTGCTGGACGTGATTGGGGTTCTCTACCCGGATCGTCAGACGGCAGCCGCGATAGGCACGCTCCACCGTGAAGCCGTCCCATTCGGCGGGGATCGACGGGTCGATCAGCAATCCTTTCAGCGTGGGGCGGATGCCCAGCAGATACTGGGTCGCCACCACGTCCATCCAGGCCGCCGTGCCGGTGACCTGGGAAACGCAGCCCCAGCCGAACTTCTCGTTGTCCTTGCCCAGCATGGTGGAGCAGTAGGCGTAGGCCTCGGCGTGATAACGCTCCACGCCGACCTTTTTGATCACTTCATGCGGCATGATCTGCTTGTAGTACTGCCAGGCCCGATCGCCGCGCCCCAGCAGGGCCTCCGCCATGATCGCCCAGCAGTTAGCCTGGCAGAAAACGCCGCCGTTTTCGGAATACCCGGCAGGCAGCCCGTTGACCATGGCCGCCTCTTTGCTGGGCCAGCCTGGATAGCCGGGGGTGTTGAGCAACAGGCCCATACCCGTGTCGAGCTCCCGGGCAGCGCTGTCCATTGCCTCGGCCTGATGCTCCCTGCAGGCGTTTGCAATGACCATCCAGCTCTGGGCGTTCAGCCAGATTCGAGCATGCTCCTGCGAGTGCGTACCAATGGGCTTTGCCTCATCGTCCAGGCCACGTAGGAACCATTCGCCGTCCCATGCGTACTGCTCCAACGCCTTTTCCTGCTTTTCGATCAGTGCTGCAAAGCGATTGACCGCTTCCGCATCTCCTCGCATTTCCGCCATCTCGGAAAGCTGCCGCAAGGCGTAGATATGCTGCTGCGACACCATGATGCTCTCGCCCTTGCCCTTGCGGCCAAAGGGGCCCAGATGGTCGTTCCAGTCGGAGAAGAGGATCAGCGGCAGCTTATGCTCACCCAGGTGCTTCTCGGTGAAGTCCACGCCGCGCAGCAGATGCTCCCACAGCGTGGCGGAGCCGACAGGCGTCACCAGATTCTTCCCAAGGAAGGGGATCTCCTTGTCCAGGAAGCTCAGATCGCCGGTTTCGGCAGCGATGGCATAGGCCAGATACACCATCCAGATATGATCGTCCGAGCGGGTAATATCCTGCGGCGGGCGTTTTTCTTCGGGCCAGGCGGCGTGAATGGCGTGCCCGTCCTCCAGCTGCTGGGAGGCCAGATACCACAGCATCTCCGTCGCCCATTCCGGCTTGCGGTAGGCCTGGGCCAGCATGTCCTGGGCCGTATCCCGGAAGCCGATGCCCCGCACACCGGAGGCGTCCGAGCTGATGGACCGGGAATAGCGGGCGGTCTGGACGCTCTGCAGCGGGTTCCAGGTGTTGAGCATCCGCTGGGCGTCTTCGTCGGGAATGTCGCACTGATAAACGGCAAGATGCTCGTCCCACCAGCTCTGCAGTTTTGCAAACTGCCGATCTGCCGCGCCGTCTTTCCGGAGCGCGGTCAGTGTGTCCTTTGCGTCTGCCACAGCCTTGTCATAGTCGGACAGGGCCCCCTCGGTCACACCGAGGAAGAAATGAAGCTCTTTCTCCTCTTCTTTGTCAAGAGAAACATGGGCGTGCAGCGCGCCGCAGGGCTCGCCGCCCTGCAGGTTGGTGTTGGAAAGGCGGCCGTTTTGAACCTCAACGGGGTTTCTCTCATCCCGGTAAT
>JAEEGH010022023.1_pt1 | contig 13111 bp, 9 predicted proteins | sample 9134181 | NCBI WGS metagenome assembly JAEEGH01 (sample SAMN16246544, study PRJNA631951) | gut metagenome | biome: gut microbiome; feature: rumen; material: DP-attached | host: Bos | place: Iran: Karaj | collected 2018-10 | reverse complement strand
TCAGCGTATGCTGAACGAAGCTATCAAGCGTGCCCGTCAGATGGCTATTCTCCCGTTCGTTTCGGACAGCATGCGCTAATAGGAGGAACTAGACTATGGAAATTATTCTTAAGGCTAACGTCCCCCACTTGGGCAAGATGCTCGACGTCGTGAAGGTCAAGGATGGTTACGCTCGTAACTACCTCTTCCCGCGCAAGCTCGCTGTTCGCGCTACCAAGGAAGCTAAGCTCGAAATTGAAAACAACCGCGCTGCTGTTGAAGCCCAGTTCCAGAAGGAACTCGCCGCTGCTGGTGACGTGGCTGCCAAGCTTTCTCAGGTTTCTGTCAACCTCGAACGCCGCGTTGTCGAAGGCGAACGTCTCTACGGTTCTGTGACCGCAGGTGACATCGCCGAAGCAATCACCAAGGCTGGCGTCAAGGTCTCCCGTGCTCAGATCGACCTTGCTGAACCGATCAAGCAACTCGGTGTCTATACCGTGGCTGTCAAGGTCTTCAGCGACGTTGAAGCACAGGTCAAGGTTTGGGTGGTCGCAGAGAAGTAGTTTTCTCTCTACCCACTGAAAATCTTAAGAACCGCTCCCATTCGGGGGCGGTTTTTTTCAAATAATGCCGAATAATACAACATTTTGTCGTAACATAAGTTGAAAACGTAAGCAAAATAATATATTTTTCTCTAGGATAGTTTTAAATAGTTTTTTACTGGGTTTAAAAAAAGAGAGTGGTTTATGATTAAAAAAATTGCAATACTAGCTCTTGCCGTGTCGGCGGCGTTTTCAAATGCATTTGCTGCAGGTGAACCGAAATGCGTGGTCACCTTGTCGGGTGATTTCGTTTTTTCTGGTTATAAAAAAGAACCTGAAGTTAAAAAAGTTGTTTGTGACGGAAAACAGGTGTATGGCGAAAGTGACTTCAAGGTCCTTGCTGCAACGGATAAAATTACTTATGGAGATAATATAAATGCCGGTGTAGATGCAGGTTCTGTCTTTGTAGTTCTTCCTGATGATGAATATGGTGGAGTGACAATAGAGGAAAAGTTCGAAATCGAAAAGTTGGACATTGAAATAAAAATCAATTCCGTGCAAAAGGAAAAGGGTGCCAAGGATCCTGATTTTACGGCAGAAATGATTCCTCTAGATGACAACGTCACCCTCGAACCTGATTCCCTGAGCAATTTTAAGAAGAATTTGGCCAAAGCGATAGTGCTGGAACGAAAGAATAAGGGTGAAGATATCGCCGATGACAACGGCGTTCCTTATAAGTACGAAATTACTTTATTCAAGGATGCTACGAGGGATGTTGCAAATGAGCTTAAGACCAAGTTCCCCAATTACAAAATTATGGTGGGCGAAAAAGGCTTTTTAACCATCACAAAGACAAAGATTACTGTTACGGCGAAGGACACAAGTAAGGTTTATGGTGGCGCTGAGCCTAAGGATTTTGAATACACTATAGCTGGAAATATCAATTCTTCTGATTACAATAAATTGGGTGATATTAAATTATCGAGAGCTGAAGGTGAAGATGCGGGTGTATATGAAATTTCTGTTTCTGTTGCTAAGGAAACGGATGACTATTTAATCACTGCTGTTCCAGGTAAATTCACCATTACCCCAGTCAAGGCGACTGTGACCGTTGATGATTTGACGAAAGTCTATGGCAACGCTACAAAGGAATTTACTTATAAGGTTACAGGTCTTGTGGGTGAAGATAAATTGAAGGATGTAGAAGTCGCTTGTGCAAAGTGCTCTAAAGATAATCTTGAAAATGTCGGTGACTATGAAATTGCTGCCATCATAAAAGATGGCTCCAATCCGAACTACACGATTACGACGACTCCTGGTAAACTTACGGTGACCCCGAAGGCCGCGACGGTGACGGTGAAAGATACCGTAAAGACCTACGGCGATAAAGATCCGACATTCACGTTCGAAACGGAAGGTCTTGTCGGTGAAGGGGAAAAACTGAAATCGGAAAAGATTTCTCGTCAAGAGGGCGATACGGTTGGAACATATAAAATCAATGTCGCGTTTGAGGATGGCTCCAACCCCAACTACAAGTTGACCGTCAAACCCGGGACTCTTACAATTAATCCGAAGGCTGTTACTTTAACTGCAGACAATGTTTCGAAGAAGTTCGGCGAAACGGATCCCGAACTGACATACACGGTCGATGGTCTTGTTAAGTTAGGTGAGACTGAAGATAAACTAGCTGGTGTCAAGCTCACCCGTGAAAAGGGGGAGAATGCCGGAACGTATGCTATCACGGCAACGGTTGATGCCAAGGCCAATCCGAATTACAAAGTGGCGGTTGTCGAAGGCGGCGTACTTACGATTGTCGCAAACAATGACAAGATTGTCGTGACGATTAAGGGCCACACGAGCACGGGCGTCTATAATGGCAAGGAACAGACTGTAAAGGGCTTTGACATTTCGACCGAAAGCAAGGCTTATGACTTGAAGTTTGTCGAATATACCGGTGATTCCGTTGTTTCGGGAACCAATGCCGGGACCTACAAAATGGGCTTGAGCAAAACCGATTTCAAGAATACTTCGGTCAACTATCCGAACGTCGAGTTTGATGTGACCGATGGTTCCTTGGAGATTACTCCGAAATCTCTCGTGATTACGGCTGTGGCTGATTCCATTACGTATGGCGATGATCTTCCGACTGAATTCAAGTGGGTGGCTGATAGTCTTTTGAAGGGCGACTCTCTTGACAATATTCATGTTAGCATTGCAAAGACTGGACTCCTGGATGCTGGTGAATATACGCTTGACTTCGATAAGAAAGCACCGACGACCACGAATTATGTTGTAAGTAAATATGTCCCGGCGGTATTCAAAGTGTTGAAGAGAGCCGTGACGGTGACGATTCGCGATACATCGAAGGTTTACGCTTCTGCCGATCCTATTCTCGATTCACTTATGACTGTTTCCGGTCTTCGTGATGGTGACGTGCTTGAAGGTGTTACCTTGGTCCGTGAAAAGGGTGAATTTGTTCTTCGTACTGCTGACGGTCAGGATTCCTCGTATAAGATCGGAGTGTCCTATGATGAAACAAAGCTCAATCCGAACTATCAGGTGAAGGTGACACAGGGCAAATTTACGATTAAGCCATATGCAGAAAAGATTACAGTTCTCATATTCGGTGATGAAGTCATCAAGGCTGCTACGGGAGATACAATTACTGTTCCCAAGAGCTTTGATGTGCGTCTTTGCGGATCCATTTGCAGTGAGGCTCCTTTAGATTCTGGATATGAGTATTCTGTTGATTTTGTGACTTATCGTGATAGTGTAAAAATATATGATCCGGATAAAAAGGATTCTGTGCTAAGTGTAACCACTACTTCGGTTTCTGGCGTGAGACCTTATCTTTATCCTTTCAATCTTAGCTTAGATCATTTTGTCAACATTTCGCCGAATTTCTCAAATGTTGTCTTTAAGATTACTAACGACGGAACTCTGATTATTAAGAAGCCAGAAGATATTATCCCGACAAAGATTGCCGCAATCAAGGGCGTTGTAAAGTTCGGTCTCTCTACGTCAGGTCGCCGAATCCAGGTGAGCGGTTCTACTGTGGGCAACCGTTTCGAGGTTCGCGATATGCAGGGTAAACTCGTTCGCTTTGGCTTCGTTTCTTCGGCTAACTTTGACATTCCGGTTCCCAATGCCGGGGTCTATATGGTTCGCATAGGTTCTACGGTGCAGAAAGTTCGCGTCAAATAACGCTTACATGAAATTTTGACGATTAAAGCCTTGGATTTATATCCAGGGCTTTTTGTTTTGACAACATTTTTTTGCTATTTTAAGGGCATATGCGCAAGTTTGCTCTTTTACCCTTGTTTCTAGGTTTGTCTCTCGCTCAGCTCTCTTTTGGCCAGGTGCGAGATTTGTTCGCTGAATTTGAAGAAGAGGCGAAGGCCCCGGCGACTCCGGCTGTACAGACTCCAGCGGCTCCAGCAAGTTCTGCGGCGGTCGCTCCGGCGAGTTCCTCTGCAAAGGCGAAGGCTCCGGCGAGTTCTTCTTCGAAAAAATCGAAGAAGTCCAAGTCCTCTAGTAGCGTGGCTGTTTCGAGTTCCTCTAAGGTCCCTGAGCCTGTCGAAGTGTCGAGTTCCTCGGTTGTTATCTTGAGTTCTTCTTCGGAGGCGACCCAGCCTTCTGTGGCTGTCAGCTCTGCTGTAGAAAGTTCATCATCGGTGGCCGTGGTGGAATCTAGTTCGTCTGTTGCGGACTTGAAGTCCTCGGCTGTTGTTCTTGATACCGCGGTTCTTGATTCGGCGACGCGTGATTCGCTGATGCGCGAAGCGGCAATTGCCGAAGCCGAAAGGGTTCGCGCACTGGCCGACTCGGCAAGACGTGCCGATTCTTTAGCTCAAGCTCAAGCCGCCGGTCTTATGAATTTGAGCAGCAGTTCTGTGGCATCTTCGTCGAATAGCCTCAGTCGTCGCGATCTCCTGGGACCGGTGAAGGTATCCAAGGTTCACGGCATTGACGAAATGAAGGGTCGTTACAAAAATCCGCGCAAGGCTTTGTTCCTCTCTCTCTTGGTGCCTGGTGTAGGCCAGATGTACGTGGGCGGTTCGACAGCAACGTATGTTCGCGGTGGCGTCTATATGGCTTTGGAAGTATTCATGTGGAGCGGCTGGGGATATTTCTCCATTTACAAGTACAACGAACAGGTTAAGAAGTACAAACGCTATGCCAAGGACCATTATTCTGTTGGACGTTATGAAGCCGCTATGCGCAATCTTTATAATGCTGGTGGCAAGCTTTACAGCAATGAATTCAACAACCGCTATATGGGAACGCGCAAGTCGTTCTGCGAGGCTATTTACGGCGATGCCGGTACTGCCGGTTGCTACCACGAGAACGCCTTGTTTGAAGGCGATTCTCGACATCTGGGCTTGTTCGGTGACAAGGACGTAATGCTGGGTGACGAAATGAATGCGTTCTCCAAGGAGACGAAGCGCGATTTCAATAAGGAATCTGAATTGTTCCAGTTGATTTCTGAAGATGCTTACGTGCTGGGTTGGGAAGACGCCGAATCGGTTATTGTGAGCGACCTCGATCTCGAAACGCCAAATTCCGAAACGGCTTCGCTGAGCAAGGACGGCTCTGATTACCAGCGCAAGTACCGTTCCCTGCGCCGCGACGCAAACGACTATGCCGACATGCAGGCGTGGTTCATCGGAGGCTTGATCTTGAACCATATCGTGTCTGCGGTGGACGCCGCTCTGACCGCGAATGCGCACAACAAGGTTCTCTACGAAGAAGATGTTTCTTGGTATGACCGTTTGCATTTTGATAGTGGTGTCTCGTTCAAGGATTCCTTTGGATGGACTGTCCGTGCAAATTGGGGATTCTAATGCGCATCATCCTTGCCGTACTGCTTGCGTCGGTTGCCGCTTTCTCGCAGATTGTGGTAAGTGTCGATAAGAATATCTATAAGAACAACGACAAGAATGTGTTCCTTGCTGTTGGTGCTTCGGCGCTCTTGCCGGGCATGGGTGAACTTTATCTGAACGAAAAGAAACTCGTGAGACCGTTCCTGTGGACGGACTTGGCGCTTTGGGTGGCTGCCATCGGGTCCTATGTTGTCGGAGACCGTTATGTAACGTCTGCCCATAACTATGCGGTGCGGCATGCGGGTTTTAATGGCAACAAGAACATTTCCCTGCTCAATACGGTGGGGTCTTACCGAAGCCGTTCCGGCGTGTTTGGACAGAACTCGTCGCCAGACATGAACGAGGATTACGACCAGGCGATGATCCGTTCGGGAAAGAAAGTTGACGAAGAATTTTCGAGCGAAATCCAGTGGGACTGGGGCAGTTCCGACAATCCGGAATCGACGAAACACATAGAGGAATTCAAGAGCCGCATGCGCCATTACCGCGTGAGCCGCATCGTGTTCCAGGTCTCCGTGGGGGCGTTGATTCTGAACCGCGTGGTTTCCATGCTTGATGCGGTGCGTGTCTATCGTGCGACATCTTCGAAGTCTTTCTCCAGCCGGGTTCAGTTTGAGCCGGAGTTTTATGAAGACGGTGGCGCACTCATGATGAACGTGAAGTTTTAGGTTTGTCATTCCCGCCACCGAGTTCTTTGATCACTTAGTGTTTTTGCACTTATGTGGGCTTGATCTGCGTATGGGGGAATTTTCTTTTTTATGCAACTATTTAACCTACTCGTGCATCTAAATCAGCGAATTTGAAACTCTCTGGATTCTCCTACCTTCGGTGTCAGATTGACGAAATAAAATCAAACCACTTACTACTGTCTACTTCCTACTTCTAACTACATATGAAACACCTTCTTCTAATAGCTCTTTCTTCTCTCCTTCTCATCGCTTGTGGTAGTAAAGACGATTCCGCCAAAGGCGCTGCTCCCGGTGGCAATGGAGGTCCAGGTGGTAAAAAGGGCGGTGCTCAGCGGGTATTGAATGTCGAGGGTTACGTGGCTGAACTCAGCTCGCAGGGGAAAACTTTCCAGACGATGGCGACGCTTGTTCCTAAGAACAGTGTCTCTCTTTCTGCGGCGACATCGGGCCGTTTGGTGAGCCTTACGGCGAAGGATGGCGCTATCGTAAAGAAGGGGGCGCTCCTTGCAAAGATAGACGATTCCGAACTCCGTGCACAGCTGAAGCAGGCGGAATCGAACAAGATGCTCGCCGAACAGAAGGAACAACGTGTTCGTGGTCTCTATGAAAAGAACGGGGCTACCAAGCAGGACCTGGAAGCTGCCGAGGCTTCGCTCAAGTCCGCACAGGCTAGCGTAGAGCTTATTCGGGCGCAACTGGCAAAGACGGAAGTCCGCGCCCCGTTTAACGGCAAGCTTGGTTTTGTTAACGTGTCCGTGGGCGCTTGGCTCAATTCGGGAACGCCGATTGCGGAACTCAGCGAGGTCGATCGCCTCAAGGCCGTGTTTGCGCTTCCGCAACGTTATGCATCCGTGATTAAAGTCGGCGACAAGATTTCGCTCAGGGACTCCGAACGCAACGTCGAAAAGGACGGTGTCGTGTCTGCATTGGATGCCGTCATTTCTGAAAGTAGCCGCACCCGTCGCGTGATGGTCGATGTCAATAATTCGAAGGGCGAATTGATTGCCGGTAGCTTTGTGAGCGTGAATGTCGCCATGGAGGCCAGTAGCGTCGAAAGTTTTACCATTCCTTCCGAGGCGATGATTCTTGACAGGGAAGGTGCCTACGTGTTTGTGTGCCAAGGTGGCAAGGCGAAGATTAAGCATGTGACGACCGGCCTCCGTACGCCGATGTCCGTGCAGGTGCTTTCGGGACTTGCAGCGGGCGATACGGTCATTGCTTCCGGTATCGTTAGCCTTCGTCCGGGAGCCGATGTGAAAATCAAGGGACTCCGCCATTCGATTAATTACGAGGTGGAATAATGAGCGTAAGTCAGCTCTCCGTTCGCCGCCCGGTACTTATGACAGTGATGGCGCTCGTCATCCTGTTGCTCGGTTTTTTTGGATTGACATCCCTAGGTATCCGTGAATACCCGAACGTCGATTATCCGTTGATTCAGGTACGTACTTCTTATCCCGGTGCTAATGCTGCGGTCGTGGAAGCGGAAGTGACCGAAATCTTGGAAGCCTCCATCAACAGTGCGTCCGGTATCAAGGCGCTCACTTCGACAAGCCGTGACGGTTTTTCTTACATCAGCATCGAGTTCGAAACGGGCATGGACCTGGAAGCCGCCGCGAACGAAATCCGCGACCGTGTGAGCCGTGTGCGCCGCCGCCTGCCCGATGACGTCGATGAACCGACTGTGTATAAGTCCGATAGCGACAACGACCCGATTTTGATGGTAAGCCTCGTGAGCGACAAGCTCGACCCGATGGAAGTCTCGGAAATTGCGAACAACCACGTGAAGGAACGCCTGCAGACAATCAACGGCGTTTCGGAAGTGGCCATTTGGGGCGAAAAGCGTCCGGTGGTGCGCTTGTGGATTGACCCCATCCGCATGCAGGCGCTTGGTGTTTCTGGCGCTCAGATGGCGGCTGCCTTGAAGCAGGGCAACCTTGAACTCCCTTCTGGTTCCATTGAAGGTAGTGAAACGACACTTTCCATTCGTACGCTTGGCCGAGTTCTCGACCCGAAATCGTTCGGCAACATCGCCGTAAAGACGGCTGCCGATGGAACGGTTATCCGTATTTCCGATGTGGCAGATATCCATTACGAGCCGAAGGATACGCGTACAGGTTTTAGACGCAACGGCAAGAATTCGATTACGCTTGCGCTCATGGCTCAGCCGGGCAGCAACCATGTTGAAATTGCGAACGAGTTTTACAAGCGCGTCGAGGATATCCGTCGTGAAATTCCAGAAGGCGTGGAATTGCTTTATGGCCGCGATACAAGTATCAATATCCGCGCCTCCATCAAGGAAGTGGTGGAGACCATCTTTATTGCGTTCGTGCTTGTGATTGCGATTATCTTTGCGTTCCTCCGCGAAGGCCGTACAACGTTTATCCCGATGGTCGTGGTGCCGGTGTCCGTTATCGGTAGTTTCTTTGTGCTTTACCTTTGCGGGTTCAGTATCAACGTGCTTACGTTATTGGCGATGGTCCTTGCGATTGGCTTGGTGGTCGATGATGCTATTGTGATTGTGGAAAACATTTACCACAAGATTGAAAACGGCATGACGCCCAAGCAGGCGGCGATTGCCGGGACGAACGAAATCTTTTTTGCAGTGATCGCGACGTCGATTGTCTTGATGACAGTGTTTGTTCCCGTGCTAGCTCTTGGGGGCACGACCGGTCTTTTGTTCCGCGAATTTGTGGCGGTGATGATTGGAACGGTATTCCTTTCGACTTTGTGTGCACTTACGCTTTCGCCGATGCTTTGTTCTAAATTCTTGAAGCGCCAGAAACAGGGATGGTTTTTCCGCATAACAGAGCCGTTCTTTGAATGGTTCAACTCGCTTTATTCACGAGCGCTGGGAGCCTTCCTCAGATGGCGCCTGCTTCTGTTCCCGATTGTGGGTGTTCTTTTGTTTGCGGCGTATTACTGCTTCAACAATATGAGTAGCGAAATGGCGCCTACCGAAGATGCCAATGCGGTCATGGTGAACATGAGCATGCCCGAAGGTGTGAACCTCTCGCGTACAAAACGCATGGCGGACGAGTTTGCCGATGAAGTGATTTCGATTCTGGATTCCAACGAATATACAGAATTTCAGGCGGGCGCATGGAATGCCGGCAACTCTAGAATGAGACTCTTCTTGAACGACAACAAGAAGGCACGCCGTCCGCAGAGTGAAATTGCCCGCGCTATCCAGGTGCTCGGTAACGAATATCCGGATTTACGCGTGATGGTGTTTGAACCGCAGAGTATCAGTACGCAGCGCGGCGGGCTCCCGGTGCAGTTCGTGTTGCAGGCACCGAACATCGAGGTGTTGCGTGACCTTGTTCCGAAATTTGAAGAAGCCGCGAGCAAGAGTTCTGTGTTTAGCGTGGTGAACAGCAACTTGCGCTTTACCAAGCCGGAACTCCATATCGAGATTTTGCGTGACAAGGCAAACGAAGAAGGTGTCTCGGTGAACGACATTGCGCAGGCGGTGCAGCTTGCGATTAGCGACCAGACTTATGGCGACTATTATAAGGACGGCCGCCAGTACGATATTATCGGTGCGGTCGGGTACCAGTACCGCAATACGCCGGAAAACCTTTCGATGCTCACGGTCAAGAACGGCAAGGGCGAATTGGTGAGTTTGGATAACTTTATTACGTACAAGGAACAGTCGGCATCGCCGTCGCTTCCGCGTTACAACCGCTTTAGCGCTGCGACAATCCAGGCGGGACTTGTTCTGGGCAAGACGATTGGCGATGGCGTGGAAGAGATGCGCCGCATCGCGAAAAAGCTCTTGAAAGATTACCCGAGCGTGAGCACGACTTTGAGCGGTTCATCGAAGGAATTCGAGGAAAGCTCTTCGGGCTTGTACGTGGTGTTCATGCTGGCGCTTGCACTCGTGTTCTTGGTGCTGGCGGGGCAGTTCGAAAGTTTCCGTGCACCGTTCGTGATTTTCTTTACGGTGCCACTTGCGCTTTCGGGTGCGCTGGTGAGCTTGTTTGTCACTGGGCAGACGCTCAACATCTTTAGCGAAATCGCGCTGATCCTGTTGATTGCGCTTGTGACGAAGAACGGTATCTTGATTGTGGAATTTGCAAACCAGATTGCGGAAAATACGGGATGCAGCAAGCTGGAGGCGGCTCGGATGGCGGCGGAACGCCGCTTCCGCCCAATCCTCATGACGAGCATGTCGACGGTGTTGGGCGCAGTGCCGCTCATCATGACCGGCACGCCTAGCCGCATCGCAATGGGTATTGCGATTGCTGGTGGCCTTACGTTCGCGACGTTCATGACGCTCTTTATCGTGCCTGCCGCATACAGCTTCTTCGCCGGTAAAGTCGAATGCTCCAGCACCGACGCAAGCAAAATGGCTTAGGTTAAGAGCTTAGAGTTGAACGTCATTGCGAGCGAAGCGGTCTAAGTTCTACCAACTATTTCACCAGCTGAAACACTTTCTCGTCTTCACGGCTCATGCCGTAACGGGTGCGGAGAATTTCTTCTTTGTAGAGGGAATCCGTCTTCAATTTTTGGATGAGCTCGTTGCGCGTTTCAATAACCTTGTTCAGCGAATCAATCTGTTCTTGGTAGAGTTCTATTTCTTTTGCAATTCTACGTTGCTCTGGAATGCTGTTCTTACCGAACAACAACTGGAACACCAGGAATGCGAATGCAATCAAGGTGGCTATTCCAATAAGAAAACGTATGCGCAACTAGCTATGCTCCGTTGAAATAGAATTGGAAGTTGTCCTTTGACGTTACTAGACCAGATATTTCTAGCTCCGTCAATATAGCTAAAAGTTCTGGAGCTTTAAACTCCAAATCTTGCTGAAGTTCCGAAAAAGTTTTGCGGAAACCGTTAAAACGCTTGAAAACTTTTTGGGCTCCATCGGAGAGTGATATTCCGCACAATGTGAGCTGCTCGACGCTTGCTCCGTCGAGGACGGGGAGCCCCGCTGCCGAGCGCAGGCTTTCGGGGACGAATACGGGCTTTGCGCGGCCGCTGTCGAGCAAAGCGTTTGTCCCGCTGTACAGTTCGCAGTCAAAGCTTCCGGGACAGGCGAGAAGCAACTTTTGTTCATCGATGCAGAATTGCGCCGTGAGGAGGGCGCCTCCTTTTTGGCGGCTTTGCACCACGAGCGTCGTTTGGCTTAGTCCGCTGATGATGCGGTTCCTGGCAATGAAGTTCCCTTTGTAGGCTGGAGTATCGCCTTCGTATTCGCTCAGAAGGGCGCCTCCGGCGTCTAAAATCCGCTCGGCTAGTACGGCGCGGTCCCCTTCGATTTTGGCGTCTAGCCCCTGTGCTAGGACTGCTATCGTTGGAATGCCAGCATCGAGCGCTGCTCGGTGGCAATAGCTGTCGATGCCTTGTGCAAGCCCCGAAACGACAACCGCGTTTGTGTGTTGAAGCGATGCGACGAGCCGCCGGCAGAGTTCTTCGGCGGAAGCGGAAGGGCGCCGCGTGCCGACCATGGCGAGACCGATTTTATCGGCAGAGGGGAGTGTGCCTTTGCAAAAAAGTTGCTTGGGTCGGTATTTGGATTGCCCTAATTGCAGGGGATAATTTTCGGTAGAAAGTTCGCGGTATGGTTCGCTGTATAAAAGCTTCGTTTCCATAAATGTCTGTGTCCGATTTAAATAGACGGCCCGGATATTTGGGGGCTGCGGTATTTTGTGAGAATAAAACTAACGGATATAAGAAACGATGAAATTAACGATATAATAACGGCTTAACTAATTTACTGAATTTGTTGTACAAAAACAAGAGGACGCGTTTACTTTCTATCTTTGGTCGCATGAAATATACATTTAATGATCTTGTCGATATTATGGCGCGTCTGCGCTCGGAAAATGGCTGCCCGTGGGACCGTAAGCAGGACACGCATTCGCTGTTGCCGTATTTGGTCGAGGAAAGCTGTGAATTTATCGATGCCGCGCAAGATGGCGACAAGGAGCACATGTGCGAGGAACTCGGCGATGTGCTGTTCCAGGTGATTTTTCATTCGCAGGTGTGCAAGGAACAGGGCGATTTTTCCGTCGATGACGTGATTCAGGGACTTTGCGAAAAGATGGTGCGTAGGCATCCGCATGTGTTTGGCGATGCTCAAGTTGATAACGCCAATGAGGTTAGCCGCCGTTGGGAGCGCATCAAGGCGCAAGAGAAGAACAACTTAAAGCACGCGGGCGAGTCCATTATGGACAAAGTGAGCAAGAGCATGCCGACGCTTGCCCGTTCGCAAGATATTATCCGCAGGGTCGCGAAGGTTGGCTTTGACTGGGGCGAGGCGGGACCTGTTTTTGACAAGGTACAAGAGGAATTTGCGGAATTCAGGAGCGAAATGGAAAAGGTGACTCCCGAAAACGCGAACATCGACCGCCTAGAAGATGAATTCGGCGACATCATGTTCAGCCTGGTGAACGTGGCACGTCATTGCGGTTTTAATGCGAATATTGCACTGCAACGTGCGAACAACAAGTTCGAAAAGCGCTTCCGCGAGGTGGAACGCCGCGTCAAGGAACAGGGGCGTGAAGTCAAGGACGTAGGGCTGGAAGGCCTTCAGCAACTTTGGAAAGAAGCAAAGTTGTCATCCTAAAGTCATCCTGACGCCAAAGCCGTTATTCCATATTGGAATGTTCTTTTTGGGATATTCCCTTAATGAAAATTTTTGTTCACAATTTGTTTTCTTGTTGTATATTATTCTTGTGACAGAAGTAAATTCTGGTTCTGAGACGGGAAGCCGAATCGAATCGTGGAGTAGAACTTACTAGTGTTACGAATCTTCAAGGACTCCGCGGCCAAATGTTCGCGGGGCCCTTTCTTTAAGAATGATACAGTGTGTGTGCGTTGTGTCGTGGATAAAAAAAGACCTGCAACTTCCGTTGCAGGTCTTTTAAACTTTCGAGAAGTTTGGGCTTAAAACTAAGCTCTAGCCTTGGCCTTGTCGCCGTACTTCTTGATGAGTTCTTCCTGGATGTTCTTCGGAACTGGGAGGTACTTGCAGAATTCCATCGTGAATTCGGCCTTACCCTGAGTCATGGA
>JAEEGH010022022.1_pt1 | contig 13111 bp, 13 predicted proteins | sample 9134181 | NCBI WGS metagenome assembly JAEEGH01 (sample SAMN16246544, study PRJNA631951) | gut metagenome | biome: gut microbiome; feature: rumen; material: DP-attached | host: Bos | place: Iran: Karaj | collected 2018-10 | reverse complement strand
AACCACGATATCGTCTATGTGCCCTTCACCGAGTGCATCCGCACCGACAAGCGCTTCGACAAACGCCTCATCAAGGTGCTCAACGAACTGAGCATCTAAAGAGAGGGGAAAACTTCTTTTTCATAAGAAAAAACTTAGGGAATTAAGCTGTTAAACTTAACTCCCTACTTACTTTGTGATTCCGGCGGGATTCAAACCCACAACCTTCTGATCCGTAGTCAGATGCTCTATTCAGTTGAGCTACGGAACCAATCCGTTTTTGTTTTGCGGGTGCAAAGGTACACACTTTTTTCGAACTGACCAAATGTTTTTGGCACTTTTTTCGAAAAACGTGCATTTTTTACACGATTATGCGTGTTTTGTGATAATTTTCACGGAATTCTGAGGGGCTACACCCCTTCTTCTTGCGGAAAATACGATTGAAATTGCTCAGATTGTTGAAGCCGCAACCGTAGCCAATCTCTGCTATCGAATGGGTACTATCGACGAGCATCCTGCTCGCATAACCCAGTCGCATGTCGATAATATAATCTGTCAGGTTACGACCCGTATGCAGTTTGAAGAAACGGCTGAAGGCACTGGGACTCATACCGGCGATGTCGGCCATGTCGTTCAGGCGGATCTCATTCATATAGTTCTGATTGATGTAGTTCTTCACCTTCAACACCCGTCGGCTGTCGCTGGCAACCTCCACCTTCGCGTAGCTGCTGGTGGCCAGAGCCCTTGCACCTGGACAACGCGAGAGTTCATAGAGGATGCTGAGGAATTGCTGACAGGCATAGAAGCCATCCTTAATGGTGCTGAGTGTGCAGAGCATCGGATAGACCTTCATAATGGCATCCATCGGGAAACTCAGTCCTTTCTGTGCCTCGTGCATCATCTTCTGCATCGAAATGAACGGATTACGTCCGAAGATCGTATCGTCGGAGAAATCGATGTCAAAATGTATGGTTATCTCGTGGATATCCTCACTGGTACAGGTATTCTGTTCCCACACATGCTCCAAATCAGGTCCTGTGATCAGCACCAGATCGTAATCGCCAATCACCTCGTTGGAATCGCCTACAATACGTCGCACGCCAGACGCATGCTCCACGAAGTTCAGTTCAAACACTTTATGGTTATGGATAGGATAAGTGAACTCTTTCTTACGCCTTTCGGCAATATAGAGTACATCCTTACCCGTCAGTTGGGTGATTTCATGTATGACTTTCGACTCAACCATTCTCCTACCCCTTTTCTTAAATTTTGAGTTCTTTCAGGATTTCCGACATACGCTGCATATTCTTAATACGCATGGGCACGAGTGGCAGACGCAGAACATTCTCGATGAATCCCATCTCCGAGAGCATCGCCTTCACACCTGCAGGATTGCCGTCGACGAAGAGTAGTGAGAACAGATCTGTGAAACGGTGATGGATCTTTCGGGCTGGATCATACTCACCACGCATCTGCAGACGAATCATCTTCGAGAACTCTTTAGGAAGGGCATTACCGATGACGCTGATCACACCCACGGCACCACAACTCACCATCGGGAAAGTCAGCGAGTCGTCGCCGGATATCACATCGAAGTCGTTTGGCTTGTTCTTGATAATCTCGTCCACCTGCTCCAGATTGCCACTGGCCTCTTTGATGGCCACAATATTCTGGCAGTCGCGAGCCAGACGGACGGTGGTAGCAGCTTGCATATTCACACCTGTACGACCTGGCACATTATACAACACCACGGGCAACTTTGTAGCGCCAGCAATTGCCTTGAAGTGCTGATAGAGACCTTCCTGTGAGGGTTTGTTGTAATAGGGACAGACACTCAGGATGCCGTCGATTCCCCGGAAATCACCATTCTTCAGTTCCTCCACGACAGCCGCCGTGTTATTGCCGCCACATCCCATCAGAATGGGCACGCGTCCCTGGATATAGTCCACGATGGTGTCCTTGATCTTCTGCTTCTCAGCAGGGGTGAGTACAGGTGTCTCTCCTGTCGTCGCAAGAATACAAAAGAAGTCGGCGCCGTTGCTGAGCTGATAGTCCACCAGACGTATCAGAGCCTCGTAGTCAACGGAGCCGTCTTCCTTGAATGGGGTTATAAGGGCGATGCCCAGTCCCTTGAATATATTGTGTACCATACAGTAAGAATTTGCGTTGAAAAGCGGCAAAGTGCCGAAATCGGGTGCAAATTTACACAATTTTATTCAGAAACGCATCATTCTGCCCCTATTTTTTGCAAAAAAGTATTATTCTGACTTATTATTCTGACTTAAACAAGTCTTTAATACCGCCAATCGATCCGAGCAGGTTCGTAGCCTCGTAAGGCAGGTAGACGGTCTTGGTCTTGTCGCCCTCAGCCAGTTCCTGCATCATCTGGATATACTTCTGGGCCAGCAGATAGTTGGCGGGGTTCGTCGATTTACCCACAGCCTCGGTTATCAGTTCGATGGCCTTGGCCTCTGCCTCTGCCTTACGGATACGTGCCTGAGCCTCACCTTCTGCCTCGAGGATAGCCTGGTCTCGGGCTGCCTGGGCCTTGTTGATGATAGCGGTCTTCTCACCTTCAGATGCCAGGATCTCAGCGGCTTTCTGTCCCTCAGAGGTAAGAATCTGCGCACGCTTGTTACGCTCTGCCTGCATCTGCTTCTCCATTGCTGTCAGCACAGAGTCGGGAGGTGTGATGTCCTGCAGCTCCACGCGGTTCACCTTCACGCCCCACTTGTCGGTGGCATCGTCGAGCACAGCGCTCAGCTTCTTGTTGATGGTGTCACGCGAGGTCAGCGTCTCGTCGAGTTCCAGCTCACCGATGATGTTACGCAGGGTGGTCTGTGTCAGCTTCTCGATAGCGTTGGGCAGGTTGTTGATCTCATAAGTAGCCTTGAAGGGATCCACGATCTGGAAGTACAACAGGGCATTGATCTCCGTCTGCACGTTATCCTTGGTAATCACGTTCTGCTTGGGGAAGTCATACACCTGCTCACGCAAATCAATAGTGGTCGAATACTGGTAGCGTCCGTGATTCAGCACCACGATCGACTTGGCGCGGTCGATAAACGGGATGATGATGTTGATACCCGGTTTCAGTGTAGCGTAGTAGCGTCCGAGGCGCTCCACGATCTTCGTTTCCGACTGAGGGATAATCACAAGGGCCATCTTTGCGAACAGAATCACGCAAACCACGATGGCAATCAGTACATAACTCATAATGTCCATAATTTAAATTGATTGATTAATACTTTTTCATTATTCACTAACCACTGTTATAATGGTGCTCTCGCGGCCTACCACGCGCACGTTCCGGCCTTCGGGAATATCAGCGGGCTCGTTGGTCACAGCCTTCCAGATGTCACCGTCAATCTGCACGCGGCCGAAGCCGTCGGCCTTGACGGTCTCCACCACCCTGCCCTGACGGTCAATCAGCGCATCGGCATTACTCACACGGTTGTCCTCGCCCTTATGCAGGTAGCGCTGGGCAAAGGGTCGCACCCAGAAGAGGCTGATGAGCGTGAACACGGCAAACATCAGCAGCTGCAGATAGATACCGCCGCCCAGAGCTGCCGTGATGGCGGCAAATACCGATCCTATGGAGAAGCAGATGATGAAGAAGTCGCCTGCTGTAAGCTCCAGGATCAGACAGACTACGGCCACGACGGCCCACATCTGCCACAAGTGTTGTGCTAAATACTCAATCATAGTCGTATCGTTTTAGAGTGATAAAATAAAGTCATCCCAGTCTTTCGACGAGCCTTTCATGCCGAACACCTTCGAATAGAGGCGGCTGCGTGTCGAGGCCACGCTCTCCTTCGAGTGCGCCGTCAGCAGCGCAATGTCCTTCGGCTGGATCCGCACCTTGATCAGCAGACTCACGTGGTAGTCTTGTTCCGACATGCGGTAGAGGCTGTAAAGCTTCTCGGTGAAGCCCGTGTAGACGCTGTTCACCACCTCGGTCAGCTCCGTCCAGTCCTGAGCCGTCAGACTACGTCCGCTGTTCAGGCAAGTCTGGATCCTCTGGTACACATCCGACGAGAAGATCATGGTTTCCGCATGCTCGCGTTTCTCATTCTCCAGCCGCGCCACCTTATTATGATAGTCGAGCGTGGCTTTCTTCTCCTCGAGTTCCAGTCGCAGCAGCGAGTTCTCATCGCCCAATTTCTTCAGCAGCATCTCCAACTCAGCGATCTTCGTCTCATTCTGAGCTATGCTTTGTGTGCTCTGGGCCTGCTGAGCCTCCTGCAGCGTACGGATCTTCTCGTGCATGACCATCATCTTGCGACGACTGTTCTGAACCGTCACCACGAAGAGCACGGCGTAGACCACCATACCTATTATTAATAGGAACCACTCACGATCGGTGAGGCCGAGGCCGGATGTCATTGTCAACGTTTGAATCATGGCGCAAAGTTACGACTTATAAACGATACTTCCAAATAATTCTATTCGCAATAGTTTGCAGCTGTATTCGCAATAGTTTGCATGCATTATCTTAGTTCGCAAAAGTTTGCAAACCTTCTACTATCTTCACCACTTTACCATTCTTTAACCTGATGATATTCAAACCTTTACGAGGTTTATAAAGGCGTTTTCCATCGGGTGCATAAATCGCTTCAGGCTGTTGACCATCGGCAGAAGAATCTTCCAATCTGATGATGCCCGTCGTCGAATAATGGTCGTAGCTGAAAGCCTCATCTTTCAGGTCACCCCACACAAACCGCTCCAACTCGGGGTAGTCGATGAAGGGATTGCGGTTCTGCTGAATGACGTAAACGGCATTGTTGCGGTTGATCTCCTTCTCACTCACAGGGTCGTTCTTCGCCCACTTCATCAGCATCGCCAGTTGCCAGTTGCTTAGGCCCGGATAGGCATTACCGTCGAGCGTGGGCTGCGACTCCGGATTGCTCGCATACCAGTCGGCCAGTTTCTCCTCGTAGCAAGTCACCATATAGAAATAAGTACGTGCAAAGTCGCCCTTATATTCATCGTTGGGTTCGAACACCGTTCCTGTATAGCCCTCAACCGTGCATTTGCCAAGCTTGCTAAAGTCATTGTCCGACTTATAACTCTCACCATTCGTCTCACCAAAAGGATTGTTACCACGTTTGTTGTTCACGAGCTTGTCGGTGGGATACATGTGGTGTAAGTCTGTATACATGGGCATCACCTTTCCACCGAACCAACTATTGGGAAACGAATGCTCGCGGTTGTAATACTCGCCCTCGTTGTTGCCGCCGCTACCCTTGTCCTGATCGTCGCCAAAGGTCATGGCTCGCTTGTTTGAGTACATATCCCATACCGTGCCGTCTGCTCGGGCATCGGTGGTCCGGAAGTGCGTCCAAAGGGCTTTGTAAGCATCATTAAGCGAGCCACCTTCATCGCGGTTATAAATGATACTGCAAAGGGCCGTCTTTAAGGCTGCGCCCTTCGTATTGTCAGCAGCCTTGTAATAGTCTCCGGAATCATTCGGTCCCTGCGCATAACCGACAGTCGACGCTGCCAGCATCACGAAAATGAGTAATAAATGTTTCATAAGTCTGTGTATATTAGCGATCATCCTTAACCCTCCATGGGGAAGAGTCCATAGAGTTTGGCGTCGATCATATCCGTCACCTGTTTCAGGTCTTCAGCATTCTCGCCAAACTTACAGTGGTCACCGTCTACGATAATCAGTTGCCCCTTATATGTCGATATCCAGTCCTCATAGCGTTTCTCCAGTCCCTGCAGGTAGTCCAGGCGCATGGTCTGCTCATACTCACGACCTCGTTTTTGTATCTGTGCCACCAACGTCGGTATACTCGAACGGATATAGATCATCAGATCGGGCAGACGTACTAGCGACATCATCAGTTCGAAGAGATCGGAGTAGTTCTCAAAATCGCGATCGCTCATCATCCCCTGTCCATGAAGGTTGGGCGCAAAGATACAGGCATCCTCAAAGATCGTACGGTCCTGGATAATCACCTCCTTCGACTTTGATATCTCCACCACCTCCTTGAAACGTTTGCTCAGGAAGTATATCTGCAAATTAAACGACCATCTGGGCATATCGGCATAGAAATCGGCCAGATAGGGGTTATTGTCTACAGGTTCGAACCTTGGCGTCCACCCGTAACGGTGGGCGAGCAATTTGGTCAATGTGGTCTTGCCACTGCCTATGTTTCCTGCTACTGCTATATGCATATTCTATGGATTTAAAGGGAATAGTCCGTAAAATTCGGCATCGATACGGTCGATGATTTGGGCAAGGTCTTTCGGCTGACGAATAAAGTCAAGACCGTCTTTCTCTACCGTCATCACACGACCTTGGTATTTGTTATAGATAAAGTCATCGTAACGCTCGTTCAAGTTCTGAAGATACTCCAACTGTATGGACTGCTCATAATCGCGTCCCCGTTGTTGGATGTTGCTCACCAGATGGGGCACCGATGCCCGTAGGTAGATCATCAGGTCGGGCAACTTCACCAGCGACATCATCTGATCAAACAATTCCATATAAGTGTCGAAATCCCGATCCGACAGGTTGCCCATCGCGTGGTTGTTGGCCATAAACACATACACGCCCTCAAAGATCGTACGGTCCTGAATGATGGTATGGTCCGTCTGCGAGATAGCAATCAGATCGCGGAAACGCTCTTTCAGGAAATACACTTCGAGATTAAACGACCACCGCTGTATGTCGCGATAATAGTCCTCTAAGTAGGGATTGCCCTCCACGGCCTCGTAGCGCGGTTCCCAGCCGTAATGCTTGGCGAGCAACCTTGTGAGCGATGATTTTCCGCTACCGATATTTCCTGCTATGGCGATATGCATCTGTCGTGTAAACTTACAATATTAATGGATGTCTTCGACTACCAGTCCTGGGTTCATCTTCAGGTTGATGGGATAGATTTTATTCATCTCGAGTTCCTGGCCTGTTACGCTCTTTTCGTAATTCTTCGTACCGTCGGAGGCAGTAAATGTAATGGTCGCTTCGCTACTTACAGGCCGCATAGCCACGTAGATGGGGCCTGCGGCAGCTGTACGGTTGACGGTGTAGGTGATGTAGCCGTCGCTGATAGTAAGGCTTGTAATGCTGGCGGTGATGTCGTTATCTGCATCGTCCTTGATGGTATTCAGCTTCACGATGGCGAGCATGTTCACAAGGGTGGCTGAGCCGGGAAGAATAGCCGCGCTCGACATCGTACCTTCGTAGACTGCAAGAGCGAGGTTGTTGGCAACGCTTGCAAGGGTGCCATCTTGTGTGGCAAGGGACTCGTAGCTTATCCAAACCTCTTCGGTCATATTTTCACTTGGAAGGGTCATTGCTGCGGGATAGACATAATGCACAACTGAACTGGGCTGCGGATCTGTGAGTGCCACAGTAAACTTGGCGGTAGCACCTTCCTGGAACAAATCGTTACTAGTCAGGGCCTCGCTCACGGCCTTCACGGTCTCGCCGTTGGTATTCTGATAAACCACAGCTATCTGGTCACCTGCCGAGAAGGCTGTTGAGCCATCTGAGGCGATAGTACCTCGTGTGCAGGCGTTATCGGCGAGGCTGATAGTAGTCGTCTGTATCACTGTTTGATTGGCGGGCTGCACATTCTCTATCTCTTCTGCGCAGCCGCTCATCATGGCCCCCATGATAACGAGGGCGGCCATGCTCCTCAATATCTTATTGCTTGTCATTGTTTTCATTTTTATAAGCGTTAATTACCAGTTCTGTTCGTCATTAATGGTATAATTTTCTCTACCCGTAACAGAATTCACTGTCAGCGTATACTGAGCGGTCTTCGTGGCGTAGGTGTAGTTCGTACCGTCGGCAACGGTCGCGGTAATCGTGACGGAGCCCGTGCCCTTGATGGTCACTTCGCCGGTCGATGGGTCGACCTCTGCCACTTTGGTGTCCGACGATTCATAACTCACAGTGCCGTCGCCCTCTATTGTCAGCTCATTCGTGAAGGCTGTATCGCCGTATTTCTTTTCCACCGACGTCGTCGTATAACTGATGCTGCCAGCAGCCTTGTTCACGGTCAGTGTGTAAGTGACAGTCTTCGTGGCGTAGGTGTAGGTCTCGCTGTCAGCAACGGTGGCGCTGACGGTCACGGTGCCTGCGGTCAGGAAGGTCACCACGCCCGTCGCAGCGTCGATAGTCGCCCCGCAGGTATTATCGTCGTTCACGCAGTAGGTTACAGTACCATCGCCGGTAACGGTTGCTGCCAACTGATAGGTATTATCAGCGGCCGTTACGCTCCAGGTCTGACTGTCGGCAGACTTGCTAAACGATATTTCGCCCGAACGTTTTGTAAACGTCATTTTCAGGGGCGACTGGTAATAGGTAGCAGCTGCAAGGGTGACGCCTGTCTTCGTATAGGTATAGGCATCGGTGCCGACAGCGGCCGCGAAGTTAAAGGTGGCGGCGCTGGCGGGTCGCATAGCTACATAGAGGTCGCTGGCGTCCTCTGAGGGTGTGACGGTGGTGATAACGTTGGGCGTTTCAGCACCGTCCTTGATGACGAAGCTCTTGGCCTTGATGGCTTCGCCCTTAGCATTCTGCAACGAGAACTTAACGATGGCCAGCTGGGTGGCGAGTGCCACAGTGCCGTTGAGTGAGGCGTGTTGTGCGGCCACTTTAAACGTGGCGCCACTCGACTGTCGCAGGTCGAGTTTGCTGGCGATAGTGGCCAACAGTCCGTCCTGTGCTGTCAGCAGGTCAGCCTTCACCGCCTTCGTCGTTGCGTCGACGGCCGAGGCGGGATAAACCACCGTCACTGCCGATTCGTCGTCCGGTGTGGTGGTCAGGTTACCACCGATGGTGGCGGTGCCATCGTCGTTTTTCGTCACATCCATCACGTCCACCTGGTCGCCGTAGATCAGAGCCACTTGTTCGCCGTCGGCCCAGGCGGCGTCGATGGTCTTCCCGTCGGTAGCCTCCGTAAGGGCACGTGTTAGTGAGCCTGTGGTGATGGTGGCGCTGAAGGGTATGCCCTCACCCTTGGGCGCAGTCTGTTGCGTCGATGTCTCGTCGCTGGTGCAGGCAGCCATCATCGTGGCCACCGCTGCTATACTGTATATAATCGCTTTTTTCATATCTATAAATCTGTGTTATCTGTATGACCTCAGAAAGGATTCTCGCCCTGCTTATAATCTGACGGTTCGCTGAGCTTGTCTGTCGGGATAATGTATTTTTCGGCTACGAAGTATTTTTTTGAACTGTCATTACCTATGATTTCCGTCCAGTCCGAGCCATTGTCGCTCTCATAGAAAATAATATCGGTAACACCTTCGCCTTTAGCAAAGTTACCCTCGAAGGCTTGGCCATTCGGCGCACTCGACGTCACCTTACCACCATAAACGGTAAGCGTTCCAGAAATAGCGGGGTAAGCGCTATTTATTAATGTGGAGAACTTGCCGCCATACATCGTAATACCTATTTTCTCATTACCCTGGTCAGCAGTAACCTCTATATTTCCACCATGTATCTCAAGATTGGAAACCGAAGAGAAACCATACTGGGGAGAAGTCAAAAACAGCTGACCTGTACCCTCGCTCTGACCATAAATGTGTAATGGATTATTATTACTTCTAATTTCTCCTTCAACTCTCAACGTACAGCCATCACAGATAATCAGTTTCACTTCGCCATGGCAATTGATAGCGCCGTTAATGGTTACATCCTGATTAACCACATATGTACCAGCGTCCCAGTTCACGCCCGTCTGCGGGGAAATAGCCAAATTATAATGGCTGACACTTTCGTCGCTCTTTACCACCTGATGTTGGGTAACATCCCAAGACAGTTTCCTGTAATCCACTGCATCAAACTCCTTCAGATAATATATTGTATTTGTCACACCCGATTTCTCTCCCACTTTATCAGTGGGCTTCACATCTTCACCATCTCCATAAACCAGGTATCCGGAATGGTCATTCACCGAAAAGACAACATGATTGTTTGGGGCGTCTATTTGCAGGTACCTACTACCATTTTTTACGGAATTCATATATTCTTTATTCCAATCAGAATCTTTTGTATAATATAACACGCCCAACAACATATTACTATTTTCTGCTGCCGCACCCTTCAACCAAATACTGGTAAATTCCGCATTTTTCTCTTGCGTATTGGCTTTTTTGTCATTGATTAATACCATTTTCAGGGCCGTTCCCTCACTAGAAGCATAGTTTGTCACCTGTTGGCAAGTTGCCACGGATATGTTCACATCGAGTTTTGCAAAATTATTTTGACGCGCATAAAAGCTTATTGCCATTTCAAGATCGTTATATTCAACTGTACCACCCAAACCTTTTATTGTGTTACTATCATCAAGAATCCAATCTGTTCTCGTTTGGCTGCGAGCGGAGGCAGGAGTGGTGCTCAGCATGATGAACTCGTCGCCTACCCTCTTGAAGGTGGAGGTGTATTCCACGTCGTCAATGGTGTAGATGAAGGAAATGATGGCGCCTTCTTCGAGAGCGGAACTGAGGTCAGAGAGAAGTTCCTCCTCCGGTTCGGGAGGCGTCACAGGGTCCGGTGTCTCCACAGGATCGTCGAAAATGGCGAGAAACTCGTCACAGCTCGTAAAGCTTACGCTGACTGTCAACACCAGCAGCATCGTTAAGATTCTTGTAAACTTCATGTTCATATTTACGTTTGGTTTTAATTGATTCGATAGTTGATGCCGCAAATTTAAACAAAATTCTTCATATCTGCAACAAAAATAGAAAAAACTTCACATCATACCTACGACTCACGAGGACAAGCCCCGTGAGTCGCTTTCTTTCACCTGCAATCGAAGAGAATCTTCCTGCGATTATCCTTCGGCCGCACGGCGAAGTGAACCCAGTAGGTGGTGCCGCGTTTCTCTTGGATCAACTCGTCAAACACCCAACCGTTTTCGTCAGCCGTGTCGAGCAACAGACATGCATAGCGAATCATCTGTTCAGGCCCCAGACACCTGATGTCGACGGCACAACCCGTCAGGTGATTCGAGCCCTTCGCTCCCCCACATTTCATATTCACCTGCTCCGAGCGGTATCCGCTGGAAATCAATACGGGAATCTCCTCTCCCAACCTATCACCGGGGCCAGGCCCCAGCGATAGATTTCCGTACTTCCTATTATACCGCTCCCTCAGAATCTCCAGCCAACCGCAAATCCTTTTAAGGTTCTCGATAGCTACATGCGAAGGGATATTCCCATCACTCGTATGATAACTTGTTTTGCAAAGCTCCCCCAAACTGAAATGGGGACTCAACCTCATGTCTTTATTCAATTCAACCTTGTTCATTTCTCTTATACATTAGCTTTTTAAAACTGTAATCTGTAATTCGTAATATGTACTTACGGTAGACCCATTGGGCCAACATGTTCGAGGTGCCTTCCGCCGTCTTGCCCTCCTTCAGTCTGAGATTGACGGCATCCTGATACGTGAACTCGTCGGGCAGCAGTGCCAGCAGGTTTCTCGGCCCTCGACTATTCCCTTGCGCCGCATACCCTGCCCGACGGATACCGTCGGCAAAGAAACGCATCTTACACCAGAGGTCGTAATGCAAGCTCCAACGGATAAAGTCCTCGATGCTCTTTTCCCACTTACAACCGTTGGCCACATAGAGCACACAGGCCTTCAGATAGGCTATCACGTTGGCACGGAACGAGAGGTTCTCAAACACACGGTCCTGCGACAGTCTGGAAAAGTCAGCACACTCAGCGATAAGTTTCAGAGCCAACTGCTTGGCCTGCTTGCAGACAATGATACCACTGGCGTTCGTCAGGTTCTTGATATAGGGCTGCAGCTGCTTGTCATACGCATCGTCGTAGATGCCATAGATGGGTTGTTCTGCACCAATCTCTCGCTCCGGAATCGTACAGAAGTTGATGCGTGAGATGGGGCCCTTGGTCAGCACCTTCGCGAAATACTGCTGCACAGCCTCGATCGTACCACTCGAGTTCCAGTTAAACCGGATAGAGACGGTGGCACTCACCGACTGTGAACCAGCACGCGTCTGACCGTAGCGGTTGCCCGGGTCAAAAGCCTGACAGATAATCACGAACTGCTGACCGGGCTTGCTCTTCAGCTGGTCGAACATCTCTATCTCGTTCAGTTTGAAATAGAGGAACCGCTTCTGGGCCTCGTCCAATCGCTGCACAAACCCCGCATGGGTCACGTCGGAATGTATCTCCTGAATTACCAGGTCATCAGGGCGCACCAACTTATCCTTATTGGCACCCTTGAGATTGTTGGCGTCATTATACTCTTTCAGCCTGCGCTCATTCTCAGCATCACGCTCGCGGATGTCGGCCATGATATGATTGATAGGCTCGTCGATACAACCCTTACCGCCGCCGGTGACGGCCATCGCCACATTCATGAGCGTGGCCTCATGCAACACATTGTCGGTATAGCGGAACTGCACCTGATGCAGATGGGCACCTAACGATGGGAACACCGCATGGGCAACGGTAGCCTTATAGATCTCCGGCGTGTTGCTCGTCAGCAGTTTGATGAGTTTCGGCTGCTGCTCAGGCATCTTCGGCGGCACAGAACAGGCATAGATCTCCGACAGTGACGCATCCATCGTAGGCGCTTTTGAAGTCTGAAAGTGAATATCTGATGTCAGACCTTTTCCTTCATCCATCTTACCTCTTCCTTCATCCATCCTCTTACTCTCCCGGAACACCCGTTTCTGAAACACCGACAACCTCTGGGTCGGATTATAGTAATCGGTATAATACGCGGTCACCAGCATCCTGATGTTCTCATCGTTCCAATGATCGGGCATCAGTTCCTTCAGCACACCCAAGGTCTCGCCCTCAGAGAGCAATTGGTTACAGTGACTCAGCACCACTTTCACCGAGTTATGCCGTCCACCCTCATTCACGAGATCCGCCTCCGTCACATCCTCTTCCTTCATACACTCCCTGAACACATACCTCGTTCTTTCTGAAGCTTCGATGACCTCAGTCGCACATGGGGACTGTCCCTGATGTGAGGAAGAGTCAGCCTGCTGATTCTGGATTACAGCGGGGACTGTCCTAGGTTGTTAAGTTAGCATACCGTTTTATGCTATATTTTTAACCACATTCATTCTTTTAATGGAGGGGTTTGGCAATAAGTTGTCCCCTCTCCATTTCTTGATGTCGGTAA
>JAEEGH010022021.1_pt1 | contig 13111 bp, 9 predicted proteins | sample 9134181 | NCBI WGS metagenome assembly JAEEGH01 (sample SAMN16246544, study PRJNA631951) | gut metagenome | biome: gut microbiome; feature: rumen; material: DP-attached | host: Bos | place: Iran: Karaj | collected 2018-10 | reverse complement strand
TTGCCTATCTTTGCAAACGGGTTCGCTCACCTTTGAGCGTTTTTGGGATATTTTTGGGATACGATTTTAACTAGCGGAGGGGTCGCAAAATGAAAATCAAGCGCAATGCAGCTTTCCGTCTCTTTGCTTACGGAAAGGACAAGAACCGGTATCAGATCAGATTCCGGGTTACCTTCAACAGCCAGCGTCTGGATCTGAAGACCGGATGCCAACTCGTCGATGCCAAAGCCTGGGATGATGAGGCACAGCTGGTCAAGTCAGGATACAAGGGACCAAAGGGCGAGACCGCCTTGTCCATCAACAATGAGCTCCGGAACATCAAGGACCAGATGGACTCTACCTTCAAGTTCTTCGAGGCTATCGACCAGATTCCGACGCCATCTCAGCTTCAGAAGAAGTATGAGGACCGGCTGAACGGATCCGTTCCCCAGAAACCCGCCCCGGAGCCCAAGAAGGAGCGCAAGCCCAAGGAGCATGACTTCTTCAAGGTCTATGATATGTTCCTGAAAGAATGCGGCGAGAAGAACGCCTGGACGGAAGCCACCTTCGAGAAGATGGAGGCTATGCGCGTTGACCTGACCACCTTCAAGAAGAACATCAAGTTCTCCGATCTGACGGAAGCCACCCTGACGGAATTCGTCGCGTATATGCGCGACAGCAAGAAGCTTCGCACTCCCCGGAAAAAGAAGGGAGAAAGAGAGGACTATGACCAGGAAGATCTGGTGGGCCTGAAGAACTCCACCATCGAGAAGAAGTTGGGCTACCTCCGCTGGTTCCTGAACTGGGCAACCGACCGGGGATACAACACCAACCTGGACTATAAGAAGTTCCACCCAACCCTGAAGATGACGCAGCGGAAGGTCATCTACCTCACCAAGGAAGAAATCGCCCGCGTCCGCGATCTGGAACTCTCGGAGGCCCAGGCCTATCTGGATCCCATCCGGGATATCTTCCTATTCTGCTGCTTCTCCGGCCTCCGGCACTCCGACGTCAACAACCTCCGCCGCAGCGACATCAAGGGCGACCACATCGAGGTCACGACAGTCAAGACGGCGGACAGCATCTCCATCGAACTGAACAAGATTACCAAGGCCATCCTGGAGAAATACAAGGACACTCCTTTCAAGGACAACAAAGCCCTTCCTAACTACACCAACCAGGCGATGAACCGCGACATCAAGGAGCTGTGCAAACTCGCTGGTATCAATGAGGAGATTCGCGTCACCACCTACAAGGGCAACGTCCGCACCGACAAGATCCAGCCCAAGTGGGAACTCGTCGGCACCCACACCGGCCGCCGCACCTTCATCGTCAACGCCCTTTCCCTCGGCATCACTCCGAACATCGTGATGAAATGGACCGGCCACTCCGACTACAAGGCCATGAAGCCTTACATCGACATCGTGGACTCCATCAAGGCAAGCTCGATGACGAAGTTTGATGGGTTGATCTGAAGTTTCGCCGCTACTTTCCTAAAATTTGGGAAACTTTTTCAATTTCTTTCCTAAAATTAAGGAAAGTTTTTATCTTTGTAAAAAACAGAGTCATGACAATAAAAGAGACTATCAAATCGCTAATCGCCATCAAGCAGCAGGAAATGCCTGTCGCATACAACCCTCGTGACGTTGAATTACCCATCGATTCAAAGAAGATAATTACTGTCGTGGGTGTTCGCCGATGTGGGAAATCCACACTGATGGAACTATGTATCGAGCGTCTGTTAAAAACAGGTATCAGTCCCAGACAGATTGCCTGGATCGGCTTTGACGATGAGCGCTTTGAAGCCATGCAAGCCTCAGACTTCAATTCCATTCTTGAGGCGTATATGGAGATGTTTCCGGACATTCCCATAAAAGATGTTTACTTCTTCTTTGATGAGATTCAGCGGATTAAGGGATGGGAACTCTTTGTGCTGCGCCTTTCCAAGAATTACAGCAAACATATCTTCATCTCGGGAAGCAACGCCGACATGCTCTCAGAAGAGTTGAATACAGCCCTTCGCGGTTGGCCTTTGGAATACAAGGAATATCCTTTGTCTTTCAAAGAGTATTGTCTGTTTACAGGTGTTCCTACTGATAGTTATCTGGAAAAGGACTTAGCTTTGATTCGCTCCTCCTTCGATTCTTTTGTCCGCGAGGGGGGATATCCGGAAGTTGTGCTGGAGTCCAGCCGAGTAATGAAGGATAAACTACTGCAAGGTTATTTCAATGCAATGATCTTCAGAGATTTGATAGACCGCTATAAGTTGTCTAACCCGGAACGTGTCAAGTATGTTATTAAACGTTTGATGGCAGGAATGACCAAGCCTGCGTCAATCAATGCAATCTATAATGACATGCGTTCCCAAGGCAGAAAAGTATCCAAAGACGATTTGTATGACATTGCCGATAAGACATGCTCCATCTTCCTCTTGTACAAAGTAACCAAGTTTGATCAATCTTTCAAGAAAGAAACAAGCGCCCTTCCCAAATACTACTGTGTTGATAATGGTCTTCGCCAGTCAGTTCTTCTCCCTGGCAAGGACGATGACGGAATTCTTTTTGAGAACGCTGTTTTCCTTCATCTGTTGCGCAATCTTCCTGATGGTCACAAAATATGCTACTATCTTGGGGATAAAGAATGTGACTTTGTCGTCCAAAGCGATACGACAGTGGAGGAGTTAATTCAAGTCTGTTGGGACATGAAAGAAAAAGAGACTCGCGATCGTGAGATAAACGGTATTCGTGAAGCGGCATCTTTCACCGGCTGTAAGAAGATGACAATTGTGACTCGCGAAGAGGAAGAGATTATCCAGGACTCGCTTGGCACCGTAAATATTGTGCCAGCTTGGAAATGGTTTTTAGGCCGCTGATTGATGCGACAATGTCGCACTATTCCATTTTTACTCGCGTTTACTCGCTTTTTACTTACTTGTTTACTCCAAAAACGGCATTCTACAACCGTAGAACGCCGTTTTCTATTACAAAAATTACTCGCATTTTACTTGCTCAGGAAGACCAACTCCTTGAACTCCATAATGTCTAGCATGGAGAAAAGAATCCCGTTGATGGAAGCACTCCAACTTTGATGGAAGTGCCCATAATACCAATGCGTGATAGGCTGCCCGGCCTCAAGCAGGGACTCAAAAATCTGATCCAGGATAGCCCGCTCCCGTTCACAATCCTCCAATAAGGCGGCGTCCCTAGTGGCCCAGTTCATGAGCCCATCCTTTGTAATCAACTCACAGAAGGATGGAGAGGTATGTGTCACAACAGTGTCAACCTTGTAGCTGGCGTTGATTTCAGCCAATACCTCCCTGTCAAAGTGTGGCATCTCATCCGCCCAGTAGCAAGCCGTCTGGGCGGAATGAGGCCGCGAATCAGCCGCGAGGCGATATGTCCGGTCAATACTGATGGCACCACCAATGCAGAGGATCGTATGACCGCAAGCCGTCACGATGCTGTAGTCCGGGATACAACGGAAGCGTTCATGGTTGATGCGTTGCTCTTGGAAATACGCCGGATCATCGTGGTTGCCGCGAATCATCGCAATCCAATTATTAGCCTTGGTCAGCCGACGCGAGACCTTGGTGAAGATCTGTTCATAGTATCCGGGCTTCTCAAAACCGAAACCGCAGTCTCCGGCAACGATGAGCAAAGTGTCCGTCATTCCGTACTGAACGCACAGTTTGAACACCATCTCCTCGAAGGCACCGTGGATGTCTCCGCAAACCACTACGCTATTTGCCGCAGGGTAGCAATATGTCTGTATCTGTTTCTTCATCTTATTGATTCTGTTTCGCTTAAAATTGAAGACTGAACCTGCTAACAAATTAGGTAAAAAATCCTGACATCTGATTCCTCCACATATGGATGGCAAGCAGCGACAATGCCACTGACGATATCACGAAGATGACGCACGCAGTAGTGCTCGCTGGTGTATTCCTCATAGATTTCTGCCGCTGAGTAGTACATATCTTCATTATCGTCCTCCTCCTCTGAATCACCATCTCTCTCAGTTACGGGATGAATGGCTTTAAGGATGGACTCAATTCTGTCCAGTTGTTGTTTCATCGGGTAGAGCCCAGCGTTGGCGAGGCTGGCAAACATTTTCTTTTCAACCTCTTCACAGTACTCGACCAGATCAACAAACATGAAGGTTCCGTAAGAGTCGTCTTCTTCCAGGTGTTCCGCGATTTCCTTGCAGATTCGCTCCTTTGGGCCACCCCTGATGTTACTTCTTGCCTCATTAAGGAAATCAGTAAAGTGGTAGTACCGACAGAAGAAACAGTCTGTATCCCAATAGGATTGATTGGGCTCCTCCTTCGTCTTAAACGGTGGCTTGAAATGTAGCCGGACCCAGTTCTCCTGGTTCCGGACTTCGATGTAAAATGCAATGTCAACTCCCATAGCCTTAAATGGTTATAATGTTAATCCTGTCAATTATATACTTTCCTCCCTTCTCTTTCTTGATAATGAAGGGCTCTGCGTTCAGGTTACCTATGGCCTCACGGAACTTCCTTTTAATCCGGGAAACTGTTGCATAAAACACAGTTTTCGATTCTGAGCATAGCGATTCAATCTTGTCTTCCCTGAAATCGGAATCGGCAAACGTCGACTCCCTGGAGTATATCCGGCAAAGCTCTTTCCAGTGAACAACCAGGTCGTCCGAAGTGATTCCTTCTGGGTGATTCAGGAAAAGATAATACAAGGTCCTCTCTACAGGATTGAGGTAGACCTTAACCCTATAATCTGGAAAGGAGATGTGGCCGTTTGTGCAGACTATCTGGGCTGTCTGAGCCCTTGACTGATGCGTATTCATTGGTATATCGGCTTTGTGCCCGACAATGCGGACGGTTGACGCGCAAGGCTGCGCTGAAAAAATAAGATAAAGGGGAGATCGGCTCCTTGTCAGATAGAACGGAGCCTGCCGACCTATAAAACCATGAGGCCGATATACAAGACATCCGTTCTCCCGAACATACGTTCGGGGAGCAGGGATTTATATGTAAGTCGTATCGGCTGCATGATAGTTTTATAGTTACCAATTGTTTGCGGCGGCAAAGATGCAACAATACTTCCAGATATCCAAATCTTTGCAAGGTTTGCAGTAATTTGGAGGATCGGATCCCGCTCCGCAACAAAAATCCATTTTTCCAAGGCGGTTTTAGTGGTTTTTGTCCGTTTTTCCAAGGTTGGCGTTGGGATGATAGGAACATGTGGCCAAAACTCCCTGATTTATAACGCATTATCGAGTCGAATGACGTGGTGCTCGCATTTTTTCCAACGAAAAATCAATGTTTCGCCGCACTTTTTCCAACGAATCTCGGGTGTTCGGGCACTTTTGAGTTTCGCCGGCTGCGTCATGTCCGAAAAACGGAATCGTCATCACAAGGCCGTACTCGATAGTAAAGACATCGAGGCGATCAAGGCGGAGCAAAAAACGCTCAAGGAAGATTACGAACAGCATCTTAATAAACACAAAGAGACCCTGAATCAGTTGCGTGAGTCTGAGAAATCCATACTCAGCGATCACCGGGACGAACTGAAGAGGATTACGCGAGGGCAGGGCGCTTGGATCTCCGACAAGAACTTTTACTGGTCGCTGGTTATCGTCGTGGCGCTTATCGCCTTGTTCTTTTTATTCGGCTATCTCAAGGCGAAGGCGAGATATACATAATCGGTTACCAACGGTATTGTCTTGTCTTCATATTCATAATTATATAAAGCGGATCAGTCTCAATGATTCACCGTAGAAATAGCTGAAAATAATCGACATTAAAACTTATCTTTGTGTACTTAATCACATCATATGTACGAAGATCTTGCTAATATCCAATACTCTCCGATATGGAACTACAGATACGCGCAGTGGTTTCAAGATGTTAAATATAATTCCAAGACGCTTTCAGATTCAGAGAGGAAGCAGTTCGTCTCCATAATTGACGAGACCATAGCGCAGTATTCCATAGGATTAACAATTATGCAAGATGATATTGAAGCCTTTAATGATTCTACTGATGGTTTTCATTTACTAGATCGCACAGTTGCTTCTATTATGCTTTTTGTCTTAATAACAACGATAGATAGCATGGTGGCCAGCAAGTATTTTATTCTAGCAGATAAGGATTATGACCGACGTTTTATGCGCGGAAAACTCAGAGTAATCCTCAATGAAGGCTTTAAGAGGCTTTACGGGTTCGATGAAAAATCATATAAGAAATCTGAATGGCAGCGGCTACTTCCACTGATGGGACATTTTCCTGAGGTGATTAATCATCAATACCAAGAGCTGACGTTTCTTCTCGAAAAGCACGCACGTTCATCATCTTGGTGGAAAGAGGAGCGCAATTTAGAAACTCACCTGGATGCAGAGAAGCTGTTTGCATCAAGGCAAGAGGAAATAATTGAAAGCCAAGTAATGATGGACTCAATGAAGCTCTTAAATACTTTGACGGCAGTAAGCGATTTCTTGGGTAATGTTCATACTTGCCTATTCAATTATCTTGTAGGAAAATATAAACGAGGGGAAATTACTGAATAAGATTTGCATCTTCTCGTTATTAGATTAATTCGCATAAGAGGCGGTGAAATCATGGAGAGTATCTTCTCCACATTTACAATCAAAAACCCGCATATTTTTGATAAGAGTTATAGTGAAAAACGTTAACTTTGATTTTTTAGCAAAAAAACACTCTTTTCACTATGGCGGAAACCAATCCGACACCACTGCGCGATATTATGCAGTATGAGCCCCAGATTTGGGCCGCTGCCGATCTGCTGATAGCCGCAGGTATAAAACAAAGCAAGTTCCCGGACTTCATGATGCCGTTCTTCGCGCTCGTGATGCTGGAGAGCCGTATGCGTAATGTCATCGCCAAACTCGAAGAAGAAGGCCTATCCAGGGAAACAAACCTGGACGAATTCATCGAAGCCTTCCGTGACGAAAAATGTGGCTACAACGAATTCATAGTCAAGGAGGGCAAGACACTCTCCACCATCTGCAGCAACGACAAGACCTTCGAACAGGATTTCAATACCTACCGCAAGGGATTCGATCCGGAGCTCAAAATGCTCCTGGGCATCGACCGTGGTACCGAAGAACAAAAGTTCCTCAACATGGATGGTATCGTGGCAGAACTCCGTGCGAAGAAGATCCTTTTGGCCACCGTTACTAAGTGGGCTGAGATAGATTTGTCAGGATACGACAACTCTGCCATCACCACCCTGGAAGAACACATCAAACGCCGCTGGGCCGACATCTCTGCGGAGACCGCCGGTGAGCAGTACACCCCGGACGACATCATTAGCCTCATCTCTGAAATCGTCGTATCAAAAATCAGTGTGTCCAAATCCCAGTTCGTCCACGTCTACGACCCCACCTGTGGCGGCGGAAACCTCCTGTTCGGCGTAGCAGACCGGCTCAAAGCCAACGGATATAAATACGTGGCAACCTATGGCTGCGACCTCTCCGACTCCCTCTACGCCCTCTCCTGCATTGAAAGTAAATTTCGTACCCATTCCAAAATTCAACACGGTAATACGCTTACTAAGGTGCCATTTCTGGGAACCGAATTCAATGTGGTCATCGCCAATCCGCCGTATGGCGTGAGTTGGAAGGGCTATGAATCAGACATAAAGAACGACCAGACCGGTCAGTTCCAATACTATCCCTCCGTCTCCGATGGCCAGCTGCTGTTCATGCAGCACATCCTCTTCCAGTTGGCCGACACGGGGATAGCGGTCGAAGTACACAACGGCTCCACCCTGTTCAGCGGTGATGCCGGCGGCGGTGAAAGCAACATTCGCAAGTATATTTTCGACAAAGACTGGGTGGAAGCCATCATCCAGATGCCCTCCGACGAATTCTTCAACACCGGCATCTACACCTACCTCTGGATCATGAACAAGAACAAGGCTCCGGAGCGCAGGGACAAAGTGATGCTCATCAACGGTTCCAACGGCTGGAAACTGCTCAAGAAGAGCAAAGGCAACAAGCGCCGTGAGATGCTCCCCGAGCACCGCACGGCCATTGTGGAGGCTCTCGCCAAATTCGAAAACTGCGAGATTGGCAAGGTGTACGACAAATGGCACTTCTACTACAACAAACAGGCTCTCACTCTCACCGATGTCGATGAAGCCGACCAGAGCGTGCTCGACACCGTCTGCAAAGGCGACAAGCCCTTCAAGGTGGAACCGGCCCTTGCCATCCTCAACAACACCGCTTATTCATCCCTTACCGAACTGGAACCCGTGGACGCCGCCACCATCTTCGATGCCCTGCGCTTCTACGACCCCATGCAGGACGAACTCCTTATCAAGGACACGGCAGGCAGCACCTATGCCTTTAATGCCGATTTAGGCACATTCCTGAAGGAGCCTAAGACCGGAAAACCTGTCTCCCTGGGCTGCGGAAAATGGCTGTTCAAACTCACATCCAACAAAAAAACCGGCAAGCAGTCCATCCAGTGCGCAATTGTCCCGGCCTACATCAATGATTACGAGATTATTGACTACAGCCCCAACGAAGACGAGAATGAAGCCATCATCGGCGCATTCCTGCAGAAGTACGTGTACCGCCCCTATGCCAAGAAAGACAACATAGTAGGTGTAGAACTCAACTTCAACAAGGAATTCTATGTACCGGAGGAGATAGACAGCGTGGACAAGATTCTTTCCGACCTTTCCAACCTGGAGAAGTCGTTATCGGATATTAAACTGGATTTCTGATGCGGCTAAAGGACATTTCCATATTATCCCCACGTTATTCTGGCCGTGTCAGCGACGAGACTGTCGCTTTCGTTCCTATGGAAAGCCTCAGGGAAAATGCAATAGATCAAAAAGAAATCTCTGTTGCTGAGGGTAGTTCAAAATACACCTTTTTCGCAGACAATGATTTGTTAATCGCAAAGGTGACGCCCTGCTTTGAGAATGGGAACATATCCGTGGCCAAGAATCTTAAAGGCGGTATAGGGTTTGGCTCTTCGGAAATCTTCGTGCTGCGTTTTGACAAAAGGACGAATCCCCGCTATATGTTCTACATGGCAGAGTCAGCTCCATTCCAGGCTAAAGCCTGTTCGACAATGTGTGGCGTTGGAGGATTGAAGCGTATCTCTCCGTTATTCATGCGAACTTACGAATTCAACCTGCCTACTCTGTCTGAACAAGAGCATATTGTAGCATACCTTGACAAACAATTAGATTCTATAAATGAGCGTATATGGCTGAGAGAGAGAGAGTTACAAACTCTAATTAAACTAAAGCAATCGGAGATCAACTCCGTTGTCACCCGTGGCCTTGACTCCACTGTCCCTATGAAAGACAGCGGCATCCCCTGGATTGGTCAAATCCCAGAGAGTTGGGAATTGAAACGAGTGAAGGATCTTTGTGACTTTGTTAGCAGAGGTTGTACGCCGGATTACGTCGATGATGAAAGTGCTTATATGGTAATGAATCAGGCGACTTTCAGCAAAGGTTATGTTGATTACTCAGGAGTTCGTTATTCCTCCTATTGTAAAAAAGAAGCAAAAATAAACAAAGGTGATTTGCTGATTGCATCTACTGGGGGCGGCGTCTTGGGTAAAGTACTATTGTTTACTGAGGATTGTGAACAGTTCTACGCTGACACTCATGTCACTATCGTCAGAAGTTCGTCCACACCCATCATTGCAAAGTTTCTTTATTATTATTTCTCCACTCGTTTTGAGATGATTAACGCATTGATGGCCAAGGGTTCAACAAATCAAACGGAGCTACAAAGGGATGAACTATTATCCCATTTTGTCCCGGCTCCAGATATTAAGGAAATGGAAGCTATCTGTGAACATTTAGACGATAGAATGACGCATTTCAGTTCGTTGATTGCCAACGTCAACGCCCAGATAGACAAACTGAAACTACTGAAGAAGGCCCTCATTAACGAGGTTATAACCGGCCAGCGCCCGATAGTATAAAAACAGAACTATGATAGAGAAGAACATACAGAGCGCATACATAATGGATTTCCTTTGCCGCCGTCAGGACGGCCTGGGATACCGTGAGGTGAAATGCACCACCGTCAACAACGACCTTTTCATCCCGGCAGACCTGCTGGAGTTCGTGAAGACCAACTCCCCGCGTGCTTGGAGAAACCTCGTCAAGAAGAACGAAGGTGACGAAAGCCTGGTCCTTGCCCTCCTGATGGAAGAAATCAAGGCCCGCTTGAAGGACGCTACCAACGTAGCAGTCTTCCTCAACCGCAACAAGACCATCACCTTCCAGGGCGAATCCCTCCAGATCATATATGTATCCGGCTCTGAACTCCGTGGCGACGAAGACTTCAAGAAAAACATCTTCTCCGCCTCCGAGGAAGTGAGTTACACCTTCAAGCTGGGCGACCGCAAAATCTTCTCTATCCGCCCGGACATCTCCTTCTTCGTCAACGGCATCTTCCTCGGTTACCTTGAACTCAAGAGCCCCTTCAACGGCCAGTCTGCCGCCAAGGACGGTCGCGGCAAAGTCATCACCGACTATATGGAAGCAGTCCAGGAATACGCAGCCCTCGCCGGTCTGAACGACGAATCACAAGGCCTCCGCCGGGAAATGCTCCGCATCTTCGAGAACTCCATCCACCTGGTGGCCACCGACATCAACGAGACCTATGTCCTCCGTAACGTCGGAATGTTCTGTGACGAACTCCGTAAAGGCTTTTCCGACCACACCCTTTCCATGACGGAGAAGAAGGGCGAAATCGAAAAGACCTTCAAGATTTACCCGGTCCGGGACCCTGATGCCCCCGAAAAGGAACGCTTCGAAGAAGTAATGCGGGCGCTATACAGCAAGCCGATGATTGAGAAAGAGATCCTGTACTACAACTTCCTGCAGTACGAGATTGAAAAACGCGGAAAGAAAAAGGAGCGCAAGAGTAACCGTGGCCGCCTCATCAGCCCTCGTCCCAAGCAGAAATTCGGCTGTGACAAGATAATGGACCGTATCCAGGAATTCCTCCAGCACGAGAAAGAGCCTGACTACTTCCTGAACAAACTCCGCTCCGACCTCCTCGCCCAGGGAGTCTCCCCGGAGAAAACCGAAGAGATAGTTGCCAAGCGTGACGCCTACTGCAACAACAAATACGTTTACTCCCTGCTGCTCCAGTACGCTGCCGGCTTCGGCAAATCCAACATCATCGGCTGGACTGCCCTCCAGCTCAAAGACCTTCGCCACGAGGGGAAATGGGTCTATGACAAAATCCTCATTGTAGTGGACCGCCTCCAGCTCCGGGACCAGATTGACACCATGATGATGTCTATGAACATCGACAAAGCCATGTTCACGGAGGCCAAGGATACGCCATCCTTCATCAAAGCCCTGCAGGATAAAAAGCGAATCATCGTCGTCAACATCCAGAAGTTCGACGATATGAAAGCCGCCATTGAGAAAGCTGGTGTCACCCTCAAGACCATGCGTGTGGCCTTCCTCATCGATGAGATCCACCGTAGCAACACCGGCGTTTCCCACGAGGAAATGATGAGCATCTTTGATGAGCTCCAGGACACCTTCGATGAGAGCGAAGGTACACTTCTTTCCGGCAAAGGCAAGAAGAATCTCATCGTAGGTTTCACTGCTACACCCAGCGAAAAGGTCCTGGCCCGCTTCGGAGAACTCAAGAAGAGCACCAACATCGACCCCATCTGGGTCCCCTTCGACAGCTATTCGATGAAGGAAGCCATCCGCGACGGCTACATTCTTGACCCCACGAAACACATCATCGCCGTACCGGCCAAGATGTACTTCGAACTCCCTGACGGTATCCTCCGGGCCATAGAGGCCGGCACGGATGCCCAGAAATACGGTCTCAAGAAAGACCACGTTTATGAGAACCGGGACCGTATGAAGGCCATCTCCTCCTTCATCGTAAACCGCCTCCTCAACCTGGTTTACACCAAGATTCACGGCACCGGCAAGGCGATGCTTGCTGTCACCTCCATTCCTATCGCCATCGAGTACTGCAAGATTATCCGCCAGATGATGGCCGAGAAGACCAAGCAAGCTCGCTATGCCCGCTACGCCGACGCTCCGGTTTCCATAGTTTACAGCGATAATCAGGACTACCCGGCCAGCAAGACGATGAATGCCGGCGTACCGGAAGAAAAGGTCATCGCCAACTTCAAATCGGCCAAGAATGGCCTCATCATCGTCGTGGACAAGCTCCAGACCGGTTTCGATGAACCCAAACTGCACACCCTCTTCCTGGACAAGGAGATTCATGACATCAATGCCATCCAGACCATCTCCCGCGTGGACCGCGTGTGCAAATACAAGGAAGAGTGCCACATCGTGGACTTCTCCTTCAACAACGAAAACGTCCAGAACATCCAGCAGGCCTTCCTGAAATACAGCGACATTGTCGTCAGCGATTTCAATGCCCAAGCCGAACTCGCTGTCATCGAGGACTCCTTCCGCCAGCTCTGCCTCCACGACCTCTACGTCAAGTGGTTCCAGAAATACACCGCCAGCAAAAAGAATCCCGAGCAGAACACCCTGGTCACAATGGATATGGTCCAGGACTTCCGCCTTTGGATCAGGGATGCCATCAAGCGCTACCAGCTCTTTATGCAGTCCCACCCCAATGCTTCTCAGCAAAGCATTCCATCCGGCGATAACACAGCGGCCTGCGAAGAACCCGGTGGTGCCGATGACGCCAAGAAACTCCGCCTGATGATTGGCGGCTACACCTCCCGGCTCAACCTCCTGGATGGCGTGCTCGAATTCAAACCCCTCTACAAGAGTGAGGGCATCCTGGATTTTTGGCGTCGCTACTGCGAAATCTATCGCGATGAAACCGCAAAGGATGAATCCTCAAACTCCATCCTCGTCGAATATGACGGCAGCATCGGCCTCACCGTTGACCCCGAACTCGAAGAACCCCAGAAGGATGACGGGCAGGATGACGAGCAAGAGGACGGACCGGACGGAAAGAAGAAAAAGGGCGGCAAGAAAGGCCCTGGCGGCACCGACATCCTGGCAATGATCGAGCGCCTCAACAAAGAGGCCGAAGCCAAAGCCGAGGAAGTTGAATTCTGGTACGGCATCATACAGACCTTCTTCACCTTCCTCAAGGAGGACGGAAGATTTGTGGCAATGATCACCGATGA
>JAEEGH010022018.1_pt1 | contig 13113 bp, 12 predicted proteins | sample 9134181 | NCBI WGS metagenome assembly JAEEGH01 (sample SAMN16246544, study PRJNA631951) | gut metagenome | biome: gut microbiome; feature: rumen; material: DP-attached | host: Bos | place: Iran: Karaj | collected 2018-10 | reverse complement strand
TGAACTTTGCCCTCGACCGCATTGACAAAGTGGTGCCATTGCCGTCGCATGTCTATGTACCGTATGATGGCGACCTCAACGAGCGGTTTGAGGACATTGTAGGCGTGACGTTGAATGAAGACAAGGATTTGCAGACTATTGTGTTCTGGGTCAGCAACCGCTCAAAGGACTATGTCGCCACCAAACCCATCCACGAGTCACAGCGCAATATCCGTGGTGAACGGGAAAAGGTGCTCCGCGAGAAGTACCCCACGCTGTGCGAGGGACGTTTCTTCTCTATTGACTGCATCGAGAACTACGAGTTGACTCGCGAGCTGACCTCATTTGGGAAAGACTTGATAGTCCTCTCCCCGCAGAGCATAGTGGAGCAAGTGCAGCAAAGGATTACAGAGATGCACAACGAATACTCTGCCGTTTTCAAAAAAGATATAAGCTGAAAGATGAAAGAGGAGAGAAGTAATAAAAGCAAATGAATGGCTTGGCGACTTTAATGGAACCAGAACGGAGAGAATATAAAACACTGAAAAATAGATAAAAAACCACCGCACAGTTTGTTGATGTGGAAAATAAGGAAGTTTAAAGGGTGAAAAATGGGAAAATAAGGAAGTTTCAAGAGGTGGAAATAGGTAAAATAAGGAAGTTTGATATAATTTTGTGCTAATAAGGAATTATTTCGTATCTTTGCAACTGAAGACAAAACAGAAAATTCAGAGTAGAATAAATTGAGATATGGATAAAAGTAATGAGATGAAGAAGAATGAGGCAACAGATGTGTCACAAGTTGATACCCTCTTTGAGCGTATATCAGGCCTGATAGAACAGGCAAGGAGGTTTGTGACAAACTCCGTAAATGTAGCGGAGGTGAGGACACGTTTTGAAGTAGGGCGGTATATCTTCGAGAGTGAGCAACAGGGTACACGGGCAGAGTATGGAAAACAGGTTCTGAAAAACCTATCTGTCCGGCTGATTGAGCGATTCGGGAGCGGTTGGAGTTATGATATGCTTAAACGCTGTCGCTTTTTTTATCAAGCCTATGGTAATGCAGCAATTGGGGCAACAGCGTTGCCCCAATTAGAGGATGATGCAGATACTGTTGATAAAGAGGATGATACAAATTGGGGCAACGCCGTTGCCACAATTCAACAGCCTCGTTTCACGTTGTCGTGGTCGCACTATTTGGTATTGATGCGGATAGAGAATATAGAGGCTCGTAGTTTCTATGAAATTGAATGTGCCGAGCAACAATGGTCTGTCAAGCAACTCAAACGGCAGGTGGGCAGCAGCCTGTATGAGCGGCTGGCTCTTAGCCGCAATAAAGACGAAGTGATGCGGTTGGCACGAGAAGGGCAGACTGTTGAGAAGCCGTCCGACATTATCAAGAATCCGCTGACACTGGAGTTTCTTGGGCTGAAGCCCGATGTGGCGTACACAGAATCGAAGCTTGAGAATGCTATTATTGACAAAATGCAGCAGTTCTTATTGGAACTTGGGAAGGGCTTTTTGTTCGAGGCGCGCCAGAAACGCTTCACCTTTGAGGAACGAAATTTCTATGTAGACCTTGTGTTCTACAATCGATTGTTGCAGTGCTATGTGCTGATTGACTTGAAGACTGGTGACCTGACCCATCAGGACTTGGAACAGATGCAGATGTATGTCAACTATTACGACCGTCATGTCAAGGAAGATTTTGAGAAACCCACCATTGGTATACTTCTTTGCGAAGAAAAAAGTGACGCTCTTGTAGAGTTGACGCTCCCCAAGGATGCCAATATCTATGCTTCGCAGTATTCGCTCTATCTGCCCGAAAAAGACCTCCTGCAAAGGAAGTTAAAAGAATGGATTGACGAGTTTAATGAAAACAGAATTGAGAATTGAAAACACTGAAAGATAGATAGAGAAACCACCGCGCAAAAAGATTTCGCTTTTGTAACATCTTTTGACTTTTAGGACATATGATAAAAAAAACTTGTTAAACTACAGTACAAAGTTTCACCAGAAATTAAAAAAGACATACGATATGAGAAGACTTATATTATTAATTATCCTGCTAAACGTTATGGCGGCAACTGCTGTGGCACAGACCCAGCAGGGGTATGTGAAAACCCGTGGCAAGCTGGCCGCCGACGGGAAAACTGTTGTAGCGGGTGAGAGACTTAGCAATGCCATCGTCACCATCGAGAACCTGAGTCCCGTAAAGAGTGGAACTAACGGAACATTCTCTTTTGCCTTGCCTGCTGGAGCCAACCGTTACCGCCTTCAGGGAGCCGAGCTGAAGGGGTACACCTTAGCGGACCCAGACGCAATACGGCAGACACACACTTATTCCAAGGACTTACCTTTGATTGTGGTGCTGGAGGACATGAAACAGCGTGAGGCTGACCTTGAAGCGGCCCGCAAGAGTGTCCGCAATGTTATGAAGCGTGAGATACGTAAGAAACAGGACGAACTGGACTCGTTGCGGGATGCCCATGCCATTACGCAGGCCAAGTACGACTCGCTGGTGCGTGACTTTTGGGAGTACCGCCAATCCAGTGAGAAACTTGTCAACGAGATGGCCGAGCGCTATGTGAGCACCGACTATGACCAGTTGGACGACTTTAATCGCCAGGTACAGGCATATATCGAATCGGGACAGCTTACCAAAGCAGACTCCATGATTCGCTCCAAAGGCTCTTTGGAAGAACGCTTCAACCGTGTGAAACAATACGAAGCCACCAATGCCCAACGCGAAGCCGAAATACAGCAACAACAGAAGACCTTGGACAATAGCCGCCAATACACCCAAAAAGAGAAAGACGACCTTGCCAATGATCTCTACCGCGAGCACCTTATATTCCTGCAACAGCCCATGAAGCAAGACAAGGCATTGTATTACCTGAAGCTGAGGGCAGACTTGGATACAACAAACATGGATGCCGTGTGGGGTTATGCCTATTTGTCTCATAATCAAAAAGCCTTCTACGAGGCGGAAAAATACTACAAGCTGGCGTTGGGGAACTATGAGAAACTCTTTGCCGCCAATCCCGCCGCCTACCGTGCCGCCCTCGCCAGTACGCAGAACAACCTAGGCATCCTGTACAGCGACCTTCAGGACTATGCGAGCAGCGAGCGGTACTACAAGCTGGCGTTGGAGAACTACGAGAAACTCTTTGCCGCCAATCCCGCCGCCTACCGTGCCGCCCTCGCCAATACACATTGGAATATGATGCTGCTTTATGCTGAAACGGAACAAATAGACCAGTATGACACAAGTCTGAAGAAAACGTTAGATCTGAGCCGTAACTTGTATTCGTTGGATCCGCCTACCTACAAGCAGGATATAATAGACTTGCAAAACAGAACAGTCTTGCGTATGTTGGTGAAAGGAGGAGTGGATGAGGCATTGGCTCTAGCGATGGAGAATTATGCTTTGGATGAGACAAACGAAACTTCATTGTATTACTTGGCACAATGCTTTAATAGCAAGGCGTATTTATATGCTAACGCTGCGGATTATACTCAAGCCATGAGTACCATAGATAAAGCCATTGAATTAATGCCGAGAGAAGCCGATTTCTACGACTCCAAGGGCGAAATATTGCTGATGCAGGGGAAGAATCAGGAAGCGTTAAAGATATGGCAAAAGGTGTTGGAGTTGAGCCCTAAGTTCCTTGATGAATATCCTGAGGGGACTACCCTTTCCAACGGACTGAAAGCAAAAGGATTGATTAAATAATATGGCTATGCAACAGAAGGAAGAGTATAAGTTTTTTGCATTTATCTCATACAATTCGAAAGATGCACGGTGGGGAAGGCGGCTACAACGGAAACTGGAAGGCTATCGTATGCCTGCTACGCTCTGTTCGGAACATGGGTGGAAGCGGAGGCCGATAACCCCTGTCTTTTATGCCCCGACGGACATACAGCCGGGCGACTTGCGGCAGGAACTGGAGGCGAGGCTGAGGGCTTCGCGGCACCTGATAGTCATCTGCTCACCTAACTCTGCCAAGGCCCAATGGGTGGGTTGGGAGATTGCCTACTTCCATTCCTTGGGGCGGACGGAGAACATCCACTTCTTTATCGTCGATGGCGAGCCGCACAGCCAAGACCCCGACCGCGAGTGCTTCAACCCCATCATTGAGGAGTTGGGCATCCCCGAACAGCTAGGAGCGGATATCCATGAGCGGGTAAGTCGTTGGCCGTGGGTCAACCGAGAACGGGCATACGTGCAGCTTGTCACCAAACTGCTGGGCGTGGAGTTCGACAGCCTGTGGCAGCGGCACAAACGGCTGCTGCGCCGTCGGTGTGCCCTTGGGGTAATATCTGTCGTGGCGGTTATCGCTGCTCTCATCGGCGTGTGGCGGGCTGGCCAGCCTGTGGATGTGAGTGTACGGCTACAAGAGGCATCGATACATAACGACAACCTGCCGCCACTGCAAAAAGCTGTAGTAAGCATTACCCTCGACAACGAGACCAAACGTGATACATTGGAAGACATCAACGACATAGCTTGCTTTGCCAATATCCCACATAGTGCTGTCTCGCAGCCCGTCCGTATCACCATGGTATGCGGCAACTGGCTAATGGTGGACACCACCATGACGCTGGCAGAGGAACTGACGCTCGGTATCAGGCGTGACCCAGAACCATACGGCAATGTCATCTTTACCCTATGGGACACCGAGACAGGTGCAGGAAAAGCCGGTGTCGGAATCTCCATAGCAGGGGTGGATGCCGTCTCTGATGCTGACGGCAGGGTCAGGCTGACAATCCCGTTAGAGCGGCAAGACACCACCTATGTGGTCCATAGCACAGTACCTTTGCGCGACTCGCTCCTGCGGATGCCCCTCACCGAAAGCAATGTATTAGTGGTAAAATAGTCTTAAATTTGATATAAATAAGCTCGTAGAAAACAGTCTCTCCAATATTTTAAATGGTAGTAGTAGACAAAGAGGTTATGTGTGATGATGCCCAACATGTGGTTGTTGTGTATGTGAACAAGCATGCCAACCTGATGTTTTGGCATATAGGTCATTTTATTAATGAGGATTTGGGGTATAGAAAGTGTTCGGCTTATGGTGACAAGATTATTGCGACATTGTCGCAAAGATTGACAAACCACTACGGCAAGGGATATACCTACTCGGCAGTTACACGAATGATGAAAGTGGCTCGTATTTACCACGATGAAGAGATGTTTGCGACACTGTCGCAAACATTGACGTGGAGTCATTTTTTGGAACTTATCTCCATTGAGGACGGCACAAAACGCTTATTCTATCAACAAATGGGTATAGCTGAGCATTGGAGTGTACGGCAATTACGTGACAAACAGGATCAAATGGTGTATGAACGTTCATTGCCTGCCGCTAAGCCAGAGGACGATATTGTCAAGACATTGGAGAAGGTATCTCCTACACACATGGAACCTGATGCTGTGCTACGGAATTCTTATGTTCTGGATTTCTTAGGTCTGAGCGGCTACTACTCAGAAGAAGATTTAGAGGCTGCTATTGCTAAACAATTGGAGACTTTTATATTAGAATTGGGACAGGGCTTTGCATTCCTTGAGCGGCAGAAACGTTTCAGTATTGATGGTACGGACTATTATCTGGATATGCTTTTCTATCACAGAAAGTTGAAATGTCTGGTTGCCATTGACCTAAAGTTGGGAAAATTCAAGCCCCAATATAAGGGACAAATGGAACTGTATCTCAAATATCTGCAAAAGCACGATATGCAGCCTGATGAGAACCCACCAATAGGATTGCTGCTATGCAGCGAGGGTAATACAGAACACATAGAACTAATGATGCTGAACGAAGACCGTATCAAAGTGGCTCAATACCTTACCTGTTTACCAAACAAGCAGTGGTTTATCGACAAATTGAACCGATCCATACTTATTGCTAAGGAGTATAACAACAATAAAGAGTAAATTAAGGATGTAGTTTCAGGATTCATAAATGAGATTCCCGAAATAAGGTCCGTGATTGATTTGACAACTATTCATACCTGACCATCCCTGCCAGCTGGAGGAAGTAGTCGTTGCTCCAGATGTCTAGGTCGTGGGGATTGCGGACAAAGGGCATCACGTCGGCTTTTACTTGTTGTATGTCGGTTGTTGCCAGATGTTCCTTAATCATGTCGTTGAATTGGTCGCGGTTTACTTCAAGGCCATTGAATTCTTTTATCCGCATCTGTAGATGTCCGAAGTTAAGCGGCACCTGATTGCGCACATACCACTCGAAGTCGTACCAGTCGCGTCCTTTTACCCTATGTTTCCATTGCCTGAAAACTAGTGCATGCATCTTGCCGGCAAACAGATTAGGGAGGGTGACACATCGCGTGAAGAAAGAGAAGGGCTGCAGCAAAAGGCGTTCTTCGGTGTCGAACTGCAAGGGTGGTTCGGTGTCGACCTCTATCTTTATCTTCAAACTCTTCTCTGTGGTGAACGAGAGATTGTAGACATCGGTGTTGTCTTTTAGAAAAGCCGATTCCACTTTGCCGAAGTTGCGTTTGTCCTTCTTGGTAATCTCCACTTCGCGACCTAAGAGACGGCACTCTTCAATGATGGAGGGAAAATAATTCTCCAGCGAGAAATGGTTGTCTTTGTGCAGCAGGGTGAAATCCATGTCTTCGGAATAGCGGTTCAAGCCGTGGAAGATGCGCAGACAGGTGTCGCCATAAAAGGCTGTTTCTGAGAAAAATCCTCCGCGAAAGAGTCCGCTAAGCACCACCTGCTGCATCACTTCATAAAGGGCGTTGCGGCGGGCATCGGCGGTGTCCATGGGATAGCGCGAAAGCATCTGCTCCAATATGTCATTCATGGTTTATCAGTTTTATTAAAATGGATAAGACGCTGTTTTTTGCAGGTGCTTGCAGGGCGCACCGCTCAATGATATTTATGTTAAACTGGTTGAAAGCCTCCATGTCGAAGCGCAGGTCGTCGTCAAGCCAACTTCTGAGACTTTTAACGGTAGTGGCATTCATGCCGGGACTTTTGATAATAAGATCGCACAAAGCTTTCTCAGGAGTGGCTACAAGATAGGTCACACCTTCTTGGGATTCCTGCTGAATGCCGATAGGGAAATAGTTTGTTGGGCATGAATAGTAGGAGAATCGTCCAATCGGGGTGTCGAAACTGCGGCTATGCTTGATAGTCATCGATTGGGTTAGGTACACCCGTTCTGGTATGAGTCCGTAATGTCGCAAGGCGGTATGCATGCTGACATAAGAAGGGCCATAGAGATGGTTAGCAATAAGAAAAGGTATGATGACGGCACCGTCGTCAGCACTCCGCACATATAGGCCACGCTTCAGTCGGATAATACGCCCTTGCTGCTCCAAACGGCGTGCCTTGTCGTTGATTTGGCAGGTTTTGGGATAGAAAGATGCCAAGACAGACGTGGTGAATGGTGTGTTACCAGCTTGACTTAGTGGGTTTTCCATCATTTTCTACGTGTTATTTCTTTTTGCAAATATACAAATTTCGTACAGATAAACGAGAAAAAGTCGTTTTTCTGTACGAGATTTCATATTTTATTGATGTTCGACAACAAGATAAATGAGCCACGCAAAAAGGCTGCGCGAAACGAGTGTACTTTTGCAACCGAAATCAAAAAGGAACACACAAAAAAACCGAATGACTATGGAAAACAAAAATGACATCATCAAGCAGCAAGAGTTCACCATGGATGCCGACCAGCAGAAGGCATTTGCTCTAATCGAGAGTACCAACACGAGCCTCTTCATCACGGGTAAGGCAGGTACGGGTAAGTCCACTTTCATCAAGATGATTCAGGAGAAGATAGCCAAGAATTTTCTTGTGCTGGCTCCTACAGGTATTGCCGCCATCAACGTGGGTGGGCAGACGATGCACTCGTTTTTCGGATTCCCTTTTGAGGAGATAGGTCCCCATACCCAGATGAGGGTGTCGGAGGAGAAGCAGATTCTGTTGAGGCATATCGACACAATCATTGTGGATGAGGTGTCGATGGTGCGGTGCGATATGGTGGACGGGATGGACCGATTTCTGCGCGAGGCATTCCATACCCACATGCCGTTTGGCGGCAAGCAGGTGGTGTTTGTGGGCGACCTGTTCCAGCTGCCGCCTGTAGTGTCGGAACCTGCCGACGAGGATATGCTGTGCCACCTGTGGGAGAAGGGCAAGCCTTACTTCTACAAGGCTCATGTGCTGAAACGGATGAACCTGCCTAAGATTGAGTTCCGCACGGTGTACCGTCAGAGGGACAGCGAGTTTCTGGAGGTGTTGAACCGCCTGCGCGTTGCGGAGTGCACACAACGTGACCTGGCTTTGCTCAACCAGCGCGTAAGCTATTCGGACGACACAGAGGATTACTCGGTTATCCTGTCCGCCCACAGGAAGCGGGCAGACCAGATGAACGAGCGGAAGCTGGCGGAGTTGGACGGCGAAGAGTTCTGCTATAAGGGTCATGTGGATGGCAAGTTCAAGACGAAGGATTTTATCGTGCCGGAGCTGCTGAAACTGAAGGTGGGGGCTCAGGTTATCTTCTGCCGAAACATCTCGCACAGCTGTGTCAACGGCACCATCGCCATTGTGTCGAACCTGAGCGAGGACACCGTCACCGTAACCTTGGAGAATGGTGCGGAGGTGAATGTGGCGCAGACGACATGGGAAAGTGTAGAGCGGGTATATGACCGCGAGACCAAAAAGATGAAGTCGGAGGTGGTGGGTTCCTTTACCCAATACCCATTGAAACTGGCGTGGGCTATCACCATCCACAAGTCGCAGGGGATGACCTTTGACAGGATGCACTTTGACCTCACACGTGGCCTCTTCGCTTCAGGGCAGGCGTATGTCGCCATCAGTCGTATGCGTAGTTTGGAAGGGTTGACGCTGAGCAACCCCTTGATGCAGCACCACATCATCCTGGACCCCGAAATCAAGGCTTTCGCCAACTCATATAACGACACCGCCATGATTGACGACGAGATGGAGATAGGGGAGAAGGTGTATGGCTGCTTGAGGAAGAAGGATTATGACGGGGCTGTCCGCACCTGCCTGACCTACGTGGTGGAGAAGAGCAAGCGGGGCGACTATCGCAATGCGGCACTGCTGGCGAAGAAGATGTTTGACGTGATGCTGGACGACGAGTGCCTGATGGGAGAGACGGAGGGCGTGGAGCTGCTGAAGGACAGCAGCATGACGTGCGACTTTCTGAATGCGGTGCTGTGCCTGTATGGGAAGCGGTTTGAAGAGGCTATCGGCTATGCCGATCTGGTGCTGGGCAGAAGGACGTGCTTGGAGGCCATGTTTGTCAAGGAACGGGCATTGTATGCGCTGGGCCGGTTTGATGAGGCGTATGGTGTAGACTACCAAATCATCATGGCTGCCAACGACTCGGACGACAAGAAGGGCATTGACAAGAAACAGCTGCTGCTGGAGGCGAAGATTAACACGCAGATTGGCAACTCGAATATGACCATCTGCAAGAAACTGATAAAGATATGCCCAGAGTGCCTGAAGGCGTATGTGATGCTGCGGACAGAGGCGTTGAAGAACGGGAAGGCGTTAGAAACAGCCGACGACGCGGAGAACGACGAGAACGAGCGGTTGGTGGTGGCGTTTAATGATACGGAGGTGTCGGACGAGGAGTTTGAGCAGATGCTGGAGGAGGAGCAAGGCAGCAGGACCTTTGCGAGATTGGGGAGAAGGGTGAGTAGGATAGCGTAGCGGGGGTATGCGGGAATGTGGGGATGTGTTAATGCTTGAATGTGAGAATGTGTTAATGGGCTTTTCTACTCTGATAAACGTAGCAATAAACAGCATATCAGTGATTAAGCAGCCAGTCGATGACGTTCAGGCGTTGGATGCCGTTGTAGTTGGAGGTGTCGAAGTCGGTGGTGAGGGGGTACGGACTACCCTTGGTATTTTCGGGCAGTTTCGATAATGTGCCTTTTCATCTCTTCCCATGTGGTTGGGATTAACATTTTGGGCATAGATTCAGCCTCTGCGTCATCGAAGTAGGTAAGGCTTAGGAGGGCACGGAAGATGGAATGATTAGGGTATTTCTGCGAATAAAATGTCAGAATCTCATCCAATGAATAGTGTTGAAGTAGTAGGTGTATGTCGATGAAATCTTTACGACTGCCACGTCCTTCAATGGCATTGATTTTCATTGCGGCAATGTCTTTTGGTGATGCCAGAGTCAAGCCGTCAGTGGTCAGTGGTGTGTCAATCCAGGGATATTGGCTATAGTCCACAATATCAACCATAACATTGTCAATGATGACTTGTAGGATTTTGCCGGTGCGGTTGCGAAGTATATAGGAACCAATCTTTTCTATCATGGACAGTATCTCATCTTGTGTGGCAGATAGTTCACCGAAGAAGTCAAGATCGATTGATTGGCGGTGTCCATACTGCAAAGCCAAAGAGGTACCGCCGACAAGACGCAACCCCTCCATTTCGGGCTGTGCAGATAACCTTTTCAAGAGTTCCAGAGTGTTGGGAAGGATTGTTTGAAGGTATAGCATCGGTAATCTTCTTTGTTGGTATTGGTGACAACGCATACAAACGAGAGCGCCTCTGGGCGTAAGGAGCGTAGTGTCTTGCAGTCATGGGCAATACGTTCGAGTCCGTAATAGTCGCGTATAGTGCGCCAATCGTCAAGTTCGCCATATTCAAGCACACGCTTAATCAGTTGTGCGGAGTTCTTCTCGACATCGAAGAGTTCTTTGTCGATGTCCCAAAAAAGGTACGGCGACAACTGCTCAGTCAGTGGTTGGGTATGTGTTTTCGTATTCATTTATCAAAATGCAAAAATACAAATAAAAAATGACATGGCGATATTTTATTTTCTAATGTCTATTGTTTTAGGAATTTGGTGCTACGGCAATTGTGTCAGCATTGGTGTCATTATCCCAAATCGGTCATTAGGTCGACATTTCAATCTATTTCACTTTTTTAGGTCTGTTCATGACATCTCAGAATTTCTTTCGGCATCTTGGCCACATCCCTGTCTCGCCGTAGCCCGCTACGCCTTCACCAACGATGTGAACAATCTGCTCGAAATAAATACTAAACCCTAATGACCGATTTGGGATTATTGGGGTGTCAGTACAATAAATTCAGAGTTTTGTCGTTATGGGGTAAAACAATTGTAATTATGCAAGTCAAGATAGTGAATACCAGCCATCATCCGCTGCCGAAGTATGAGACGGCGCAGTCGGCGGGGATGGATTTGCGGGCTTTCTTGCCCGAGGGACCGGTCGTCCTTAAACCCCTTCAGCGCGGATTGGTGAAGACGGGTCTCTTTATGGAGCTGCCGCAGGGTTACGAGGCACAGGTGCGTCCGCGCAGCGGGCTGGCGTTGAAGAAGGGCATCACGGTGCTTAACTCGCCCGGCACGATTGACGCCGACTACCGTGGCGAGATTTGCGTCATCTTGATCAATCTGTCGCAGGAGGACTTCGTCATCAACGACGGCGAGCGTATCGCCCAGATGGTTATCGCCCGACATGAGCAGGCGGAGGTGATACAGGTGGAGGAGCTGTCGGATACAGAGAGAGGCGCAGGCGGTTTTGGTCACACAGGCGGGAAATAAATGCACGTTTAAACATACCCCGCCACTATCGTGGCACCCCTCTAAAGAGGGGACGGCTGACGCATTATAATTAACTTATATCCAATATAATTTCAATTCTATGCGACGGTTTTTAGTTTATAGTTTATACTTTTTAGTTTTAGTTTCTTGCCGTGCACAAACCACACCTACTCCAGCCCCTCGTTTGCAGGTGGGTGCTGAGGAACTGCTCTTGTGCATGCGTCGTCACCTCGACCTTCAGGTGTGCAACTTTGCTGGGATGGTTAGCGATGGCAATAGTGTTGCTGTTGTGGCAAACCAAACCTCGGTGGTGGGTACGACACATCTGGTCGACACTCTTCTCCGGCGAGAGGTCAACGTGGTCAAAATCTTTTGTCCCGAACATGGTTTCCGCGGCACGGCGGAGGCGGGTGCACATGTGGACAACAGCGTCGACCCAGAGACCGGCCTCCCCATCATCTCGCTCTACGGCAAAAACAAGAAGCCCACGCAGGAACAACTCGCGGACGTGAATGTGGTCATCTTCGACTTGCAGGATGTGGGCTGCCGCTTCTATACATATCTTTCGACGCTGCATTATGTTATGGAGGCTTGCGCCGAACGTGGCATTCCGCTCATTGTGCTTGACCGCCCCAACCCCAACGGGCGCTATATCGACGGACCTGTGCTGGACACCGCCAACTACCGCTCCTTTGTGGGGATGCATCCGGTGCCCATCGTCTATGGCATGACCATAGGCGAGTATGCCCAAATGATAAATGGCGAAGGCTGGCTGAGCAAAGGGATGAAGTGCGACCTACACGTCGCACCCATGCGAGGTTATTGCCGCGACAGCGTCTACGAGCTGCCTGTGCCGCCGTCGCCCAACCTGCGCAATGCCCATGCCATTGCCCTCTATCCCTCATTATGCCTCTTCGAAGGCACCACTGTCAGTGTGGGTCGCGGCACCGACTGGCCTTTCGAGGTGGTCGGCACCCCACACCCCAGCAGTGTGGAATGGAATGCCACCTATACCCTTGCCGACGGGCAGAAGGTACACCTTTTCTCGTTCACCCCTCAGGGAGGTAAACCCTGTTACGGATTCGACCTGCGCGAGATACAGGTGCCGTCGAACTTCGACCTCTCCTATCTGATTCTGATGTACAATGCGGTCGCTAACAAAAATCTCTTCTTCTTGGGGAACAATTTCTTTGAGAAGTTGGCAGGCACTGCCGACCTTCGCCGACAGTTGCAGCAAGGTGCATCGGAAGAGGAAATACGTGCCTCGTGGCAGCCTGCGCTTGACCATTTCAAGACCGTCCGCAGCCGCTATCTTTTGTATCCTGATATTGAGAGTAAATAAAGAAAGTGATACTTTTTTTTACTCATGTCAGAAAAAATGTGTAATTTAGCACATTAATTTAGTGTGTTGCGAGAGGCATAATTTGCCGCGCAATATACTAATATGGTTATAATTGCGTTATTGAGTAAAATAAAAATTTATATATGAAAATGATAAAAAAAGGTTTCGTCCTCATGGTTGTGGCCCTACTTTTGGGCAGCA
>JAEEGH010022017.1_pt1 | contig 13113 bp, 10 predicted proteins | sample 9134181 | NCBI WGS metagenome assembly JAEEGH01 (sample SAMN16246544, study PRJNA631951) | gut metagenome | biome: gut microbiome; feature: rumen; material: DP-attached | host: Bos | place: Iran: Karaj | collected 2018-10 | reverse complement strand
ACATGGTCACTCCCAACGGCGGCATGGCCGCCCGCGACGCCGCTGCCATGGGCATGAAGGAGAACAAACTCGAGTCCTTCTCCCTGGCGGAAAACGTCAAGGTCAGCACCGAGGCCAACACCGGCGGCGACCCGATGACCTCCAACCACATGCTCAACTGGATGGAGTGCGTGCGCAGCCGCAAGCAGCCGAACGCCAACTACATGGCCGGCTACAACCACTCCATCGCCTGCGCCATGGTCACCGCGGCCCTGCGCACCCATGAGTTCACCGTGTTCGATCCCGCCACGCAGGAAATCATGGCCGGCGGCAAGCCTTTCCAGTACTAGCCATATGAAGAAGATCCTTTGTTTACTGTCCGTGCTGGCCCTGTCATGGGCCTGCACGGCTGAAAAGAAAGCCGAGGTAGAATTTGTCCGTGACGACGCCGCCCGCAAGGTGGACGTCAACATCGGCGGTTCCTGCTTCACGTCTTTCATCTACCCGAACGACATGGAGAAGCAGGTCCTCTGGCCGATCTTCTCCGCTTCCGGCAAGGACATCACCCGCGGCTATCCCCGCGCTCCCAGGGCTTTCGAAAGCACGGACCACCCGCACCACGTGGGCCTGTGGTTCAATTTCGGCAATGTCAACGGCCTGGATTTCTGGAACAATTCCTTCGCGATCCCGGCCGAGCGCAAGCCTTCCTACGGCTCCGTGGTCTTTGACGGGATCGTGTCCGCCCAGGGCGACAAGCTCGTCACCCGCGCCAACTGGGTGGACAACGACGGCAAGGTCCTCCTCAAGGAGGAGACCACCTTCACCTTCGCCGGCAGCGGCAACGAGCGTTCCGTCGTGCGTCAGGCCAAGCTGACCGCCGTGGAGCCCGTCCTGTTCAAGGAGAACAAGGAGGGCATGCTGGGCCTCCGCGTCGACCGCGCCTTCCAGAAGCCTTCTGACCGTCCTGAGCGTTACACGGACGCCAACGGCATCGTGACGGAAGTGGCCACGGTCAACAACGAGGGTATCAACGGCGAGTATGTCAACAACCTGGGCGACAAGGGCGACGACGTCTGGTCCAAGCGCGCGGAGTGGACGATGCTCAACGGCACGAAGGAGGGAGACGACATCTCCATCCTGATCATCGACTCCAAGGACAACCCCAACTTCCCGGCATGGTCTCATGCCCGCGGCTACGGCCTTTTCGCCGTCAACAGCATGGGAGGCAAGGACTTTGACAAGACGCTCACCGAGCCGGTGGAGCTGAAGCTGAACCCTGGCGAGACCGCCACCTTCACCTACAAGCTCATCGTCAAGGACGGTGGTTTCCTGACGGCCGAGGAGGCGAATGCCCGCGCGGCCGCATTCAACAAAGGCAAATAGTACGCACTCCCGCATAATTTTCCATATCGACGTCAATTCCGCTTTTTTGAGCTGGACGGCGGTGAAGATGGTGCGGGAGGGCGGCCCTGACATCAGGCTTGTTCCGTCGGTCGTATCGGGTGATCCGAACGACCGGCGGAGTATTATTACGGCCGCTTCGATGCCTGCGAAGAAGCTGGGCATCAAGACGGCGCAGCCGGTGTCGATGGCCCTGCGCACCTGCCCCTCGCTGGTAATCGTGCACGGCGACTGGGCCTGGTACAAGGAGTGCTCGCGGGGTTTTATCGAGATATGCCGGAGCTATTCTCCCGTGCTGCAGCAGTTCAGCATCGACGAGTGCTTCATCGACATGACCTTCCGCTGCGGCTCGCGGAACCCCGTGGAGATCGCCACGGAACTCAAGGATACGATCCGGGAACGCCTGGGATTCACCGTGAACGTGGGGGTCGGCTCCAACAAGCTGCTGGCCAAGATGGCCTCGGACTTTGAGAAACCGGACAAGGTGCATACCCTGTGGGACAGCGAGGTGGAGGAGAAGATGTGGCCGCTGGGCGTGCGGGACCTGCTATGGGTCGGGAAGAAGACCGAGGCGCGCCTGACGGCCAACGGCATCCGCACCATCGGCGACCTGGCGAAGCTGGGGATGGGCTCTCTGACCCAGCTGGTCGGCCAGAAATTCGCCCTGCAGCTCCACGAGAATGCCAACGGGCGGGATGATTCCCCGGTCGAGACCGAGGTGGGGGAGGCGAAGAGCTATAGCGCCGAACGGACGTTTTCCCGGGATTACACGGATCCGAAGGACATCGACCGCGCCCTGTTCAATGTGGCCTGCATCGTGGCGCACCGCATCCGCCGGGACCGATTCCGGGCATCCACGGTCTCCATCTTCATCAAGCACAAGGACTTCTCCGTGGTCCAGAAGCAGACCTCCCTCCATCAACCTACAGACGTGACCGCCGTGATCCTGAACGAGGCCCGGCGCCTGCTTGCGGAGATCTGGGACGGTGTGACGCCCATTCGCCAGGTTGGCCTGGGCGTGACCAAACTCACCCACGAAAGCGCCATCCAGATGTCCTTGTTCGAGGATCCCAAGCTGGAGTACTACCGCGAGTGGGATCGCCAGTATGACGAAGCGCGCTCCGGCTGAAACCGGATTATTGCTTTTGGACGTCCTTTTTCAGTAGCGTGACAATTTGTTCCACGATGCCCGGAGCCGGACAGCCGGGATATCCTTTCAGCATGAGCTGGCACGCCAATTCTCCCTTGTCGTAGTGGTTATGGTCCCTGAAACAGGAGATGATGGCTTGGGCAGCAGCTTCGGCTGAATCGTATCCGTTTGCCTTGTAGTCCGTGACATAGGCGTTGAAGATGGCGTCGGCATTCTGCCCGATTTCGACAAATCCTAGATAGGTGGGGTCCTGTTGCGACCGCTGCGCCGCGACCTTGCGCACGATGACGTCGTAGGTGTCCCGGCGGTAACTGTCGAAGGTGTGGGTCTCCGGATTGTAACCTTTCGTATGGTTGCTGACTGCGCCATGGGGCGTATAGGAATTGAGGATGACGCTTGCCCCCATCGCTTCGGCAGCGTCGAGGTAATAGTTCACATCGTCCTCGAAAGTGGAATTCAGGCCGTTGGTCCCGTTGTTGCCCAGCATCACGACGTCTCCGGGGCAGATGTCGAGCAGGACCTCAGCGAGCTTCCCTTGCTGATAGTAGGTGCTGAGATTGCGGCCGCCGGCTCCCTGGTTGCCGAAGTCACACAGTTCGGCGAGTGCCGGGAAACCGGTGCTGAGGATCCGTTCAAGACTCCAGGCCCAGGACCCGGTACTGGCAGAAGTCGAATCCCCGATGTGGTGTACCTTGGGCTTTGCGCGTCGCGCGGGTTTCGGCAATTTGACGAGCTGCACATCTTCGATCCTGGCTTCGCCCCCGGCGTTGGCGCCGATTCGCAGGTCGAACACGTCTCTCGGGCATGCGACTACCAGCGTATCCGTACTCATCACGTCGTGCCGTCCCAGGATATATCCAGCCAGGTCGCTGTTGACGTAACCCGAAGAGAGAATGCCCTGGTAGGTGACTATGACCCGATATAGGTTGCCTTTCTCGACCGGGGCTTCGAAACGTTCCGCGTCGGCATTCGGGGAGATGGCTTCGTATTCTGCGATGTCGATGGTCCCGCTGGCCTCATCGGAGAAGCCGATGCTGAAGAAGTCAGGATTCGACGTTTGTTTCCACTTGACCTGTTCGCTCTTGCCGAGGATTCTCCCCTTTGCGTCGGCTACGGATGCCTGGCACAATTCTCCCTTCTTGTCTATCTCCAGGGAGACGGTGTACCAGTGGTCTGTCTTGATTTTGACTGCCTTGCCTCTCTTGGCCAACGGGGAATCATTGAGCGTGACGGACTGGCCGTCAAACAGCAGCGTGACGGGATTCGTGTAGAGCCGGTTGTTGAACTGGAAGGGGAAACGGGAACTCAGCATCATGACGGCTCCGGGTTCGTGGAACCGTACCTTTGCGGTAAAGACCATGACCGAGACGGGTGGCGTGAAGGATTTGGCAAACACATGCGACTGGCCGGTCTCATGCGCGCTGAACCGGATAAACTTGGACCCATCCGGATCCTGGCAGAGCTCGGCTTGCTGGCCGGCATCACTGCCGGCAACGATCCATTTTCCGAACACGATGTCCTGGGCCTGCCCATACCGCTCCGTGAGTACTTTCTCTCCGAGGAGCTGGTCAGGGAAACCGTTGAATGCCTTGGGATAACCTCCTTCGGGGAGCACCTGCGTGTTCGGCTGCCGTTCGTTGCCCAGGGCGACTACGCGCTTTTCGGCGCGGAGCACTTTGTCACCTGCCTTCAGGACAGCCCGGAGCGTGCCGTAGAAATTCATGGGGACGTTGCGCAGTTCGAAACTCGTCGAGAGGAAGGGCTTGCCGTTGACCGTGAACGCGCCATAGGAGTCGCAATACTGTCCCGGCAGGTCGTTCTCGGTCTGGAACCCTGCAATGTCCCAGTCAACCACGAAGCCGTCCGTAACCGTCTTGAGGTCTGCCTCGCTAACGGGATTACCGTCGGCATCCCATACGGTCAGGCTGAATGCATTGGCGTGCGGGATATCGGTCGTCGGACCGAACTGCAGTCTCTGGTTCCCTTCGATCTGGATTCTGGCTATCCTGTCCGGAACGGCTCCGCTTGCGTTGATGTTAAGGGCGAACGCACAGATCGCTATCGCGCCGATCAGTGGAATATGTTTCATACGATTGTCAGTTTTGGTTAATAATAATGTGGTGCCGGGTCGGATGATTATCGGATGGATTCGGCAAGTTTTTTCGCCAGCGCCTCACCGCGGAGGCCGCGGGCTACGACGATGCCTTCGGGGTTGATCAGAAGGTTGTCCGGGATGGAGTTGACGGAGTATACTTCCGCGGCAACACTCTTCCAGAACTTCAGGTCGGAAAGGTGGATCCACGGCATCTGCCATTCGATGATGGCCTTGAGCCAAGGATCCTTCTCGCGGTCAAAGGAGAGCCCGACAATCTCAAAACCCTTGTCGTGGTACTGCTTGTAAGCAGCTACCACATTGGGCATTTCGGTCTTGCAGGGCCCGCACCAGGAGGCCCAGAAGTCCACCAGTACCCACTTGCCCTGTCCCACATACTCGCTCAGTTTATGCAGATTGCCTTCGGTATCCGCCTCTTCCAAGTCCAGGAAGCGCTTGCCGATGATGGCACTCTTGGCATCATCGGCCTTCAATTGTTCAGCAACAGCCTTTTCCAGACTCTCCTTGAGATCCACGATGAAGGGATGCTTGGCAAAGGGAGCATCCGAGGAGACTAGCTCGTTGAACTTGGCGTGGCCTAAGACTTCGGGGACGTTCTCCATGAAAGCGACGGGGATGAGATTGTCCTTGTTCTCCTCGATGATGGCCAGTTTGGTATCAGCATACTGATGGAATACCTCCTCATACTGTGCGAGAAATGCGTTCTGGGCGGCATCCCGCTCCTCCTTGGGCAAGGCCAAAAAGCCATCGAGGAGTTGATTCACCCGGGCGTAGGACTTGGAGTCCCGCTTGTCACATTCCGTCAGTTTGACATTCTGGGCAGACCCGGTGACGGAACTGTCGGCGAAATCGAATTGCACGGGAACTCCGTCGTTGAAAAGCGGGTAATACCAGTCCGAGTCTTCGAATACAATGCTCAGGAAGGCGTCTTTTGCGGCCTTTCCCTTCATTTCGAAGGTGCCGTTGGTCACTACTGCGCTGTCGATGTCGTCGGCAATAATCCGGTCCACCAGATAGACGGAGGTCCCGTCTACGGGGGCGTTCTTGCCTGTAATCACATACTTAGCGTCATTTCCGGAGCACGCCAGCATTCCCGCTGCGACCACCGCGAGAATAAAAAAGTAGTTCGCTTTCATATCTGTTGTTAAATACTTATTACCTTCCAGCCGAGTGTGGATGGATCAAACAAAATTAACTATTCTTTCTTGTCCAAACAAGTCGTGGTCCCGGGATTCATGTTGAAGACCCTGGCGTTTTCTTCAATTTGCTGATTATTATCATGTTGCGCAATCCAACCAGCTTCAGTCCGCGCCGGTTGATTTGCATAAATCACGCTGCATGAACGCGTTGCAAATTACATCTGTTTCAAAAAAGGCAAGGAAAGGGAAACAGATCAATACGCTATCTGAAACTCATCCTCAAGCGTGCAATACAAGTATCCGTCTGTCACATATTTCCCAAAGGAACAACTGAAACTGACTCTGTGGAAGTGGAGTATGACATAACCGTCGCCCTTGTCTGCAAGAGTAATCTTCCCTCCATATGTATAGGTCGTGGCGTTACTATCGCTTGAAGCGGGGAACGAAAACATGAAACGACTCGTCTTCAGCGTATCCCCAACCTTCATTTTGTCTATGTTATCAAAATAGATACTGAGCATAAACATATCATATACCATCCTGCCTTCGCTCCACGCAGAAAGCCAAGACTTGCCTTCCATATCGCTTTTCCTGTAAACAACAGGACTGCCGAATGAAACGACAGTGTCTTCAAACTCGTTGCTCTTCGTCTCGATCATAGTCTTCGCAACCTTCGAACTATCCTTGAAAAGTTCTTCGGGAGAAAGATAGTCCTTACTGCAAGACACTGCCAGAACGGCAACGGCGAAGAGAGCGAGTCGTGTAAGTATGTGATTCATAACAATGATGGATTGGTGAACTTCGCAAATATAAATAAAAACCGACAATGACAGAATAATAGACAAGGAAATCTTTCCCGATGCGATCCACCCCCTCAGGAAGTGCGTTCTATGGGTATACCTGACGAGGTATTTGCGTAAAAAAAAGAGAGACAAGTTTTATTTAACTCGTCTCTCTTATTAATTTTCAATTAGTATTCCTCTTCGTTAAAGATGTTTTTCCACATTGATTTTTAAGAAGCGATGATAACCGGACAGTGTTTGAGCTTGAATTTCGGTAGTTTTTCCTTTCCAGTATTGCGTTTTCAGAATTAAGCATTATCTTTGCAGTACTTATTTAAGTACTTATAATATGATTACAGCAACATATACAGACCTTCGGTCAAATCTCAAAGACTATCTCGACAGGGTAGTCAAGGATTCCGACAATGTCATAGTGAACAGGGGAAACGGATCCGCCGTTGTCATTATGTCTATGGAAGAGTATGAGTCTATGGTAGAAACGGCATACATCATGTCCCAGCCGGACCTGGTTGAAGCTATCCGGCAGGGAGATGAGGACGTGAAAAACGGGAACTATGAAGTTGTAAACGTCGATGAGCTATAATATTGCCTTTCTTCCCCAGGCGCGGAAGGATTTTGACGAGTGGAAGAAAACTGATGGGAAAACGGTCGTTAAAATAAAGGAAATCCTCAAGGACATTGCTGAGCATCCCTACTCAGGCATCGGAAAACCGGAGCCGCTCAAGCACAACCTCACTGGCAAGTGGTCCCGTAGAATCAACAAAACTGACAGGATTATCTACTCAGTAGACGGAGAAAAGATTCTGGTATATGTTTTCTCAATGAAGGGTCACTACCAGAAAAAGTAAATTGCATCATTCTCCGATTATTCCGGAGATTAAATCCGTGCCTAACGTTCCTGCAATTGTGTCAACAGCGTTGACACAATTGCTTCCCATATTCGGCTCTTTGATTCTGGAGGACTTTTTTATTGATGCATCCCAATATTCACGAGGAAGAATCCGCAGGATAAAAAATAGACAAACTTATCTGTAAAACACACGATTTTGGGCGGTTTTCAGCGTTATTTACGACCGAATTTGATGCAAAAAAGACAGTGAGACAAACAAATAATTTTTGTTTGTCTCACTGTAAATCAGTATGTTAAGAGTAAAACTCTCTCTTAATACTCCTCCTCGTTAAAGATATTGTTATATATTGATTTTCAATGAATTAAATAAATTTGATGTCTATTCGGACAAACAAACTTCGTTTTCAAAGATTCAAAAAGACAGTTTGTTAGGCCACTTCACAATGACAGCAATAACTATTATTATTGTTTTGTTCCAAACATAATGCTTTTTTCCAGACAAACATATTTTTCAAGGTAGAAAGTATCAAAACTCCCTTCGCTAAGCACAAATCTACTAAAACATGCAGTATTTCTACTAAAAGTATTAGTAGATTAATTTTTGTTTACTATCTTTGCAGTCGAAGCTATAATATTTTGCATTATGATAAAGAGTTTGACTGCTAAAGAAGAGATCTTGATGAACATCTTTTGGGCGCACGGGCCCTTGTTTATCCGTGATGTTATTTCATATCTCCCGGAGCCAAAGCCCCATTATAACACTATAGCTACCTTGGTGAAAATACTGGAGAAGAAGGGGTTCCTGGAGCGGGAGCCCATGGCCAATTCATTCCGTCATAAAGTTAAGATTAGCGAGCGACAGTATAGAGGTCGTAAGGTTTCTGATGTCGTCGCGAATCATTACAACAACTCATATTTGTCTTTAGTTTCGCAGTTCGTGGAAGAGGAGAAGATCGACCTTGCAGATTTGAAGGCATTAATTGCATCAATTGAAAAGCAGCAGTCATGACAGAATTCCTATACTATATTGCCCGGAGCGGACTCTATTTAGGTATCTTCTATGCGTTTTACCTTCTGGTGATGCGCCATGCTACCTTCTTTCGGATGAATCGGATTGTACTTCTTCTGGGTTCTGTGATTTGTTCTTTGCTTCCTTTACTTAAAATTAGAACAGCGAATCACGCTACAGCGGCTGGGCCACTTTCAATAATTGGCTCAGAAGAGTCCTCCCTTTCTGCCGCCCATGATTCCTTCCTATCCTGGCCGGTCATCTTATCGATTGCTTATCTTATAGGGGCATTAGTTATCATTCTTTACACGACAATCTCCACAGTAAAAATGATACGACTGATGAAAACCGGAGAGAAAAGGCTAATTAAGGGATACCAGACAACAGTGTTGGAAGGAGACCATCCATCCTTTTCTTTCGGAAAGATCATAGTTATTGGGAGAAAAGATCTTGAAGAGAATCCTGCCATTTTTACCCATGAAATGATGCATGTAAAATGCTGCCACTACCTGGATTTATTCATTTACCGTATCATCCAGATTGTCTGGTGGTGGAATCCGCTTGTGTGGATTATGCGAACGGAATTGGGGCTTCTTCATGAATACGAGGCAGATGACGCTGTCATAGATGCCGGCATAGAAGCCCGCCAGTATCAAATGTTATTAGTCAGAAAAGCAGTAGGCGATGAACATTTTGTTCTTGCAAGCGGATTTCAGCATTCCTATCTGAAAAGCCGGATTTCAATGATGCTGAAAGGAACCTCTCCGAAATGGTTTTGCTGGTGTTATGTGGCCATCCTGCCTATTCTCTCTATCACAGCCTATGCAGTAAATCCAGTCAGAGATAGCTATACAGAGGGAATAGCGATTGAATTGGAAGAATCTGTTCCATTCCATCTTGTGGATGTCAAGCCCACTTTCAACGGAGGGGATGCTAATGAATTCTCCCGCTGGGTAAATGGACAACTGCAATATCCAGAAAATGCAAAAAAAGCCGGTATCCAGGGGCGGATTGACCTTAGCTTTGCAGTGGATGTGGATGGATACATGAAGGATATTCGCATTGTCCGAGGCGTTCACCCGGATTTGGACACTGAGGCATTGAGAGTACTTACGAGCTGTTCTGAAAGATGGACTCCAGGGTCTCAAGATGGACATCCGGTCAAAGTGACGTATAACTTCCCAATCTATTTCCAACTTAAGTAGATTTATAGAACATATTAACGCGTATGCGTAAACTCAGTTATATTACCGGACTCCTACTTGGCAGTCTTTGTGTCGTACATGCCCAAACTCAAGACTCGCTGGATCTCCGAAAGGGGATATTGGCGGAGGCACGTTACCTCAAGAGCATTTATAAGACCGACGAGGCCATCGAGAAGTTGTCAGAACTTGTAAAACCGGAAGGTTTTGACGAGGACGTCCTCTCCGAACTAGCCGACTGCCATTTCCAGAGCGGGGATTATGAGAGTGCTGCGGGGACCTACTTCCTACTATCATCCCGTGCTCCGGACAATATTCTTTACAAGATCAGGCAAATGCAGACCTACGCTCGGATCAAGGCCTGGCCGCAGAGCATTCAGGCCGGTCGGGAAATTCTGCAACTGGATTCCATTCCTGCTGTACTTAGTTTTATCGGTGATTCGTTCCGCCAGATGGAATCGGCAGATTCGGCTTTGTGGTACTACAGACGCTCCCTTGCCATGAGGCCGATGAACGAGTCGGTCGTGGCCAAAGCCGTGAATGTCCTAATTGGTAAGGGTGATTATGACGGAGCTATATCCCTGACGGGAGCATTTCTAGCGGAAGATCCTGACAACACCCTTGTTGCCCCGCTTAAAGGCCTGTCCTATTACCGCAAAGGGGACTATGAATCTGCCATAAGCGTTTTCCAACGTCAGGAGGATATCGGCAACGATACCTATCCCATCCATTATTATTTGGGACAGAGCTACTGGCATACGAAGGTAATGTACCGGGCAGAGGAAGAGCTATTGACTGCATGGCAGATCGACTCAAGTGATGTGAACTTGGCTTATTCAATAGCAGCGGTGAAGTCAGACGGCTATCGGCCTTTTGAGAAGGAGGTCAAACCTTGGCTTGATAAGGCATGGGAGATGATTCAACCCGACCCTGCAACTATGTCCCGCCTGCATCAGCAATATGGATTAGGGTATTACAGACGCCAGGATTCCTGGGACAAGGCCATCGAGCATTACAAAGAAGCTTACCGGTATAATCCAAAGTTCATTTCGGCGCTGTCCACCATTGCCTATTGTTATGAAATCAAGAAAGATTACAAACATGCACTCGAGTGGTATGAGAAGTATCTCAAGGTAGCAACCCCTGGTTCTCAAGGTTACGAGTTTGCCACCAAGAGTATAGACTACCTCAAGGGCGAGCTTTTTATGGAAGAGAATGAATAAGAAACTATTTATCACGCTATTACTGGCATTCTTTGGTCTGTCGACCAAGGCTCAAGTCGTTATCTTGAATGACAATGTTTTAAACGGTCGGATGAGTGAAATCAAGACCACAGTGCTTGACTCACTGACCAGTGAGCCGGTGGCTTTTGCTTCCGTATATGTAATTCCTTCGAAAGATACAACCATTACAAACTTTACTCTGACTGATGCCAAGGGAGAGGCCAAACTCGATGAAGTGCCATACGGAAGTTATGTATTTCATGTGGAGATGATGGGATACAAGCCCTTCATTAAGGAAAGGTATTTCCGTGAAGAGCAGGTTGATATGGGCACGATCCGACTTCAGGTGGATGAACTATTCCTACAGGCGGCCACCGTCACTGACGTGGGAAATCCCATCGTCATCAAACAAGATACTGTCGAATTCAATGCATCGTCTTTCCGAGTGGGGGCTAATGCGATGCTTAAGGACCTGCTGCAACGTATGCCTGGGATGGAAATAACAGTTGACGGCAAAGTAAAGTTCAACGGGGAGGAGATTGATAAACTTACCGTCGGCGGTCGGACTTTCTTCTTCAACGACCAGAGCACAGCGCTGAACAATCTTCCGGCTGCAGTAGTAGACAAGATCCGGGTCATCGACCGGGAATCAGAGCAGACTCGCGCATCCGGTATCCAAGATGGACAGCGAGAGAAAGTACTGGACGTTGCGTTGAAAAAAGAGTATGAAGAAGGCTGGTTCGGTAATGTTGGTTTAAAGGGAGGTACAACCATAGGTGATAAGGCGGACACCAGTCCACTTCGAGACAGCCGGGGATTGCTTTACAATGAAAATGCCTTAGTATCGGCATATACCGAAAAGGAACAGGTGACAGTCATCGCTAATAGCCAAAATGTTGATGACTCAAACGCCGTCGTTGTTATTATTGATGAAGACGGAGAGCGATCCACCCTTAATCAAGGGCTTTCGACGGCCGCTCAATTAGGTGTAAATGCAAATACTACCCGTATTAAGGATGTCGAAACCACTGTAAGTGCAAACTACAAATACACTGATACGGACTCTGGTACCATGTCGGAGAGGACTACGTATCAGAATGATGGGAACTTGCTATCTTCTTCCAAAAACACAGGAAAACAGTACGCAAATTCCCTGAATACCAATATGGAATTCGAGAAAGAGAAAGGGAAGGTCTGGTTCCATATTCGACCATCGTTCCGTTATAACAAATCGAATTCAAGCAGTGATGGCGCTTCTGAAACTATCCGTGGCGGCAGCTTTGTCAATAGTTCAGAGAACACCACCCATAATCTATCTCTAAGTAAGACTGCCGATATTGACGCTGATTTCACTCTCCGTAAACTTTGGGGCAAAAAAGGAAGGACTATCCGAGTAAGTACAGATGCTAGTTATGGCATCAGTTCCGGAAACAGTGATGAGATATCGGTGCTTACTATGGTTGATGGAAGCGATACCAGAAATATGCATTATGACTCTGATGGTCAATCTTATGGTCTGGGAGGATCGCTTAGATACACCGAACCCATTGGGGAGAAATGGACGCTTTCTTCCACAGCTGAGTATACCTGGTCCAAACGTAGGAGTGTTCGGGAAGCATCCGATGCTACAGGTAGGAATGATTATTATAGCTCGGAAAGCCAATCCAATTATGTTGAGCAAGAATATGATCTAACAGCCCAGTACAAGTTTGGACAAAACAGTTGGATCACTCTTGGCGGTAGCATTATCGGTGTATTAAATGAAACCTTTTCGAAAAGCTACGGTATAGAAAGACTTACAGGGAAGGATGAGTGGCTATGGTCGGTAACACCCACCTTGCGCTTCGAGCACAGTAAAGGTAATGACCGTTTTCAGTTTTCCTTGTATGGGTACAGTCAACGCCCCAGTTCATCCCGTATGCTTCCCGTCATGAACATTACTGATCCTGCGAGGTTAATTCTGGGTAATGTGTATCTCAAACCATCCACACAATCCTACTTCTATTCTTCATGGACACGGAACAATCGTGAACGCTTTTCCACTTTGATGGTCTATCTTAACGGGACTTATATCGCTAATCCAACCAGTTATGCTCGCTGGTATGATGGGGATGGCATTTTGTATTCCCTCCCGGTCAATTCCAGAAAGCCAAGTATCAGTTCTTCTGCTACTGTCAATTATACAACGCCGTTAGACGAAAAGAAGAATTGGTCAATGACCCTGAGTGGTTCAGCCTCTTATTC
>JAEEGH010022015.1_pt1 | contig 13114 bp, 14 predicted proteins | sample 9134181 | NCBI WGS metagenome assembly JAEEGH01 (sample SAMN16246544, study PRJNA631951) | gut metagenome | biome: gut microbiome; feature: rumen; material: DP-attached | host: Bos | place: Iran: Karaj | collected 2018-10 | reverse complement strand
GAGTCTCTATCGTGTCACCAGCCATCAGGTCGGCAATGGCCAAACCTTTTTCATTGATGCCGTCGAGCGCGCAGAACAGACCTGCCAGGCACAAATATTGGTTTTGGAATCCCTCGGGCTTGAAGTCTTCGCTGAACCCATAGAATAACACATTGAAGGTGGTGATTGCCTCGTAACCACGAGTAGGGAAGGTATGCAAAATGACACCTGTTGCCGATGGGAAGTCGAAGTTGCGCCCCATCAGAACGTTGCCTTCAGGGGTTTTGACAGTAAGTGCCGAGCAACCGAAATCTTCTTTCGATGTCTTCAACTCCGGCTTGTAGTGACCTTTTGAAAGGAATTCGGTGGCATAGCCAGCCAGTTGCTGGGCAGATTCAAATCCACCGCGATTCATCAGTTCTTCAAATCCGTCGTCGCCTCTGTACTCCATGTAATACAATCCTTCGTCGAGTTTCTGGCACGACATAGCACCCTTAACCAGTGGGCCAAATTCCATCCATACAGAAACACCGAACAGGACTATCAGTCCCAAAACGCACAAAAGCGCAATTTTTAATACCTTTTTCATTATAATTGTTAATTGTTGTTAGTTTTTAGCAAATACATAAGACACGTTTGACATCTGGAATGAGTCTTAGCAAATAGGTGAGGAGGAACGAGAGGATACTCGTGATGATGGCAATGAGGAAGAACTTGACGATGCCGGGCAGAAGTAGCCCATCAGTGGCATGTTGAACGGCCAGCAGGACGAACAGATGCACGATGTAGGCACCATAGGCCTGTTGGGCACACCATGACTGGAAGGCATTGGCCCGATTGATGAACTCGCGGAACAGCCACAGCAATCCGAAACTGAGGAAGACGCATAATAGCGATTCGTAGATGCCGAACCACCGATAGACAAAGTCGTTCCAGGCCCCGCCATCACGCAGATAGTTTCCTATCGCCAAGGCCACACCAATCGCGAGCGCAGCGACTCCTATGTCGTTCCTCATCTTCTCGAGCCATTGGAAGCGATAAGCCAGGACTCCTGTTGCAAACATCATCACGTATTGCAGGAAATGGGCAGGCTCGATGTGGAGGATGCCCAGGACCCAGATCCAATGGTCCTGAGAACTCACTTGTCGGATGAGATGTCCGCCAATACCCATCACCAGGGCGAGGGCCAGTAGCACGACGAGCGAGAGGTCAGGATTCGCCTTGATAGGAAGGATAATCTGTCGCACTAAGGCATAGAGAAGACAGAACACCAGGAGGGTTTCGACATACCAAAGATGTCCTACTTCCATTTGGCCTGTAGCCAAGGTGAGGATGGTAGTCACGATGACTACGGGAATGCCCAGGCGCATCAGTTTCTTCTGAACGAACACCTTGAGCCCCTGCTTATCGTAACTCCTTGGCACGAAATAGCCAGCTATGAGGAAGAACAACCCCATGAAGAATGCCGCATTTACCGAGAGAAAATGCCAGATCCAAGGCATCATCTCGTCGGCGTTGCTGGGTTTATAGGGCCATGCGGAATCGGGGTAATAGGGCTCGGCTGCATGATGGAATACCACCAGCAATGTGAGTACGATTTTCAGTATGATAAACTCAGTATGTCAGCAAGTTATAGGTACTATTTTAATGAACTTTTAGGACACTAATGAATTAGTTAATATAAACGATTGACATTTTTGTTTCGATTTTTTGTTTGTCATAAGCGCTGCAAATATAAGCCTTTTTGTTGATACTTCCAAATATTATAAAGAAAAATGGAAAAAATATGAAAAAAAAGCTTCATTGGTGTAGGGGCTCTGCCCTTTGCTGAAAGGAGTTGCATGTATTTGTGAATGCAAGCATTCCCATCTGCATACAACTCTTTTCAGCGCACATCTGCGATGTGCCTACACCAATGAAGAGAAAAGCCTCCATTTCTGGAGGCTGAAAAAAGGCTGGCGCCAGAAGAAAAGGCCTTCCGGTCACATGACCATCCGGATCCCGTTCTTTTGAACACGAATACTCATGAATTTCTTCATGAATTGCAACTGGTCGGGGATTGGCTTAATAAGGCCTGTCAAGGGGAGTTAACGGGGTGTAAAAGGATTAAACGCCCATGATGGCCTTGACGAGGAAGTAGACCAGAGGTACGGTGATAATGAATACACCGATTAGGTCGAGTAGCACACCTGCCTTGATCATCTTCGTGATGGGTATGTAGCCGGAAGCATAGACGATGGCGTTAGGCGGCGTCGATACAGGCAACATGAAGGCAAGCGAGGTGCAGAGTGCCATAGCAACGCATACTGGAACCGGGCTGAAGCCGAGCGAAACAGCGGTAGCGATGGCAATCGGGCCCATGAGGGTTGCAACAGCGGTATTTGAGGTGAGCTCAGAGAGCAGTAGCGCGGTTACTGCGAAGACGGTCATGAAGACCAATTCCGAAGGTTTTCCGCCTAATGCACCGGTGAGAGATTCACCGATCCACTGTGACAGACCAGTCTTGAACACCATACCACCGATAGCCAGACCGCCACCGAAGAGCAGCAATGTGCCCCACTCGATGCCTTTCACTCCGTCTTTCCAATGCAGGGTCATCTCACCCTTCTTCAGGTTGGTAGGCATCAGGAAGAGCAGCAGACCGCCAATCATAGCAGCAATAGCTTCGGGGAAATGGCTGTTATAGTCTTTCACAAAATCAGCACTCAGCAAATCGGGGTTGATGTTCTGAATAGCGCTGAAGATACCGGGGGTCACCCAGAGCACAACAGCCACGATGAAGGCAATCAGCGTATTCTTCTGTGCGCGTGTCCATGTGCCAAGTTCATTCACTTTCCTCTGGATGAAGCTCTCTGCACCTTCGATGTGCTCCACATCAGCGGGGAACATCTTATAAAGCAGCAAATAAGTGACGAGGAAGTAAAGCGCCATGGCAGCGAAGCCCCAGATCATCCATTGGAAGAAAGAAATCTGTGGGGTTCCTGCGGGAGCAAGGTCGCGGATGAAGCCTACCATGATGAGGTTAGGAGGAGTTCCGATTGGGGTGAGCACACCACCGATGGAGCAGGCATAAGCCGTCATCAGCATCAGACCGGTAGAGAATTTATAAGTTGACAGATCGATATGCTTTCCATTATGCGCCATCATTTCGCGGATAGCCTCGAGCAGACCGAGGGCGATGGGGAACATCATAGCCGCGGTAGCGGTGTTGCTGATCCAACCTGAGCAGAGCATACAAGCCAGACCGATGGCCAGGAAGATGCGGCGAGGCGAGTCGCCCACCCATTTCATCGACATGATGCCGTACGCAATTCGTTTGTCCAGGCCATTCACCATCATGCCTTTGGCAATCAAGAAGCCACCCATGAACAGGAAGATCATAGGGCTGGCGAAGGCTGAAAAGGCATCTTTCACAGGAACTACGCCAAAAACAACGCAGAGCGTCGGTCCCAAAAGTGATGTGACGGGAATGGGTACCGGCTCACAAATCCACCAGAAAGCGACAAATGTCACGATGGCCAGCAACTTGTGGGCCTCAGGATTGTCGGCAAGGCCAGAAATAGGCATAAGCCAAACTAGCAAAGCGCAAATCGGTCCCATAATGGCACCGAAGATGTGGCGCTTACGGTCGAACTCAGCTTCTTTTTGAAGAGCGTGAGCCGCAGCAGAGTTTTTTTGTGTTTCCATTCAGTTAATAATTTATGGTTTGAGTTTATAAAAGATTTTAAGTCGTTGGTAATAAATAATGAACTATAAGACGGTGCAAATGTATGTAAAAAATAAGAATTTTGCAAGAAATGGTGCCGAAAAGTGTTAAATATTAAGTATTTTTAACGGGGCCAATTTTGCAGATGTTAACAGTTGAGGGGTGCTCCGCAATGGTAGTGTTAAAGAATCTTGAACGATAGTTTTCTTTATTGTTCTAACATGAATCTGCATCAATTACTCAAGAATTGCTTCATGAACTGATGTTTTTTCGACAATGTTTTGCATATATCAAATAATTGCCTTATATTTGCAGCGTCCATTTCGACAAAACGTTCATTATTTGCATTACAGCTATGAAAAAACTATCTTTCTTCACGTTCTTGACCCTTTTTACACTTTTCACCACGTCTTGCAGCAACAAGACACAAGATGCTCCCGACGATGACTTCGCCCTGGGTGCCGACATCTCATGGTACACCGAATACGAGAGCCGCGGGCACAAGTTCTACAACATGCAGGGCGAGGAGCGCGACTGCAACCAGGTGATGAAGGACTGCGGCCTGAATGCCGTGCGTCTGCGCATCTGGGTGGATCCTGCTGGTCGTCCGCGTCCGAAGTGGGCCGATCAATTCCCCGATTACAAAGCCGACAGCTGGTGCGATGCGCAAGACCTGCTTGTGAAGTGCAAGCGTGCCAAGGAGGTGGGGCTCGACATTATGGTTGATTTCCATTACAGCGATTGGTGGGCCGATCCGGGACATCAGCCGGTGCCTCATGCTTGGGCCGACCATAATGTGGAGCAACTGTGTGAAGATGTTGCTGCACACACTACCGAGGTGCTGACCTTGCTGAAGGACAATGGCATCGAACCCCGATGGGTGCAGATTGGCAACGAGACCAGCAACGGCATGATATGGCCCGTGGGACATGCTGCGCCCGATTCGTGCGAGAATTATGCCAAGCTGTTCATCGCCGGTTATGATGCCATGAAAAAGGTTTTCCCCAAGACAATCGGCATCGTTCATTTGGACAACGGATGGAACCCCGCTCTTTACGACTGGAACCTCGGCGGCCTGAAGAAATATGGCGCCAAGTGGGACATGATTGGCATGTCGCTCTATCCCTACTGGGCACATCAGACCGACAGTACACGCCAGGCTGACCCGACCATCACCGATTGCATCGAAAACATCAAGCGGGTGGGCGAGATCTACCGGTGTCCCGTCATGATTACCGAAACGGGTTTCGAGGTCGATGAGTCGCGACCCGAGGTGATAGCAGAAGGCAAGCGCCAGTTGCTCCGTGTCTTGCGTGAGTCGAAGAACAACACGAACGGCATCTGTCGCGGTGTGTTCTATTGGGAGCCCGAATGCCGGCCCTCGCAGTATCGATTGGGTGCCTTCACCGAGGACGGCCATCCGACAGCCATCATGGAAGCCTTCACGAATTTTTGAATCTTTTTTTTCACGAATTATCGAATTGATGAATTGTGGATGACGATGTGTCGTTGTCACAAAAAAAGGCCCCGGACTCTTTTCAAGTCCGGGGTCGAATCGTTTATTAGACATGCGGAAGTTTGTCGTAATTGAATCCAAGCTCCTTGGCATACTTGTCGCGGCGATGGAAGGGGTTTCGAATCTTGATCTTTGTCTTGGGCAGATGAGGAGTGAGCCGGCGCTTCTCGATTACGCACTCACCACCCTCGGTATGCACTTGGTGCTCGTGTTCAAGGTCATGCATGGCACGCACGCCTTTTAGGCCACGCACGCCTTCGAGACGGGCATCGTTGGCATTGTAGACCAACTTGATCTCCATCTTCTTGTAGGGTGCGTAGAAGGTATATTTGGCCGTTGTGTAGAGATAGATGCTCTCCTCCGATTCCTTGTGGTTTACTTCCTTGCGGATTTCCCAAGGCTTGTCGAAGGGTTGGACATATTGTTCGAGCACTGTGCCGTTGACAGCATTGTAGCGCGTGATGCAGAACCCCTTGTCGCCGATAATGGCGAGGTAACGTACCTCCCTGATATGGAGAAGGGCAAGCAAGGCTGGGAAAAGATGGGTCCGTGAAGCATCCCAGAGATACCGGCTCTTCTCTGTTCCGATGGCTTCTGGGACTGTGTTGAAATTCAACTTACTCATAAGTCATACGTTATTTGGGGTTAAACATCCTCTTAACTATTAATATTTGCAAAATGCGTTACTCAGTAATTGAAACGCCTATAATTTGCACGTTGCAAAAATAGGCATTATTTTTATATGATGCAAATTTTTCGGCAAATTTTTTAAGATTTTTATTATTTTTTATCGAATTCTTGTTTTTTTGCAGAAAATATGAGAAGAATATTATGCATTGTAACAATTTTTCAACTCCAATCGTAATACTCGGATGGGTCTGTTCTCGCCCTGATATTGGTTTGCATCAATGCAGGTCTCGCCAGTGGGAACGAAACCGCATTTCTCCATCACACGCCCTGAGGCGGGATTATCTATGAAGTGACCGCTGATGAGCGATCGGATGTTCGTCGTCGCGCGGATGTGGTCTAACATCAGGCGCAGCGCCTCCGTACAGATGCCCTGGTTCCAATAGGGCTTGGCCACCCAATAACCGATGAGCGGCTCGCCCTCGCGAGCAGGCAAGTCGCACTCGCACGAAGGGCCATAGCCCATAGCGCCAATGGCCTCGCCAGTTTCCTTGAGTTCGATAGCCCAAGTGTTGGTGGCATCGTTGAATACAGTACGGATAATCTCCAGACTCTCTTCCACACTCTTATGCGGTGCCCATCCAGCACGAGGCCCGACATCGGGGTCTGAAGCCCATTTGAACAGCGTCTCTGCATCCGATTCGCGCCAAGGGCGCAATATGATACGATTCGTTTCCATTGCGATTTGAAATCAATATAACTGCACTATTACTTTTCGACACTTCTGTTTGTCTTTTTAGCATTGGATGCTTTGCCGTGCCGCCACGTTCGATGGTCTTCACGATTTTGAAACCGGCATAGCGGGCGATTTCCAGCATGATGGCGAGCATTTGCGAAATAAGTCCTTTCTTCCGAGGACTTCCGTTTATAATAAGAATATTCATTTCTTTTATTTATGTATATACATCCTTGACATTTCAGGCTCACCGTCACCTTGTACCATGCATAGGAACTCCCAGCCGTATCGCTCGTATAAACCTGTATGATTCGTCACAAGATACAGAGGAGCGATCCCTTTAGACCTCATATCCTCAACGACCATGTTCAACAGTTTTCCGGCAATCCCCTGGCAGCGGTATTCTTCTTCGGTATAGACCGCGCAAACATTCGGCGACAAATCCTTCCTGTCGTGGAAGTCGTTTTCGATAACACCCATGCCACCGATAATACGGGAGCCATCAAGACAGAGGTACCAACCGTATTCCGTCTCTCCGCTCAGGTACGCATCCATACATTCCAGATATGCCTCTTTGGGCACGTTCCATTTGCTATGGAACCATGTTGCTGCCATATCCTTCAATTCAGGCCTGTCGCGCAATGTCACGTATTGATAATCATTAAGCACGCTCATTTCCCATGTCTTCAGAAATGCAAGCTGTTCTGGTGTATGGAACCAATGTTCTCCATCTGCCATTATAGTTATCTGGCACTGGTGCAGGCTAATGAATTCGCGACCCACTTCCTCGTTGACAATCAGGTCTATCTCTGGGCGCAGGATGTATGTGGGTGCATACCAACATATAATAGGGTTGTTAACAACCCATTCGTAATAGTCGTCTTCACACTGTGGCATCAGTTCTATAAACCGCTTCATATCGAGAATCGGAGAGACGAGCAATGCCTGTTCCACTTTCTTGCTCTGGAATGCCAACAACGTAAACCACGAGCCTATACTGTTAGCACGAACGGAAACATACTTCCATTTTTCGTAAAGAAAATCTCGAACCTCATTCAGCAAAGGCAGTACTTCCCAAGGTTTGCGCTCTACAGGCAGGTCGATACCTAAAACCTGATAACCTTTAGGCACAGCTACCTCTGCAAAAGCCAATGCCTCTTCTTTGCGTCCATGTAACCCATGCACAAACATAAATACTTTTTCTCTCTTCTCGCCAATGAGCAAAGCCGGCGTAGAGACGATATTTAATTCAATAACCTTCATGTTTTGTTATTCGGAATGTACAGCGGTCGCTTCCCCTGAGAATCGTGTTCTCAATCCGAACATCGAATTGGCTGTCCGGTTCAAGTTGCGACAAGATATATAGAATGCTCTGTCGTGAGCACTCACATTGCTGCGGATGGTTTCTCAGCCCACATTTAACTTTAGGGCATGTACATTCCAGATAACTCAGTTCATAAATCTTTCCTGGCACAATCACCCTACCCGTATAGGACTTGCTGTTGTACCCTTCCGTAAAGATCCTGTCAAAATCCCCTTCATACTTGGCATATATTTGCTTATGTATCTGGAGAACATGATCTTTTACACATTCGATGGCTTCTTCTCTATAGCACATATTATTGCTTTATTGTTCATCATTTACTCAATCACGAAACTACGTGGATAGAAATCACTATAGAAACGGCCATCGGTAGCGGTGAATTTGAGTACGCAGTAGTTCGGGTCGGTTACACCACCGGGATAGTACTGCTCGTCGCCATTACGCCAGATCATCTCCTTACTCTCGGCATCCGTCAGTACCTCCATCGTGCCGCGCAGCATCATACCTTTGAAACCTTTTGCATTACAGAAATAGATACTGGCCTTGGGGTTGGCCTTATAGTGAGCCACACGAATTGAGAATGTGTTGGTTGTAAAGTAGAAGGTTTTGATACCCTCACGTTTGCGTGGCTTCAACATGGCCTTAGTCCAAGGAAAACCTTCCTGGTCTACTGACGAAATGTAAGCGATGGGCTGTTTGTCGGCCATCTGTGCAATGAGCTCTTTAACGCCGGCTAAAGCTGAATTAGCATTCATAGCTTCATCGTTATTCACATCCAGCGTTTGGTGCCAACGCTTAAGCTGGGGAAAATACGATTTCATCATGCCGATGTACTCCTCTTTGGTAATAGGTTTTACTAACCCTTCATTTACAGCATTTACAAATTGAGCACAATGCTCAATCATCTCATCCATCGTGTACTCCTGTAGGAACTTGCCGTCCTTATAGCAGTACATGCAGTAATCTTCATTCTTACTTCCGTCGGCATTCGTGCCGAGGACTTCTTCTGTGAGCGGCATTCCGCAGCTCTGACAAAATTTCTGTTCCATATTATTATCTTTTTATACGTTTTGATGCCGCAAAGGTATACATATTTGACGAGATAAATAATCACTTCTCGACAAACGACCCAATCTCTATCAGATTTCCGTCGGGATCGGCCACATAACAGGTGCGCTGACCCCAAGGCTCTGTGGTGGGAGGAAGAACGGAGGCGGCACCATTCGCGAGCGCATTCTGATATTCCTTGTCGACATCAGCGAAGGTAGGCACGTCGAATGCCAATTCCATCGTACCATTGAACCCCTCGGGATATTGGAACTTCCGGGAGACCATCTGCTCGAAAGCGTCACACGGAAAGAGGATGATACGCATGTCGCCCAGCGTCATCTCCACGTTGGGCTGGATGCCGTCCCAATCGGTGGTGAAACCGAAGGTCTTCGTGTAAAACTCTACAGTTGCTTTGTTATCGCGGGTGAAAAGCCCTACGGTGTTGAATTTGAATCTATTCATTGCTTTATCTTATTCGTTCTGATGAAATGCCCCTCTTGAATTGCTGCAAACGTGGCAAACGTTGCAGCGATTGAGATGGGGACGATAGACAAAAATGTCATGGGGACTGCAATGAAGAGCAGAAAGCCTGTTATTTTGTTCGCGAGTGTGTGAGGGAAGCAGCAGTGCCCGTACATTACGAGTGCCGAAAGCTGATTCACGACTTTAATCGCGACAATTACTCCTGCCCACAGCCATAACCATCGTGGCAGTTCGAGTATCGGCAGGAGCAAAGGGCACAAACATGCTACGAAGCAGATGTCTGCCACGCTATCCAGCAATGCTCCGGTCTTGGTGACGCACTTCAGCTTCCGGGCCAGCCCCCCATCGACTATGTCGCTGATGCCGCAGAGACCATAGATTATCCAGAATACCACACTCGTCACATCACAAAGGAGCAAACCTAAAGAGCCTGCTATCCTGAGCAGAGTTATGATGTTCGGCAACTGAGTCATTTCCTCCAGCGCTTCAGATGCGGGAAGTTCCTAATTCAAAATGAAAAGGCTTGTCGAAATGACGAAGCGAATAGTAGGTGACTGAAGGGTGCGAAAGATCCATCACCATCGTCCAAGCCGTTCCGAGGAATCCTTCGCGCTGAGTTTGCGACACGGCCGCGATGGCCTCGGTCAACTGTTTCTCGTTCATCACGCCGTCCGTTTGGTCGAATCGCTCACAGAGTTTGGTATAGCGGTCGTCACCTTCTTCAAGTCCTACATTCAGCTTCTGCTCGCACAAATAGTGATTAGCTACAGCGGGCGATTCTACCACCACCATTTTATTGTCGACATACTCCACAACCACACTTCTGCCTGAAACATCAGCCATGGCATAATGATGGGCCATGCCGATATCTGAGTGCATATCGATACCTTCAAGCAGTTTGAGTGCCTCGTCCACATTGGCTGCATTCTTCAGCATATAGGGTATGGCGGCTGTCGTTGTCAGGTCGGGGCGACTGGTGCGCTGGTGGGTCTCAATCGTATCGCCAGCCATCAGGTCGGCAATGGCCAATCCTTTCTCGTTGATACCGTCGAGGGCGACAAACAGCCCACTCAGGCACATATATTGATTCTTGAACCCCTCAGGTTTGAAGTCCTCGCCAAAATTGTAGAACTCCACGTTGAAGGTGGTTATCGTTTCGTACCCCTTATCAGGAATACAATGCAAGATTACGCCAATGGCCGACGGGAAATCAAAGTTGCGACCCATCAGCACGTCACCATCGGGTGTGCGCACCGTGAGGGCCGAGCATCCGTATGGCTCTTTCGAAGCATTCACATCGGTCTTGTAGTGACCTTTCGACAGGAATTCTATGATATAGCCCACCATATCGTCGGCTTTCTCAAATCCGCCCTTTGTCATCAATCCGTCGAAGCCGTCATCGCCACGATACTCCATGTAGTAGAGTCCGTCGTCGAGCTTTACGCAAGAATTTGCGCCTTTGATCAGCGCCCCGAACTCCATCCACACTATCACACCTGCGACTATCACCAGTCCCAGTAAACTCAGTAGCGCAATCTTTAATCCTTTTTTCATCATCTATTTATTCTATATGTATTTGAATCTTTCGTCCGTTGCGATTATGATTATTCAATTGGTATCATCACGCCGCACTGGTAATCGGGCGACTCGATGTCTGTTCCGTTGTACCATTCCAAGGATTGTGCATTGGTGGCGCAGCGATACTCCGGATGCAGGGGTAACCACTCCTTGTAAAATATCGTGTATTGCTGCTGGAAAGCTTTCATGCCACCCTCAAAATGTACCTTCAGCCATTTGCCGCTTTGAATGGGAAAAAGCTTCATGCCCTCAGGCACATTACCACCTTTATATATACCTCCAATGACGTAAGTGAAGGTTTTGTTGCTGCAAGTGCCAAAGTTGACATCCGCACAAGTCATGCAGTTATGGTTGGGAATATCACAAGTGCAGAGAGCAAACTCACCGACTTCGTTTTCGAAAGCAGCTTGCTGGAAGGCATCGGGAGCCTTCTTTTCAAACACTACTGGCCTGATCACCTTTTCCACATATTCGCCCCAGAACTTCGGACATTCTTCCTGTCCCTTACAGAATGCTATCTCCTTCGACATACCGATTATCTGCACATCGTGCATCTCTACGATTTCATGTTTCATATCGTTTCTTGTTTAAGTTCTACTGTTCGACGCCGCAAAAATAGTTAAAAATATGTTATGTTCCAAATTTTTGGAAGAAATTTTAGCAGTTCGTGACTTGTTTATTCAAGTTCAAAGAAAAAGAAGTCCGTCCAGCCGGTATTCTCGGCATAAAGATGCTGTTGTCCACGGAACTCGAAGCCAAGACGCTTGTAAATCCTGTGGGCAGGCGTATTCGAAGCAAGTGCATCGAGGCGAACGGCTTCCATGCCTTTGTCTTGTGCGAGACGGATGGCCTCTCGAATCATCTCAGAGCCGATGCTACAGCCCTGGTGGTCAGGGCTCACGGCTAGGATATGAATCACAGCCACCTTGTCATCAGCTACCTGCTTGCTCCATTCTATTGCATGATAGTCGTCGCCTTGATACATCGTAACGGCCATCGCACTAACGATAATGCCGTTGGCTCTGTATAAATACATGCACCCCTCATCAATATATTTCCTGATGCCCTCTGCCGTAGGGTGTTTCCCTTTGCTCCATCGAGCATATGTGGCCATTGTGGGTGTGCGTTCTATCACATCATCATAAAATGCGATGATGGCGTCAAAGTCTTCTCTTGTTGCTGTTTTTAATCTCATTTACTTTTCATCGTCATCTGTTCTTCCTTTGCCATCTTCTCGGCAAAGGCTTCTTCTCCATGCTCGCGGATATAACGGATGCAGGCGGCTCTGTCGCTATTGAACAAGAAAGCAAAAATCTTGCCGACAAAGTTATTGTGAATCTTGCATTCCTTAACATCCTTGTCACACTCGGCGCAAGTGTGAAAGCCTTTTTCCTGGCAACACTTTCGGATCTTGCACCAGGATGCTTTCTCATTCTCCTTGCATCCAGGGCATTTGCCATCTAGGAACTTCTTGCAGGCTCCGCAATATAGTCCACATGCTGCTATCTGCTGAGGGTTGTTCGTAATTTCTTTCATTGCATATTATTATTATGTCCCAATCGTCCCATATTGAAGGGACGATCAGGACTGGTTTTTACTCAATCGGAATCTGAATCACTGACAACCATTTCTCAGGATCTTCCTGGTTCCAAGCTCCGTCAATGTAGCATGTGCGGTGCTGGCCAATGGGCTTGTATCCTTGTTCGTCGATGTAACGGAAGGCCTCGATGAACGACTCGTAGAAGCGTTCATAGGGCCCGATATGCTTCATGCAAAGAGCCTTGGGCACGGCGGGAAGTCGCTTGAACTGGATGATGGCGCTGTCTTCACCCATTTCCTCCACCTGTTCGCAATACTCGATATCGACGTCAGTGGGCGTGTATTCCTTGTTGTGCTCTACGGTAAAACAGTAGCCAGGTGGCGGACACTTGCAGCCAAGACGCTGCATCTCTGGTCCAATCTTGTTGACACACATAGGCCCGATGGCAGCATAGTTGGGTAAAACTTCACGATGACTTGCCACAATGATTTCGGGCAACGACTGAATGCTGAATTTTTCCATTGTTGTCATTTGTTTGCGAGCGTTCCTCCAGTCGATCAGTCGGTCGCGACGGG
>JAEEGH010022014.1_pt1 | contig 13114 bp, 7 predicted proteins | sample 9134181 | NCBI WGS metagenome assembly JAEEGH01 (sample SAMN16246544, study PRJNA631951) | gut metagenome | biome: gut microbiome; feature: rumen; material: DP-attached | host: Bos | place: Iran: Karaj | collected 2018-10 | reverse complement strand
AAAGATAATATCAAAATTGGCGCTGAAGAGCAACTGAAGAACAAAGTTATTACTGAAGAGCAACGCAATGAAATTATTGCTCTGGTTAATAGCGCAGACAATGAACAATTTTATCCTTGTTTGTATGTTATTCCTTATGTTAAGGTAAGTGGACTTATTTCGCCTGCAGAAGTTAGCAAAAAGGCAAGTAAATCATCGAATGAGTTTTTAATTGAAAAGCTTCCTCGCAACTGCTTTGATTTAATTGATATATCTAAAATCATACCCACTGTGCTTAAAGGGATAGGTGAAGAATAATGGAAAAAATAAAAATAAAAGTAAATCATAACAGTGCAAAGCTCTTAAAAGAATCTGAAGAGCCATCTCTATATTGCGTTATTGAAAAACAAATCCAACCATTGTCACATCGTGATTTGTTATACTTATCTCGTTCGATAAGCACAGGGGATATACGATATTTTAGAAGGTTGTCCAATCCAGGCAAAAAGGTTTATTCCACAGTAAAACAGTCCTTTGCTTCATCGGGTAATAAAAGCAGAAGCAAAGTGAAAACGGCTCGTTGGTCAAAAGAAGAAGTTGTTGGTATAATTGACAACATTATTTTGTCTAAGGAGCAAGATATGATAAAGGGAATCGATCCCATAAAACTTTATAACAATCTTGATAGCGAATAAAGGTCTTAACCACCCGTTTCCAAGTTTAGTGTGCAATCAAATCGCAAAGTTTATTCGGGAACCCAAACATAGTATTCCGTCTTACGGCTGAAAAGTTGGTTTACTGTCGAATACTAAAAATGTGTTGGGAAGTTGATTTAATGACGATTCGATTATGAAACGGGCTAGTTAATTAACTTAGTAGTCTTGTTGTATAATTCTCAGTTGGTATAAAATCTATACAATGATTATCTTTGCCGCTGACTAACTCAATTGTGTCTTTTGTTCCCAGTAATAGTGTAAGATTTCTTAATTTATCATATCTATCAAGTTTGTCGTAATAATATATACGAGTTTTAGTTCGAGGTTTTCTTATAAATCCTGATATTATATCCGCATCAGAAAATGCTAAAGAATGTCCATAAATATCAACCAAATTTTCCTCTTCGATATCCATTGCTTTTAACCAATCCATGTAATCTACAGAGGTTTTCAAATCCAATCTCTGAAAAAACTTCACATATGGAAGCATTTCAATTTCAGTAATATCAGGATACATGTTTTTGTTATCAAAACCTAATACTATTTGACATGGTTTGTCTCGGTCTATTATAGCTTTTCCATGAATATAACAACATCCCAATTCTGGTTCGTATTTTTCACTATATGTATCAGTGTAATTAAATGATATTACATGATCATAGAATCCTTTTTTGAAACATAAAAGTTTTTTAGGTGGTATTTGATTTACATAACCATCCATATAGATTTCTAATAATCTAACAAAATTTTTGTGCTGTTCGCGAATAGTCTCAAATAAGTCCTTATATGTTTCAACTTTATTAGGACAATTATTTAAAAAAATCTTTAATGCTGAAATATTAGAAGATCTGTATGTTTCTTTGCCTTTGGATTTCTTTTCTGCTATTAGGTTTTCTATAAATTTCTGAATCTCTTCTTCTATATTGAGCCATTTGTCACCAATTATATTTTTACGATCACAGAAATGATAATAAAATAAATTGCCCTTAGCTAAATCAAAAAACTCATTATATGCATCCTTTCCAACAGATTTGAAAAAATCGGTTAATTGTGCTTTTTCTTGGTTAGCTGATGAGCAAACAGGATTGTTTGCGGTATCATAAACATGACCACATGAGATTACACACTCGCACATGTTCAAGAATTGAGAATATTTCGTTGGTAAGTCATTAGCAATATCAAATCCATTGCCGATAATTAGAATTTTCATATCATACTCCTCTTCAATAATACTAAACTGGAATACTAGAGATAATCAACAAAATCTTCATATATCCAGTAAAGCTTTACTTTATACTTTTTCTAATAATTTATTATTTATGCAGAAGTCTACTCCCAAATCCTTTTCCCCAGAAATATCAAAAGAGATAGAAATTATAGCGTCCTTGATAGAATTGACAGTACCGAATCCAAAAGACTTGTGATACACACGGCAGTTAATCGGAAACAACTTCAGACATTCATTGTCAGAAATCTTCTTTGGTTTGACCGGGGCTTTTTTCTTTGGTGCAATGAATTGCTTTACTGGCGGTTTATCCATGACAGCACGGGGTTTACTGCTCAACGGTAAATCAACTACGTCGCTTGAAACAATTCTATTTTTTAAATAGTTCTCATCAAACTCACCAGCATCGACCGAGTCTAAGAGTTCTAAACGACGAGCTGGACAGCCGATGAGTCTTGCTTTGGTAGCAACTCTTTTTGACACGTAATGATGCATAGCTGAGTGTTCTTCATCAGCTACAAAAACGCCTCTAAAATAATAGTATCCGCCAACTTCTTTTGAAAAGATAAGATCATATTTCCACGTCTGTGTTGTCATTGAATCTGGCTTTTGGGGATTCACTTTATCAAATACATGATAATTTCCATTACAGCAGATAAGATTAATACAATCAAAAGCTGCGGGGACATACCTGCCTTTTTCTATATATGCCAACTGAGTAAACCACATCCTGAATCCATCAGTAGGATGATAATTTGGCCAACAAGCTCTGCCCCAGTATTTATATTCAGTACCAACACACCAATTAATTGCTTCATAGATAGTGCGAAAGGGTCTTCGTTCGCTAACGTCAAGGATTCTAACTCTGAGGTCCATTTTTAAATCCTCCCAGTTTTATACTAATGATCAATAGTCATCGTAGGGTCCTATTTTAAGGAGTGAAATCAGTTGTATATATTACAAATTATATCATCGAAGCATGAATAGGTAATGATGAACAATTGGCGATCATACAATCTGAATTTATAACCTCATAAAAAGGGGGGAGACTCACTTACGAGTCTCCCCCTTTACTCAAGCCAGGGGTTTGAAAATTATTCTTCCTTCTTTCTTCTGTAGCAGTATACTGCTATTCCGGCGATGCCGACGGAGATGCTGATTATGCCTGCTGCCCAGGTGGATCCCGTTGCGATCCTTTCGCCTGTAGAAGGAACTCTTGTTCCGGGAGGGGTGGGGGTAGGGGTTGTTGTTCTGGCAGGTGTCGGAGTCGGATCCTTTTTGTCTCTCGTATGGACATAGGTGAGAGTCGTGACCGTGCCTTCGACAGACTGTGAGAAGGAGTAGCCTTCAGGTACTGCAGGAGCTATCCAGCTGTAATCCTGGAGCTGTCCTTCTGCGTACTTGTAGAGGTTATCTACTGTGCTGGTCCATTCGATCTTCTCATCGATCGTGACTGTTGAACAGTCGGACAGGCCCACCGTGAGATTTTCGGGACGGATGCCGTCGATGTTGTTGTCGTCGATCCATACTGCTACGACTGTGCGGTCGACTCTTTCGGGGATATGTACGTTCGTGACAGTGAACTTATATCCTCTCGGATTAGATGCTACTTCGAGGGTGTAGCTGCTCTTGTCGACGGTCTGGGTATAGCCTGTGTGGCCCGGAACATCGGCGATGGGAGTTACATCCAGGTTGTATTCGATCTCCTTCTCGTTTTCGTCGAGACGGGGCAGGTTAGACCAGGTGTACTTATTCTTATTGGATTCTTTCAGTACGACAGGATTACCTTCTGCAACGCCGTTCTTCATGAGCTGGACTGTTACACCGTCAGGGCGGATGCCGTCACGGTTGTTATCGTCGTCCCAGATGTTTGTAACGATTACATCAACCTTGGGGTCGTGAGCGTTGATGAGAGTCGTCTTGTAGCCTTCCTCTTCGACTGTGAGCTTATAGCCGTCGGGGACATTGACTTCCTTCCAGCTGTACTTGATCTCCTTGCCTTTCTCGTACTTATATCTGCCTTTGGCAGTGTAAGTCCACTTGTTGCTTTCGCTGAGGCTGACCTTCGTTCCGTCGGAAAGTTCGACTTTGATGGTATCGGGGCGGATCTTGTCGCAGTTGTTGCTGTCGTCCCAGATCTTGGTGACGGTCAGATCTACCTTCTCGGGGATATGTACGTTCGTGACGGTGAACTTATATCCGCCTGCAGTTGCCGTCACGTTGGCGGTGTAGCTGCTCTTGTCGACGGTCTGTGTATAGCCCGTGTGTCCGGGAACCTTGGCGATAGGAGTGACTTTCAGGGTGTACTCGATCTCGTTGCCGCTGTCGTCGAAGCGGACCTTCTTGGGCCATGTGAAGGTTTCCTTGTTGTCGTAGTTCAGTGTGACAGGTTCACCGTCTTCAACGCCGTTCTTCATGAGCTGGACTGTTACGCCGTCAGGGCGGATGCCGTCACGGTTGTTGTCGTCGTCCCATGAGTTCGTTACAACGAGGTCTTCAAGCTCTCTTACGATAACATTGAAGGTCGTTCTGACTGTGTCGCCGAGGCTGTTTGAAGCAACTGCCTCGACTGTAAACTTACCGCCTGAAACGCCCGTGAAAGAATATTCGGACTTTAAGGAGTTGTTGTCGTTTTGGGTCAGCTTTCCATCGTTTTCGAATGTTGCGATACTCTTGTCGATTCCCTTGAACGAGATCTTGTAGGTACCGTTCGTGAGGATGTTTTTGTCGTTGTAAGTAGCGTTGCTTACAAACTCTTTTACGAGTGCTTCTGCTGACACGGTGTCACCGACATACATCTCGATGTCCTTTGCCTCTATCTGCGGCAGTTTAACAAAGCCGATAGTGGCATTTTGGAATAATCCTGATGAGATCGCAGGCTTTTGCAGTACAACTTTGTTGATGGTTCTGTCGTAGCTTACAAATCTGCCGGCAGGGTAGGCGGTCATCTTGGCGACTGAACCGTCAGTGGTTCCGGGCGTTCCTGCAACTATATACAGGCCCTTCTCATATTTGGGGATTATAAGAGTTGCTTTGCCGTTGCTGTCTGTATATACAGTACTTGTTTCCTGACTCTGAGGGATGGGATTTCCTTCCGCATCGTAGATCGTTACGGGAACACCCTTGATCCATTTCTCGTCATAGGATCTGAAATCTCCGTTCTCATCGTAAATGTCCCAGAATACCTGGCAAGTATAGATATATCCATGGAAATTCCATCTGCTCAGGTTAAGGTGCTGGGGATCGATGAAATTCCCGTTTTGTGATTCGCGGTAGATAAATGATCCGCCGCTTACGCATTCCTTGATGATCTGTTCGCTGGTGATCTCGGCATCCGTTGCAAGATCCAGACGGAGATTAAGGGAGGTCGTAGGTTCCATGACGCTTAAAGCTACACGGATGCCCGTTACGCTCTTCCAGTCACTGACTGAACCGGAATCTACCCAGGTCGCTGATGCGTCGTTAGGATCTTCGTCAGTCGTATACATAATGACGGGATCAGAACTCGTGTTGTTGGATACTATATGCGGAACACCGCGCATATAGAGAGTGAAATCGCTGGGTTCGGTGTATTCAATGAAGTCCTGCTGGACACCGTCTACGGTAGTTGCATATGTATATTCGATCTTCTTGCCTTCTCTGGGAAGGACTACGATCGTTGACATGTCGTAGATGGGTGAAGCATTAAGGTTTCCGGGTCCTGTGATGGTCAGGAAGGCATTCAGATTGTTCTTTTCGGAATCTTCGAACTCCATAAATCTGTAGTTGCCGGCTGAGAAATCGTAGTAGGTCAGGTTCTTTCCGGGAGCAACGTTAGCACCGACTTCCTGATGCATCAGTACTTCTACGGTCCAGGCGCTTCCATCGTGATAGAAGAGCTGTCTTGATGTGTCGCCCGTGATGCCCATGGTGTCATCAGTGATGTTGTTGCCCGAGAAGGAATAGCAGGTACGGTCTCTGTCAAAACCGTTCTTGTCAGCGTCTGACTGCTTGACCGATGCATGACCGTAGCTGAGGAAATCCGCGAAATCGTAATAGATCATGCCGACAGGGTGGTGCTCGCCGGGAGTGGTTCCGGGAACAGTATCGAATGCCAGCTTGAAGGGTCCTGTGAGATTATCCTCGCGGTAGAGCCTGCCGCCGAATCTTAAGATGTTCTGTCCTTCATCGAAGTAGCTCGAATTCGGTTCGAGGTCCAGTATGCCTTTATCTCTCCATCCCTGAGGCATGTTGCTCTGATAGACCTTCGTCCTTATAAAGCCTTCGGAAAAGTGCAGCTTGAGGAAACGGTGCATGTTTCCGTCAGCATCGTTTGCCGTGATGATCTCTGACTGGACGTTCTCATCGGTTAAGGGGTATCCCCACAGAGTGCTGTTTTTAAGATTAGGGATGAACTCTTCATCAGTTAATTCGATGTAGAGATATTCCCGAATACCGTCAATGGGGAAACACTTGTGATATGAAGTATATTTTGAAGTGCCGACATATCTGTATGCGCCACCGTAATCGATCCCGTATTCTCCGGCCTCGTTAAATATGGCTGCATCTCCTGAGAACACGGCATAATTTGTCTTATCCCATGTTGTGGCATCGTTTTCGGAAGAAGAATCACCTACGGATTCGCCCTGATAGATAACAGCCTTATCCGGATTCCTGCCCGCAACGCTTATTGATGCCTTTCTGGTGTTGTATACGCGGAAGTCATTGCGGTATGTGCTGTATAACATATCCTTGCCTGTTACGTGTATGTCACCGTCACATTTGCAATGGAGTCCGTTCTCGTCAGCCAGTTCGGTAATATCGAATGTGATGGAACCGTTTAAGCGGATCTCGGCATAACCGTAATCCTTATTGACATATATCTTCTTGTCGAGGTAGGGGATGTCGTCGTATCTCTTGAGCAGAATGTTCTTCATGAGCCATATGGTATTGTTCGTATCGGTCTCGCTCTTGTGTGAAAGATCGAGTTCGCCGTCATAGGACAATACGACAGAAGTAAATGCGTAGCCTTCAGGGAGAGGGAGCCAGGTGTCCTCTACACCGGAATTATTTGTGATCTCCGGGATGGTAACGCTGTTGGTATATTTCTCATGTTTGCTGTTCTCTGCGGTATAAACAAAAGTCCATCCGGAGAGTTTGGGCATAGCCGTAAACTTACCCGTGAAGAGAGCCAGGAGCTGCTCGTCAGTTGCATTGGCGATCTCATTCTTGAGATTGATCAGTTTTAATGTGATCTTGGGATTATGGATAAGATCGTAACGCTCTCCGTATTTGCCGATAGTAATACCGAGGTCACCGACACTGCTGATCTTTCCTCCGTTTATCGAATAAGGAACATTATCGTATGTTCCGATACCGCAGAGGTCAGGGCAGATCTGGTCCGGTTCTTCAGACACGACGAGCCTGAACCAGAGGTATTGTTCCACAGCCTGTTGTGAGGGTTCATCCTGACCTGCGAGCATCATGTTTGCAGTAACTGTATCGGGCCTGTAGATCTCACCGTTGTTATATACTCCGTCGTATGTCTCGCTGTATCTTACCTGGACCTGTGTCTCGCTCGGAAGAGTTGCCGTCTCTGTCTTATCGGTCCAGTTGTTGACCTTGAAATAGAAGGTAGCGCTTACCGTGGAATAATTGCCTTCAGCTCCTTCGCCCAGCCTCATCATGGTTCCGAGTCTTTCCCATTCGATGCGGATGTTCTTAACATGAACGTCAGCGGGGAAAGAAACGTCTCCGATCCCTATGTATTGGCTAAAGGTGTTGTGGCGATTCCATCCCGAGTTTAGATCATCGATGACAGACTGATCAACGGCAACCCATGAATCATTATCCCAGCTGTTATAGTAGATGCCTGAGATCTTAGAGGTCTTTGTGTTGTTGCTGTAAGTTTGTCTCCATGAATCTACCAGATGCATCTTGGTCGGCTGTATCTGATAAGGGAATTCATATAACTGTGTAACCTTGCCGGTGTAGGCAGGCAATACCGTATTTTTTGCAGTGTGTGACATGCTGTTAAATACGTTGGTGAATCCCTGATCGTTATATGTATTGCCTACTATAACATCCTGATCGCTTACCGGAGTTCTGTCTGCAGCGCGGATCGCGCTGTAAGTAGTCTTCATGTCTCTGTATGTGATCTTACCTGTCTGGATCGTGGATCCTTTGACTTCGGCCGTTCTCACATTAGATCCGTCACCGGGAAGTCTGTATGTGATCACCGTGTCCGGCGCAAGGTAAGTGGTCTCCTGAGCAAGAGGATCAGTCTTGTCCTTCAGTCTCCATCTCAGGTTCATGCCGCCTGTAAAAGTTTCCCATCCGAAAAGTTGGTGATTAAGAGTACGCTCATCAGGAGTCAGATCGTAGTAATATGCATCCTTATCAGCGTCATATGTGCGTTCTCCGATCGTCCACTTATCCCAATAATCGCGAAAATCACTGCGTCGAAGCTGGCAGTTAGGTGCGACACCGTTCTCCGTCGCGCCGCCCGGAAGATCAAGAGTGCGCAGGTAGACCTGTGATGTAGGTTCGTAGATGCGTACGCCGAGAACCTCGATCAAAGCACCGTTATCGGTATATGGAGTGGGCATGGAAAATCTGTATGCGCCGTTTTTTAATCCGTCAAATTTGGTGTAGGAATACCTTCCGCTCGTGCCTATTGCATCAAAATAGATATCTGTAAGAGATCCTGTCTCATCAGAGTAAGGAGAAACGGTCAGTGCAAAAGGATTGGGAGCAGTAACTGTTGCATCGGGGTTGGAATAGGGAGTGCCTTCCCAAAGGACTTGTTCCTCTCCCTTTGTACCTTCTTCGAGGACCTTCGAGATGGGCGTGCCCTCAGGCAGTGTGTACTCGGTGACTGCGATCCTGGAAGTAGGAACTGTTGCGCTGTCCATAAGAGCGAATGCCTGTGCATCTGAGAGCGGGACTGACTTCATCAGGAAGTTGATGGTACAGTCGTTTCCGTTGGGGCTGTTATTGAACCTTAAAGCGAGCTTGCCCTGTCCGAGCTTGCTGACCGAATTGAAGAACTCGTTCGTCTCCGGTATAGCTGCAAAATCAGCGCCCATATCAAGACACTCTACGACAAGGACAATATTTTCGAGACTGGAATATCTGTAGTTAACAAAGAACCCCTTTCCCTCGGCCTGGGACATTGCGTAACTTGTTCCTGAAGGGAAATCTGTTCCGTTTCTTGTGATCGTAAGTCTTCCTATGGTTCCGTCATCATCGGGGGGAGCTGCCTTGACGTCTCCGTTGTCAGGAGCCTGTTTTGCGTCAGGTACGTCGGCCGGGTCTTCATCCGGATCAGTATCGACTGCGCCGTTAACCGGAACTATATCGTTGTCAGCGTCATCAGTAAGACCGAGGATGTCAAGAAGATTCGGAATGAGCTGAAAATCTGACTGATCGTCATCCTGAACGTCAGATTGCGCCTGGGCATCATATGCCTGTGCTGCCTGCGCTTGGTCTTCATCCGGTTCGCCCGCGAAAATGGAAAGCGGGAGAGATCCGACGACCATCACCATAACGATGATAGAAGAGATGGTTTTGCTAAAGAATTTACGGAATTTATAATTCATTTGCCCCCCTTTTGAACATTATGTTCATAACTTGTTAATAATTTCTTCACAAACAAGCTCATACTAACACAATTATGACGAAATTGTAAAGACATAATTTTTCAAAACTCCTATTTATCTTGCAGAGCAAGTAAGATCAGGTGTTTCCCTGCTTTGAAAGGATCCTTTTACGATGGTAACTAAATTATTACTATATTATTGACACTCCATATTTCCTGAGATAAAATTTGAATACGAGTAATAATCTTGTTACCTAAGGAGAAGGGCATGAAAAAGTTATTGTCTGTAGTTCTGATAAGCTGCATGAGTCTTGCGCTCTTCGCATCCTGCGCCAAGGATACGAGGAAGCTCTGGGGCTATAAGGAACTTGATGACGGCACGATCGAGATCGTGCGTTTCAACGACTTCAAAGAGGAGAAGGTAACGACTCCCAAGAAGATAGACGGGAAGAAAGTGACCCGCATCGGAGAAGCAGCTTTCAACGGCCACAACAATATGACGAGTCTCACTGTCTCAGAAGGAGTTACGAGCATCGGAACACACGCTCTGTATTGCTGCAGCGGACTGAAAGAACTTGATCTGCCGGACAGTCTCATAACATTGGACGGAGGGTCTCTCAGCGGAGCTACCGCACTTGAAGAACTGACCTTGCCGCCTAATCTCAAGACCATAGATGATCTGACTTTCGAATGGCTCTTTTCGCTCAAGAAGATAGAGATCTCCGACAGCGTGGAGTACTTGGGACGTAATGCGTTCGCGGGATGCTGGGCGCTGGAGAGCGTAAAACTGCCCGAGCATATAAATATCGAAGCGGGACTTTTCGCGAACTGTAAAGCATTGACATCTGTCAATCTTCCGGCGGATCTTACTCTTATGGAATCAGCGGTCTTCTGGGATTGCGGATCTCTTACGGAAGTCGATATTCCCAAGGGGGTAACATCTCTGGGTGACTGGGAATTCAAGGAATGTGAATCACTTAAGAAGGTCACTATTCCTGAGGGCGTTACCAAGATCGGAGAAGAGGCTTTCTCCGGCTGTCATGAACTCACGGAACTTACGATCCCCGCACGAGTGACATCGATCGGGAAAGATGCATTTGCCTTCTGTCCCAAACTGACTCTGACGGTCACGGCAGGTTCTTACGCGGAAGAGTATTGCAAGGAGAACAATTTAAAATATAAAACAGCATAAAGGCAGTTTGCCTAACCTACCCTGCCGGATGACATTGCGATTTGGCGTGAAAAGCACGGACTTAAATGTTAAAATCCAAATTGGATGGGGAACTGGCTTTCGCAGATCACGAAAATCTGCTGCCCTGGTAATGTGAACAGCCGATAAAAAAGGACCGCTCTCACGCGGTCCTTATCATGTCTGCTGCCATGCTGACCGATTGCTTGAGATAAGTTACGTTGTCTCCGTGGAATCTACTGTATTTGTATCCGCCTGCTTTTAACAGTTTCCCGTACATGATATAGACTGCTAAAGTCGTGCATTCCATCACGAAGCGGCGGAAAAATCTTTGGGATCTTTTGTTTCCGAAATGAGAGAGCGTATAGGTCTGGAAAACTATATGCGGGAGCTCATCGTGGAGCATCTGGTTGCAGATCGCGCGGAGGTCCCTGGAACCGATCTTATCTGCAACGTTTCCCAGGGCCGAGTAGTAAGACAGAGCGATGGTCTCGGCAGTCACGAGGACTGCGATCTCGGTAAAGAGCTTGCCGTCGTGACGGAGCTTCCTGAAAGTCTTATCGAGTTTGTTTTTCTTGGCTTTGGGCTCGTTGTGGTGTGCGAGATACCATGCAAGGTAAGCCGAGTGGTAGTTCTCTTCCTTAATGAACAGATTCATCGTCTCGGCGTAATGCGGTTCTTTATATTCCTCTTCGAATTTCTTTGCGAGTTCGGCAAGATAGATGCCGTCACTCTGCTCACCCATCTGGAAAGCCTTGATCGACTTAAAGATCAGTTTGCCCTGCTCTTCCGTAAGCTGCGGCTCTTCAGCGAAGTCGATCTTAAGTCTTTCTTTGTCGTTCTCTTTGAAGTGATCGAGCCAGTCCTTGTAATCGTATTTAACCCAAACTTCTTTTGTCAGATCGTGCATGTATTGCTCCTTATTGTAGTTACGGTATTAACGAAAAAGATCAAGGCAAAAGCTGCATAAGACCTGCAAGGATCGCAGCAAGTATCGGGAATCCAACCAAGGTTCCGATCCACTTGAATGCCAGCGTCTTTCCTCTGATATAAGGCATGAATTCTTCTGTTCCCGGAATGATCCATGCTTTGGTTCGTCCGACCCACCACCAGTCGATGAAGAGGCGGTCAAATAAACCGGCGATAAGATAGATTACCGTAAGCTGGATGAATGCATCCGGGAAGCCGTTTATTCCGTTAATGAAATATACCGCAGCAGGCACAAGTATCAGATTCGGGATGAACATCGCAAGGCTCGATAAGATGCTTGCTTTCTTGATCTTTTCCGGTGTGGTGAGACCGAGTGCAACGACCTTGTCCTGAACTTCCTTTTCGTAAAAGACGACAAGACCGACAGGCCCTTCCTTGGCGATGCCGACAACGCAGATAAGGAGCAGCCAAAAACTCAAGATCAGTCCTTCAAAAACAACTAACATTTCATTACCTCTGCCGCGTGCTAAACGGCTGATTTAGCTGATATAGAAAGAAAAATATAAGTGATTATCTATATGAAATATTGTAGCACTTAACCGGCGATTTGTTGCCTAAAAATGCCGGATGACCAGTGAAAAGCTGGAGAAAAGATATAATTATACATCAATGAAGATACATGTCTGATGATGTGCTTTTTTGTCAGATATTTTGCGCTCAAAAAATGAAGAAAAACAGGCTGAAATTATGGCAAAAAATACACACAGTTCAAAAAAAATTAACATTTAAATTTTGTGAAAAATACGGGTGAAATTTACATATATTTCCATCGATGAATCCGAATGTGTAAAAATAGGAACTCCAATAATATCATTATTATAATAACGAGAAAAAAAGACCGATTTTTTTGAGGTTGAAAATCCTTGAAAATGACTGATATTTCTATGTTTGAGACGACATGTTTTGCCTGTTTTTTTCATCTTGTGAATTTCAGAACAGCATACTATAATGACAACGTATAGGTATTGTATTTTTGTTGATTATGGGGGCATATATCACAAAAAAATACGATTAGTTGATGGAGATTAGTTACCTGATTAAGAGCATGGAAAATGCTCGGTATTTGGTAACTATTTTCGCTAACCGATTTATGCAGCTATGGGGGACGAGTATGTCTAACAAAAACGAAACAGTAGGGAATTCTTTAATTCCGATCAAAGGCATCAGCCAGGCACAGAAAAAAGCACTCAATACCAAATGTCAGATCTATGATATTTCGGGTCTCCTTTCGAAGGGAAGGACTCCTGAACAAAGAAAAGCTATTGCAGACAAACTTGGTCTAAGTAAAAAATATGTGAATTTATGGGTAAAGCAGGCTGATCTTTGGCGTGTAATGGGCATGACAGCTGATTATGCATACCTTTTAGTTCTTGCCGGGGTTAGAACTGTTAGTGATCTTGCGAAAGTTAATGTTGAAAAAACCCAGCAGATGCTTC
>JAEEGH010022013.1_pt1 | contig 13115 bp, 7 predicted proteins | sample 9134181 | NCBI WGS metagenome assembly JAEEGH01 (sample SAMN16246544, study PRJNA631951) | gut metagenome | biome: gut microbiome; feature: rumen; material: DP-attached | host: Bos | place: Iran: Karaj | collected 2018-10 | reverse complement strand
TCGGCTTGTCCGAGAAGAAGCCGCAGTCTTTCTTCGCGTCGAATTCCGTGGCTTTCCCGCAGCCTTCGACGGGGGACCAGCCCATGGTTTCGTCGCCGGAAATGACATACTGGATGTCGATGTATTTGCGGTGGGCTTCGAGCTTCGCGGCCTCCTGCGGGCGGAGGGAGGGCTCCTGGATCATGGCGTAGATTTCATCGCCGTCGATGTCGTAGCGTCCGCACGGAAGCGTGGCGAGCGGCTGGGAGATCAAAAAGGCGAAGGCCTTCTGGAAGCGCGGGTGGGCGTTGGCGTAGGAGGAGCAGTTGGAAAGTGCGTCGATGATCATGGTGTTTCCGTATAAAATTAGGAGTTCAATGGTTTATGATGGACGGACGGCGGGCGGACAAGATAGAGCGATCCGTCGTCGTTGAATTTGATGCCGAGCATGTCGTTGACCTGCCGTGAACTGGCGAACAACATGTTCTGGATGAGATGGAACTGCATTTCGGACGGGATATCCTGCTGTTTCGGCGTGGAGACAAGCGTGGCGGTCTCCGTTTCGAGATTGACGGAGAAAAGCCCCCAGTCTTCGACGAGTTCATTGGGCGCGAGCGTGCCTTCCGGAACGGCTAGATAGCGGAAATTGGCGCATTGCGACGCGTCGATCCGCGCGAGCCGCGTGCCTTTGAAAAGGGCGGTTTCCAGATTGGCGAGACGATGGCGGTTCTGATGATAGGCTTTGTTTTGCGATTTCGAATAGTCCCATGAGGCGAATTCGTCAAACAGCATGTCGGTGGTGCGCAATTCCGGTTCGGCGGCGCGGATGTCGGTCTCCTGTTTGGCGAGTTCGGTCTTCAGCTCCGTGATTTCGCGGATGATGTTCTCCGCGTCCGAACATTCCGGCCAGCAGTCTTCTCTTGTCTGGCAGCAGAGGACGACGGCCGTCTGCGTCGGTTGGAAATCGCCTAAACGTGAAGAGGTTGTCTTGTGAAGCGAAGACCAGACGACTGCGAGATCGACCTTCAGCGAGAGAGGGCGTGTCGGGACGTCGATGCCGATGCCGTTTGGCGGCATGTTTTCCCAGAACCATTTGGCGACGGCGCGTCGCATGGTCAGTTTCTGGCTGAGCGTTTTGCGCGTTTCAGTTGTGGGAAGTGAAAAAAGCATCTGCATGGCGGTCAGGCGGGCGGGCTTGAGGGTTGAAAAAACGTCATGTTATCAATATGACTGTTATTTCAAAGATTTCTAGAGAATCCCGACGATTTCCAATGATTTCTTGCGATTACTCTTGAAAAAAGTCCGCGCAGGCCTGGATTGCCATGCAATGCTGAAGGATGTTTTCGTCTTGACGGAGATGCGGACAAAACACGACAAGTCCGTTAAAAGCGTTGGCTTTCAGCAAATCGGCCCATTCGTCGAGTTCGTCTTCGAATAGCGATTCCCCTAAAGACGGAGTATAGTGGAATTCAACGACATGGAGATGCGGCAGAATGTCCGCGACGATTTCTTGCGGGGCAGGCGGCGTGTCTTGGAAGTCGCCGGAATGGAGCTGCAGGGAGAGTCCGATCCGTTTTGAATCCGCCATGTCGCAAATGTCGCGAGCGCGTTCCCATTCCTTTGATTGCGGATATTGGTACGGGAAGCGGATCTGGAGATCGAGTTTGAACGGTTTTTCCAACGGCGCCAGCAGAAGTTTGCGGAGGAAGGCGGCGGTTCTGCGAATGCGGTTCTCTTCGTCCGGAAATGGTTCGTCCAGCCACATCTGAAGGCTGAAATGGGAGACGCCTGCGTTCTCCGCCGAAAGCATGGAATGGATGATGGATTTTCTTAAGTTATTGAATGCCTGATCGTTGGGTGATTCGTTCAGAAAACGGGCCGTCTCCGGCGGGAGGATATCCCGCGCGTGGGCGCCATACAGGGAATGCCTGTCCAGCGATTTCAGAAAATCCAGACTGAAGGAGAACAGCGCGGCGTCGCATTCGATGTGGCGGATTTTTGGAGTGGCCGCGACGGCGTCAAGCCACTCCGCCCACTGTTCATCGTCGATTTTGATGGCGGAGGTAATCATGTCAATGGAATTGTGTCAGCAAGGAACCGAGCAGGGCGGTGACGGCGGTTTCGACGCGGAGGATCCACGGACCGACAGTCAGTGGTATAAGTCCCTTTTTGCGAAGGGCTTGCTCTTCTTCCGACGAAAAACCGCCTTCGGGACCGACCCATAATGAAAGGCGTGATGGTGTGCAGGGCAGGGATGCCGCCTGGACATCGTCTTCCCGCGGCACGGCGCCGAAGAAGCCGTCTTCGGCGCTTGCGGACAAGGCGTCGGAGAAGGCTATCGGCGCGCCAAGCTCCGGCAACCATGGGTTGCCGGACTGTTTCATGGCGGTGACGAGCGTCTGCGACCATGATTCGGCGGCGGACGCGTCCGGGCGGGAGACGGCGTAACGGCAGATGACGGGAACGATTTTCGCGACGCCAAGCTCCGTCGCGGATTTCAACACCGTGTCCATGTTTTTGTTGCGCGGCGGCGCAACATACAGGACAATCGATAGTTGTGGACGCGAAACGGCTTCCGTCGATTCGATGCGGCAGCTGGCTTCGCGGATCTTGCGTGTCGGTCCGTCGTCCAGCAGGACGGCGGCCGCCCGGCCGCCGCGGCCGTTGAGAAGCGTCAGGCGTTCGCCTGGCTCAAGGCGCATGACGCGCAGGGCGTGGGCGGTTTCATCCGCCGAAAGACGGACGGTTTCGCCAACGGTGAAATCTTTTGGAACGTAATAGCTTGGCATGGTTGGGGATGGTGAAATCAGAACGGCATGTCGTCCACGACCGATTCGGGATCCGCTGGTTGTGACGATTGCAGAGGCGTTTGCGCAGGCTGTTCAGGCATGGGGGGAGGTTTGGACGCAGGCTGCTGCTGTTGATCGACGTTGGATGGTTGCGTGGATGAAAGTGGTTGCGCAGATGGTTGCTGCGCAGGCGCTTGGACAGGTTGCGAGGGTAGCTGTGCAGCTTGTTGAGTTGTCGGCTGTTGTTGAGCAACTGGTTGCGGTGCTAATTGTTTGGGCTGAACTGTTTGGGCAGGCTGTTGCGGGGGCGGAACGGCTGGCTGTGGTTGTGGCGCAGGCTGGTAAGGCTGCTGCGGCAACGGCTGATAAGGCTGCTGGACAGGAGGATAGGCAGGCTGCTGCGGCTGGTAGCCGTAGTTCGGCATGGGCTGGCCGTAGGGTTGCGCGGGATAGGGCGGTTGCTGCTGCGGATAGCCGACTTGCTGATAGTATTGCTGTTCAGGAGTTTGCGCGCTGTTTCTGTCCAGATTGAGAATGTTGTCGACCACGACGCGGAGCTTGGAGCGGTTCTTTCCCGTGTCTTTGTCCTGCCATGTTTCGTAGCGCAGATGGCCTTCCACGTAGATTGCGGTTCCTTTTTTCATGTTTTTGACACAGTAGTCCGCTTGATGTCCGTATACGGTCAGATCGACGTAGATGACGTCTTCCCGTTCTTCGCCTGACTGCGTCTTGTAGCGGCGATTGACAGCCATCGCCATTTCACAGACGGGCGTTCCAGTTTGCTGGATGGCCCTGTTTTGCGGATCGCGGGTCAAGTTGCCCATGAGAAGGACTTTGTTGAGGTTCGCCATAGTTGGTGTACTCCTGCTTTGTGATGTTTTCCATGTTTATACCATAATATAATAAATGAAAATTTCCTGTGGTGACGGCAGTTTTTGCCCATTCAGTCGCTTTGAAAAAGAAAAATACATTGAAAAATTCATTTTTCAAGAAAAATGCAAGAAATAATATTTGCATTAATGAAAAAATGGTCTATCTTTATCATGTCAATCGGCGGAGTCCATTACTATGCCTTATATGAAATGCAAAAAATGCCACTGCCCGAGTCTGATGGATTGGTCGATCGACTTATGTGAAATGGTGGCACAGGCTCGGTTGGTGGCGCCAAGGAGGTTGTTTATGAAGAAGTTCTTGAGTCGGTGCATGTTGGCTATGTTGCTGTCATGCGGTGGCTGGCGCGCGATGGCGCAGGAGGCGGAAAATCCTGCGCCGCAGGATGCGAAGGCTGTTGTGAAAATGGAGGAAGAGGTAAAGAAGGAGAAGACGCCCGTGGCGAAACTGCGTGGCAAGCTTCTCTACAAGAAGAGCCAGATCAAGAAGTTGGAGAAGGCGGCCGCTGCTGCGGACGCAGTGCTGGCGGAGAAATTGCAGGAGCTTGAGAACCAGCGCCGTGCATTGCTGACATCCGCTGAGCCGCGTCTGGCCGGATTGTATGCGGAGCATGATGAGATGGAGGGCGAAATCCAGAAAATGACGGAGAGGAAGTAAGCTGGGATGTAAAAGTCATATAAAGTCATCAAGAATCATCAAAAATCATAAAAAATCATAGAAAGTCATAGAAAGTCATTGTAAATCATAGTGAATAATAGAAAGTCATAATGAGTAATAGAGAATAATAAAGAATAGTATGACTATGAATGATTTTGTATGACTAAGAAAGAATCAGAATGAACAAGGCTGTTCGAAAAGAGAAACAGGAAAGCAATGGCCCAAACAGGCGCAGGACAGAAAGGATATGGAAGCAGAGAGCCTAGACGGCCGTCTTGTCCGATATACGGCTGGAATAGTGGCGTTATCGGGACTGATGCCGTCGGGCCAGGCTGCGCAGGAGGTAGCGACCGGGTTGTTGCAGGCGGTTATGGGATTGTTGCCGCGTTATCATGCGGCTTGTGAAATGGATTCAGACCGTGCATTTTCACGGAAGATTCGCCAATGTCGTCGGATGCTACGAGAAGCACGGGTTTGGTTGAGTGTGATAGAGAAGAGTGGATTGTTGCCGCATGAAAGGATAAAGGGAATGCAGAGCGATACGATCGTCATGGAGGCGATTTTTTCGCGGATCATACATGAGATTGAGCGGCGTTTGGTTTGAGCTTTTTTCGAACAGTCTTTTTGGGTACTTGATGCTTATTGACGAATGATTGTTTTTCTGCTGACTTGGTGAAGGCGTGGCTGGATAGGATATGTTGGAATAGAAAGAACTTCCAGCATATCCAAGGCTTCTAGAGCATCTAGATTCCTGATTGCCAAGATTTCTAGACATCGAAACTTCTGGAAAACTCCTTCAGACATACGCCACACGCGCCACCGCTTTAAGGCGGCGCGTGTCCTACCAGCGATAATATCGGTAGGGATCGTCATCGGCTTGGGGGTCCTGCAAATAGTAGGAATGGAGCCAGGCGTTTTCCTGTGGAGGATTCGCGACGATCTGGAGAATCGGATTATCGAATTCAGCGCCTAGATTGGCGAGAATTCTCGCGACTGTGAAGACGGCGTGCCGGTAGGAGGTCCGCAAATATGGTTTGGCGGCATAGTCGAAATCCCAAGGGGCGGTTTGGATACAGACGGTGGCGCGTGTCTGGAAGAGCAGCGCGAAGAGGGAGGGGACGCTGAGGACATATTGGTCTATTTCGTCTTCGGGAGTCAAGGCGACGGCGGTATTGGCGAGTTTTGCATGCCAGTAGATGTCCGCGGACGTCAAGCCTCGGATCATTTCATACGCGGTATCGGCGATCTCCTTGTCTGGCCTATTATTGACATAGTCCCTGAGAGCTTTTTTGTTGCGCTTCTGCTTGGCTTTTGTTTCAAGATGGTTTTCGGTTGGCAGCGGGACGGCGATCGTGAGGGAGGAACCATCGTTCAGGCCCGCCTCGTCTGTTTTCAGTTCGATGCGGTGGAGAGCCTCGTCGAGGATGTTTTGAATGCCTTCGGCTTCCACTTCGGCCAGCTCTTTGGCTTCGTTCTTGAAGCCGATGCGTTCAAGGTAGGTGATGAGTTTTTTGAGCTTTTTCTAGTCGTATTCGGGAGCGGGATCATAATCCAGTCCGGCGAGCTCGAGTTTTTCTTTTATTTCCGGAAGCAGGGTTTGTTCTATTTGGTCGAATTTGCCTTCGAGGATGAACTTTTTGAGTTCTTTTACTTCCGTGTCAAAATGTTTGCTTTCAAGATAGTCGATGACTTTTTCGTAATTTTTGATGTTGAAATCGACTTCATAATCCGACGCCACTCCCGCGAGGTCGAGCTCGATTAAATCAAGACCGACAGCGATGAGTCCAGCGGGGACTTTTTCCGCGCGGTCAAGCTTTTCAAGGATGTTCTTGGGCTCTTTCGCGTTCAAGTTGATTTCTTCAAGAGTCTCAACCGGCGCGCCATGCGCCACGAATAGGATGTCGTTGCGCAGGGAAGGATGTTCAAGTTTCTTGGGTGAATTGGGATTCAGTTCTTCCGAATCCAGATTCAGGGCTTTTGTAAAGGGCTTGAAATCTTCGAATTTGACTTTCATGCTTGTGAGAAGGGCGCGACCTTCCGGTCCGCCCGTGTAATAGACTTTTCGTTTGATTCCTGGATCAGGAGCGTAGATGAGATAATGAATGAGACGGCATGCGATGCGGTCCGCCACCGGATCATTTTCAGTGCGGTTTGTGACATCAAGCTGGCAGAAAATAGTGCGGCCTTTATCCACGGTCAGTTCCAGAAGCGGAGCATACTGCAGATCGAATCCGCCGACGGCGAGGGGACGCCAGTTGCCGATAGTCGGTTTTTCAATCAGGACGGAGGCGACATTCCCCTGGTTGCCGGCCTTCCACACGCGTGTATTTTCAAATCCGAGCCAATTCCATTTTGGATTGTGTGTCTCCTGCTGGGGTACATCGAGGAAGGGCGGCGTCAGCGTGGATGCGCCACGCCAGTTTTTCAAGGCGGCGTTGGCGGCTTGTTCTTCATCCTCGTCCATGGGCGAGATGCAGTCTCGGAAGGCCGGATGGATGAGTTTGGTGACGAATAATTCGCGGAGGCCATGGATGTTGGCTCGGAAGCCAAGTCGTTTGGTAAGAGCGTCATAGGATTGTTCGAAAATGAGCAGTTTCCCTTTGGAGATGGCGTCTGGCAGCCACGTGATGGCGGCTGGATCGTCCAAAGCCTCGCGCCCGATGATGACGGGATCCTGATGTGGCGTGAAATCGATGACGGCATCTGCCTCGAGAGGCTTCAGCGTGAGCATGGAGATTTCCTGCAAGTATTTGGTCGTCATGCCTTTGGGATCATAGATCCATGCGGAGAAACCTTCCAGGACCTTGTCTAGGATGGGGAGCGTCTGGAAATCGAACTGGTCTGTCCATACGTCGCCGTTGTCGAATTTGGCGGTCATGGTGATACGGGAGGTGAAAGTATGGGTCTCAAGGCCGGAATCACCGATGACGCAGGAGATGGGACGGAATGTGACAGTTCCAGGCAACAATGTGGCTTTGAAGGACTTGCGGATGCTTTGGCAACGCCAGTCTACGGTGACGACGCGTTTGCGACGCGTGTCGTTGATCAGCACGATGGTTTTTTCAATGCTGTCGCCTTGACGGTAGCTGTGCGTTTTATCCGTGAAGTTGTCCTCTTGTCCGCCGATGAATGCGCAAGTGTCTTGGTTCCAACGGAGGAAGGCCTCTCCAAGCGCTGTCGGCTCCCATCCTTCGGGTGCCGTTTTCCCGTAGATGAACTGCGCAGGCATCGCGTGCATCCTGTCCGGGAAAAGGCCAGGTTGCTTCAAGACGCTGAGATCGTTCAAATGTGCTTTGGGATTGACGTTCTTGGGAGTCTTCCAAAAGGCGCCTTGATCCCACGGCAGCATGGCGGAGACACCGAAGGCCCTGTGGGAGCGCCAGTTGTCCGTCGCGTATTTTGCCATGATCTGATGGTAGAACGGATATTGCGCGATGGGCTTGTTGAGTTCGGACCAAGCGAACGGCTTTTTTCTCTCCCAGAGCTTCATTTCATGGGCGATGGGCTCGCCTCCGAAATCGGCAGCTTGACGGTATGCCTCCTCGCCGAGTTCCGCGGCGGCGTATTCGGTCGCCCAGAGGCTTTGGAAGGCCTTGGTCCGCCAGATGAATTCGGGGCCGCGGTAGCTTGACCAGCTGGAGATGTGGGGCAGGCCCCATTCAACGAAGAAGACCGGTTTGACGCCGTTCGCCGCCCAGTGCTTCATCCAGTCTGACCGTTCCTGCAAAGGTGCCCAGTTCAAGTAGATATTGACGCTATGAAGATCTCCGAGGTTGCCCGATTCATGATGGTAGACAAGACGTGTCGGATCCAGATACTTGACGATTTTTTCCGCGTGCGCTGCCTGGTTGCGGCGGTTGCCGGGGATTGGAAATTCGGACTCGACGTCATTTTCAAGTTGATATTTGCCATCGATTTTCAATGGATTCTGGTCTCCATAGTATCCGCAGGAGTTGTGGTTCATGGCGTACATGACGACGGCCGGATTGTTGGCGACCTTGCGGATGAGAAAGCGCGTCATCCATGTGTAGCGGTTTCTGACGTTCGCCTCATGGAGTTTCCATCCGAACTGGTTCAGATGCGGCAATGAGAAGGACATGAGAAAACCGCTTTTCTCCGCGGCCGCGAGCAGGCCCTCCAGATAGTTCATGGAGCCGAAGTTGAAATTGTAGTGCGCGTTGATGAGGAAGTTGAAGCCGTACTGCCTCATGCGGCGGAGCATTTCCGTCGCCTCCGGTTCGGCCGAACATTCGACATTGACGGATGTTCCGGCTTCGCAGTGGAGTGCGCGGAGATGAATGGGAACGCCGTTGAGATAGAGGTCTTTGCCGCGTGCTTCGAACTCACGGAAACCGAACGTGAAGGGAAGCGTGCGGTCGATAAGCGTGAGGCCGTCGGCCGAATAGAGGGATACGGAGGCGGTGAGCAGTTGCGGGTCGTCCAGTTCCCAGAGCGGGGCGTTTTTCCATGGGAAGGTTAGGACGATGGCGTTTCGTTCGTCCGGAATGGATGGAAGCTTAGGACTGAAGGTCTTGACGGAACCGTCCGGAAGTGTCACGTCCGCAACGACTTTGTAAGGGATGTTTGCGGCGTCTTCCAATTCTGTCCTGAACGTAATGGTGTTATTTTTGACGGACGGGATGGCATGGACAAAGACGATCCGCTGGCCTTTCGGGCGGGCGGTGAGATAGACGTCTCCGTTGATACCTTTGTTCTTGACGACGGCTTTGTCTTTGATGATGCGGTCCGGCGCCATGAACGCGTCCATGCTGTCTGCAAGCGGAATGGCTTCGACAAGAATCGCGATGGACTGGCGTTTGCCAGGAAGGAGCTTCCCTGTCAGATCGACTTCCCCGCCAGGGAACCACAATTCGCCTGCCGCGGCATTGTCGACAAACACTTTGGCATGCGTGTTGACAAGCGAGAATTCCATGACGATCTGGCGGTCTTCCCAATGCGGCGGAACATTGATGGTCCGTTTGTACCACGCCTTCTCCGGAATGGCGTTTTCCTTTGTCAGGAAATTGTCTTCAAGATATTGCGCGAGTATAGGGGATTGGTATGCCTCGTCATTGTCCCATCTGTCCGGCCAGATGGCCGGCAGTTTGAACCATCCCCAGCAGTCGTCGTCTGCGGGGACGGTGTCTTGCCCCGCTTTCTTTGTGTCCGTTCCATCCGCCTCAGTGGCTTCCGTCAGGGCTGGCCGGAATTTCCAAAGACCGTTCAATGAGATGGTTTCGCGTGTCGGCGTCGTGCGTGTCCATGCGTCTTCAATTGATTGCGCGGCTTCTTCATGCATGGGGCACGGGGCGTTGGCGGGCTTTTCCAGGCGATTGGCGATCACTGTGAAACGGATGTTCTTGAATTCGACCATGCCGGAGACCGCGAAAAGGGAGGCGTTGAAGTGAAGCCGTGTGGCGCCTTTCGGAATGATGTAGCGGCGGATGCAATGGCGCCATTCCGATGTGCCGCACCAGCCAAATACGCGTGGCCAATCGCCAACCCGTTCTCCTTTGTCATTTTGGAATGCCATGGCGAGACGGGCCGTATGCCAGTTTTCTTCGCCTTGGACGACGTTTGTGGTCTTCATCCAGAAATCCAGTTCGAGATGGGCGTATTCAGGCTGGAGGTCAAGTGTTTGCGACAGACCGGCGTTTTGCGCGTCCAGAATGACCGCCTTGTTCATGCCGTCAACGTCCGGTATGATTCGCACGGCGTTGTCGCATGCCCAGCCGACAGGTTTTCCTTTTTCGTCCAGTTGGGAAAAGTCTGGATTGACAACGAGTTGTTGGGCGCCCAGCGCGGCCGTCAGGAGAATAAATGAACACAGTATGTTTTTCATGTTATGGTCAAAAAAAGGATGCATTTTGCGGTTGATTGTATATAAATTATTGTATAAGGGTGTATATTTCAACAAAGCGTAGATGTAAATTACGAATATTTAATAAAAAATCTGTCCGGAAAGGCCGGGCGAAGGAGTAACCATGTCCATCATGTATCAGAGGAAAATAGAAGTCCGTCAGTCCGTCGATGTATTCGTGGCAGGCGGCGGTCCTGCGGGCGTCGCCGCCGCGTTGGTCGCGGCGCGGGCCGGCAAAAGCGTTTTTCTTGCGGAAGGCGAGGCCTGTTTCGGCGGCATGGGAACCAGCGGGTTGGTTCCCGTGTTCATGATGTTCGGCGACGGCGTGAACTTCCTTGCGGGCGGCATCGGCCGTGAAATCTATGACAAACTCAACGAGATGAAAGATCCGAAGACGTTAGCCGCCAATAAGATGAGCTGTCCTGCAGAGTTGATGAAACGATTGTATGACAAGCTGTTGACAGAGGCTGGCGTAAAATTGTCACTGATGACGCAAGTCATTGACATCGTGAAGGAAGGACAGGAAGTCAAACAGCTGATCTGCCATGCGAAGAGCGGTTTTTTCGCGATCGAGGCGAAAATGGTTGTCGACTGCACGGGCGACGGTGACATCTGCGCGTGGGCGGGTGCACCTGTGGAGATGGAGGAAACAATGCCTGGCACGTTGTGCAGCCTGTGGGGCTACATCGATTACGAGCGGCGGCAGCAGAATCCTGTGAACGTCCATGAACAACTGATGCGCGCATTCGAAGACGGCGGAATCTTCACTGTGAACGATCCGCACCATTCCGGCATGTTCCGCATCGGCGAGCATACGGCGGGCGGCAATATGGGGCACGCCTTCGGTATAAACGCGTTGGATGAGCAGTCGTTGACGGAGCACCTGATTGCAGGCCGCAAGATGATGCCCGAATTCGAGGCGTTCTACAAAAAATACATTCCGGGCTTCGAGAACGTCACGCTTCTCCAGACGGGTGCCCTGATGGGCATTCGCGAAAGCCGCCGCATCATGGGCGACTATGTTTTGGACATGGCGGATTTCACGGCGCGGGCTGTTTTCGACGACGAGATCGGCCGTTACTGCTATCCCGTTGACATTCATCCGTCCAAGCCGGATCCGAAATTATACGCGGCGTTTGAAAAGGAATTCGGTAAAACGGGTCGCTACGGAAAAGGCGAGAGCTACGGGATTCCGTACCGTACGCTGACGCCGCGCAATTTGGACAACGTTCTGGTCGCGGGCCGCTGCATCAGCACGGATCGCAAGCTGCAGGGCTCCGTGCGCGTCATGCCGGGCTGCTACATTACGGGGCAGGCCGCCGGAATGGCCGCTTGCGAAGCTTTGGACAAGGGGACGGATACCCGCGGCATCGACGTCCATGTCTTGCAAAAACGGTTGCTTGACATCGGCGCCTTCCTGCCGAACTATAAGCAAGCTTGAGCTCGCTGCTTATGGCTAATGGCCTCTGGCCTATGGCTTGATTTTTGTTGATTGCGATAAAATCGTCGTTCATGAAAAAGGCATTCACAATTTGCATTCTCCTGCTGTTTTTGGCCTGCCGCCTTCAAGGCGGAAAGGTTGAAAGCCGTGACGTCGTGGAGGAAAACGGCGCTCGTGTGCGCAGGACGGTTGTGACGGTGGTTTCATGGAGTCTTCCCGATCCAACGCGAACGGATACAAATACCCGTGCGCAAGTGGCGGTAGTGAAAGAGTTCGTGAAACGTTATCCGCAAATCGTGCAGGAAAAGTACCGAGCACGTTACGAGGCTGATCCGGATAAATACGGCGAGTTTGACTGGGGGAACGTCACCGTGGAGCTTGTGCCGCGGAGCGGCATCCAGGTGGAGGGGACTGGACTGGATTCGGGGCCGTTGATGGCGATTGCGGGTGGCGTGGCACCGGACATCATGTACGTCAATTTCCGCCAGTCGGACACGTATATTCAGGAGGGATTCCTCTATCCGCTTGACAAGGTGGAAGATGGATATTTCAATGGCATGAGTGACGAAGAACGTTCGTTCATTTACCATGAAAAAGTCATGCCGGTCGTGAAACGGAAAGGGCCCGGCGGGGAGCATGTGTGGGCGATGCCGACGGGCGGCCTGCTTGGCAAGGTCTTCCTCTACCGGAAGGATCTGCTCGCGAAGTACGGCGTGGCGGAGCCGAAGCCTGACTGGACATGGGAGGATCTGTTCGAGGCCTGCCGGAAGATTACGCATCCGGCGGAGGGAATCTACGGCATCCGCTTCGGCAAGGGGAAAGACGAGAGCTGGTATTGGGTCACGTTCCTGTGGTCGGCCGGCGGCGATGTCATGGCCTATGACGTGGAGAAGGACGAATGGTCGGCGACGTTTGATTCTGACGAAGCGGTGACGGCTTTGGACTTCTATGTCCGCCTCACGTCGGAGCATTGGCGCGATCCGTTGGATGGTCGTGACCGTTATGGCTATGCGACGAAGGAGACGGATTCCGGCCAGAAATGGGAGCTTGGCCAGATCGGATTCTTTCCAACCTATATAGACGCGCGTCTGTTCGCGACCATCGATCCGGACACCGTCGGCATGGTTCCCGTTCCGCTGGGCTATCCGGACAAGAACGGCGTGCGCCATCGCGGCGGCGAATTGAATTCGCGTATGCAGGGGATTTTCGCGGGTTGCGACAATCCCGTGGTTCGCGACGCCGCATGGGAATATATGAAATTCTGCGAATCGAAGGAGGGCGTGGAAATCTACACGCGTGTCATGGTCGAAGGCGGTTTGGGCCGTTTTATCAATCCGGACTATCTGCGGCAGTTTGGTTATGAGGACATGATTCGCCTGGCTCCCGCGGGATGGGAGGATACGTTCAAGATCGCGATTGACACCGGCAAACCGGAGCCGTATGGAAAGAACTGCAATCTCGTGTATTACCAGATGACGAAGCCGCTGGAGCGGGCAGA
>JAEEGH010022011.1_pt1 | contig 13115 bp, 13 predicted proteins | sample 9134181 | NCBI WGS metagenome assembly JAEEGH01 (sample SAMN16246544, study PRJNA631951) | gut metagenome | biome: gut microbiome; feature: rumen; material: DP-attached | host: Bos | place: Iran: Karaj | collected 2018-10 | reverse complement strand
TCCGGCCTCATACTGGTGCTCATAATCGCGCTCCTCATCTTCAGACGCAAGATAATACAGCGCAGAAGAGAGCAGTCAGGCCAGCGCTCGAAAATGCTGTAACCGCAACAAAACATCAAAACCAATAAGGGCTGCCTCATGTGAGACAGCCCTTTACTTTTATGCCTGATAGAAGGTATTTGACGTGGATCCCGGAGGAGGCGTTCCTGCAGGAAGGATGATGATCTCTATTCCCTCGAGCCTGTACGAGTATCCGGCACTTCCGCAGGACTGCCCGTTGCATGCCCAGCCTGTCCAGCCGAAATTCTGTACATGTGTCCTGTACCAGATCGTGTATTGTCCGGCGTTCTCACCCGTCAGCTGGATCTGGATGGCCTCAAGCCTCAGAGCCTGGCCTTCAGTACCTGAGAAGCCTCCGTCTGATGTCCAGCCTGATTCCCAGCCGATGTTCTGTATGTGAGTCTTGTACTGAACTCCGACGCCGGATAATCCGTCAACGCTGATACGGATACCTTCGAGTCGTAATGACTGACCCGTAGTGCCTGCCAGCATGCCGTCATTTACATATGACTGCCAGCCGATGTTCTCGACGTGAGTCTGGTACGAGACGAGCGGAGTCGGAGACTGACCCTTGGGCAGGATCTTGATCTCCATGCCTTCAAGTCTTAAAGCCTGGCCTTCGGTACCTGCCATAGCACCGTTGCAGACCCAGTCCATCCAGCCTATGTTCTGGACGTGTACCCTGTACCAGATATCGTAATTGGCAGCATCAGAACCTGTAAGCTTGATCTGCATTGCCTCGAGCCTTAAGCCCTGGCCCTGGGTACCGGAGAGAGTTCCGCCTGACTTCCAGCCGGATTCCCAGCCGATGTTCTCGACATGTGTTCTGTACTCAACGCCGATATCGAGATTCGTATCAATATTGATGATCATGGCTTCAAGCCTTAATGACATGCCTGTCGTGCCTGCCATAGCTCCGTCGTAAACGTAGCCCTGCCACCCGATGTTCTGGACATGCGTGCAGTAATTAACAGATACTTCCTTCTGGGTATAGCCGATGATTGAAGGCGGAACTGAAGGCACGGAACCTGCAGGCGCAGGTGCAGGTGCAGGCGCAGGTGCAGTTATGGTGCCGGCTGCTACAGTATTCTTGTCCTTATAAGGCACGAAAGTGGATTTGCTTCCGTCTGCCGTACCGTTGCCGTTGACCTGAGCTGAATATGATGCATTGGGATTAAGATTGAAGATCTTAGTGGCACCGGCAGTAAGTTCAGCCTGTGTAAGCCTTCCGTGCGGATAGCAGTAATTGCCTGTAGGCTTCAGTACTTCCCACTGCATGGCCCAGGTAAATGCCCCCCAGCCGTAGAAGTCGATATTATAGAAGTCGGTGTACCAGTCGGTCCTGCCGTAATCGAAGGCCGTTCCAAGACCCTTATACACGGCAACTCTGTGTGCCATGAGGGCAAAATCCTCTCTGGATATAAGTTCATCCGGACAGAATGTAGTCGAATAGATATTGGGATAGCCGAAGCAGATGTTGTTCTGCTGACCCCATGTGATCGCCGTTGCGTAAGGAGAACCCGAGATATCAGTATAGATCGAAGATCCGGATACCGCAGGGCTTCCGCATAACTCATAGAGCAACTGGATAGCCTGTCCCCTGGTAGCAAAAGACTCGGAATTCGAATGTCCGTCATTAGTATCGATATAGCACATCGCAACACTGGTATTACCGCCTGTTGTGATGAGCGACATATCGTCATCTTTGCAGATGCAGTTGGTAAGCAGGTCAAAAGGCTCGTAGCTTCCGCCGAATTCAATGGTATATGAATGTATGGGAGCACCGAGGTGATTGGTCTCATCAACAACATACCCCCTGTTATATGCTTCAATGAGCGCAGGATTATTGCTGATATTGAGAGTATTCAGCTCACCCATGCCGAAGGCAAGGAGATAGTAGAGCTGCGGATTGCCTGACAGATCAAGAGAACCGAGATTGTAGTCACACTCCAGATGAAGCTCTGCAAGTCTGGGATTATTCTTGAGATTGATACTGGTGAGCTGCTCGTTGTATCCTGCAACAAGATACATGAGCTGAGGATTATTGCTCATGTTAAGGCTTGTTACTGCCGTATCAGCGCAGTTATAGTATTCAAGTCCCGACAGATTGCTGATATCAACACCGGCAAGGTTCTGGTTGTCCCAGACATCGAGTCTCTTAAGCTTGGTATTTGAGGATACATCAAGATAAGACAGATCATTGCTGAAGACAGCAAGTTCACAGAGATTCTTACAATTGGACACCTTGATCGAAGTAAGTCCGCACTCACTCGCAAAGATATTCTCAAGTTTGCTGTTGTTGGAGAAGTCAAGACTCTTCAGATTGGGATTCGCATTACACTCGATATATGCCAGTTCAGGATTGCCGCTGACATTAAGAGAAGTTAGTTTACAGTTAAAGCAGTATATCCACTCGATCTTGGGGCAGCCCGAGAAATCAAGAGATGTAAAATCGTTCTTTGAACACCATACCCCTACCAGATTCTTATTGCTCGACAGATCCATGGAAGATATATGGTTGTTCAGACACCACAGGCCCTCAAGAGCCGTAAGGTATTCAACTCCCTTGATCGAGTAGATGTTGGAATTCTCACAGTGAAGATTGATGATCTTACTGATCTCATCAGCTGACAGATACTTATCACCGTTCTTGTCATAGGTCGAGGATAAGATGATCGCTCTGAAATTTGCATCCGGGAAAGTATTGGCCGTGATCGGCACACCTCCGGCTGCATTTACGGTGACGCCTCCAATGCCCTGCAATAACAGAGCGACCGTAGCCAGCGCTACGATCAGTCTTGCAATTCGCTTCATACCAGTCTGTACCTCTCTCCTTTGATCCGTATTACAGGATCGATCATTAGTCAGTGATATAACTAAAAACCTAATGATTATATCAGAGAAAGTTACCGATATGAATAATCATCACCTGGGGAAAAATGCATACACAAGGAAGAACAGGAACATTATGGCAAAGAAGAAGATCAATAATACGACCGCAATGCCTATATGAACCATGTTAATGATGAATATGACCTTGATCCAGGTCTTGATCTTGCGGTTCTCTTTCCTAGCCTTGACGGCATCAATGATAAACAGGATTATCGAACCGACGAAGAACACAATAAAGAGACAGACGAACACATATCCCGGAATTGAAACCATTGAATCGTACATCTGATCCGGAGTCATTTGTTATTCCTTTCTGCCTATAAGCAAGGTCACCAACAGAATAAGAAGCCGATGAAATAGTAACCAATGATAAGGCCGGCAATCAGTAATTCTAATGCCATAACCCCGATCCCTATGCCAAACACAACCTTGATCCATGTCTTGCGCTTACGGTTTTCTTTCTTTGCATTGATGCTCTCGATTATAAAAAGGATTATCGCGGTCCATTCAAGTATCCATGTCATAAACTATTTCCTCTCTTCACTCAGCAGCGAGTTAGTATCATTGTTATACTTACAACCATATGTTAGTATACACTCGCTACTATGTCAAGACCTAGTTATAATTCAAATAAAAAAACGGCCGGTATCAATTCCGGCCGTCACTCAAACATTCAGGCAGTCAATCACATCTCACGGACATATTTGGTTACTCTGTCATTGATATACGTAACAACATCATCAAGTGAACGGTCCCCTGAGAAATACGGTGCCAGCTCTTCCATTATGAATCCCGTGATAACTTTATCATCATAATAATAAGTAGATATTGATGACAGGCTGTCAAGGAAATTATCGCGCATGGCATCGGTTGCAGTCTTGCCTCCATAAGCCAGGAACACATCGCCAGGAACAGTTTGCACACCGCTGTTGATTGAATCCATCATCTTATCGAATGCTTCGTTATTGTTCTGAGACAGCGTCTCAACATTCTTAGCCATGATCTCCTTGTTGGTTACTATCTGCCAGAATTCGCAATCGCTGTTCTCGAATGCTGCGCCGGAGAACAGATAATTAACAAACTTTTTGCAGCCATCCGTTACATCCGTATCCGCTGCTACAGAGATCGTCTCCAACGCCCTGAACCTCGGACCCGATGCGTCTACCGACGGCGTTCCGATAATTGCATAATCACCTTCAGAACCGTAGCATTTATCCAGATAATCAATGAAGCTTCCGATCCTTGCGTATCGGCATTCACCGATATTCCTGCCAGAATCAAATATGTAGTCTTCAGGAATGCTGTCTGCATCAAAATATATAAAGTTCTGATCAGCATATTCTACGGCGCTATAGAACTGATCAGTGCCGAATTCGATCGTCTCACCTTCAATGGCACTCTTAGAATCCAGACATGATAATACAAAATCGCATTTGGTACAGTAGAGCGAGTCAGGATAATCATACGGCGAGAAACCATCCAAGTCTTCTTCTACAAGCTTATCAAAGTCTTCAAAATCAATACCAACGGCTCCTTCTTCAAGAAGATCGGTATTTGTAACCAGTCCTTCTATCTCCAGCGTTACCGGGAGGAAATATAGCTTACCGTCTATGGTCCCTGCTTCAATAATGTTTGCGTATTGCTTGTCCAGGACTTCCTGATCCAGGAATCCGGTAAGATCCATGAAGATATCATCACGCATCGCATAGTTTTTCTGGATTCCTATGACAAGGTCCGGTGCTTCTTCGCCCTTAAGGTCTTGTATCATCTGATACACCTGTTCCTCATCTTGATCGATATTGCTTATTACTCTGGACAATGTAAAGCCGGTCTTGTACTTATCCCATACTCTGATGAGGTATTCATTGTCTGTTTTATTGAATTCATATATGGATCTTGCCAGGTATACGGATATGCCTGAATCAAGAGGCAGCGCTATCTCGATGACCTCTTTACCTGCATGAGGGTTTTTGTCCGCTTTCTTCAATACTGTAATGCTCTCTTGAACATTTGCCTCGAGCAACAGCTGATTATAAGTTTTCCTTTCGGTATCCATGAGGACTACCGTATCATCGGAGCAGCTTACAACACCGGTATTAGCACCATACCAGTTATTTTCCGGCGGATTGAAGTAAGGTGTGTACCAATTGGTATCAACGACTGTCTGGGGAGTCATTGTAGTAACATCGAGTCTGGTAATGTTTCCAAGTGAATCGATCTTGCACAGATTCCCGTCAGTGGTAGGGCTATAATCCGCATAATTGACTTCATTCTCGCCGGTAGCCTGATAGACACTCTTATCTTTAAGTGTTCCGTAGTTCAGATCAAATGCCAAAGTGACAACGTCAGCTTCTTCAAGACCCGACATGTATAATAAACCTTCAGATTCATTTATAGAGAAACCATCAAGCAGATATCTCAGGTTAACAGTAGACAGATCACATTCAGTAATGAACTCGGTATCTTTGAACAGCATTATCTGATATGAGAAAACCGATACGCCATAATCCAGCACCGCTATAGTATAATCACCTAAGCGGGTAACACTATAGATGCTTGAACTCGGTTTCCTTACTGCTTTTGCTTCATCACCAAACAGATACCTTACATCAGAGGTCTTGCCGGTCTCCGGATCCACCGTCAGATAAGCGCAGTCTGTCTTCCCCCCGTTGTTCAATAGAACAATTGCTTCTATAGCATCACTATCAGTGTCAGGACTGATATGGAATACCCTGTAGATAGCACCTTCATCCGGATATATGAGTTCTACATGGTCAAGTTTTGTTCCGTTAAGGTCATATGTATCCAGACATGTATGCGTAGACCCAAACATATCCGTAGTATACAGATACGTATAATAAATCTTGTCATTGCTTACACTTATCTGGCTAAAGTCGGTAAGGGCCCCTGACGGTATCTCGCTGTCGATATCGAACCTTGTAGATTCAAACCACGGGTCGTCCTCTTTTACCACTTTGCTGCTTTTCTTCACATTAGTACAGGAAGCCAGCATAGAAACGAACATTACAGCAGACAATGTAAGGGCGATCAATCTCTTGTTTTTCATATAAGCCTCCCCAAACTTATCTGATTATTACTTTATTGTATTATACATTTTCATATGTTCATAGCGATTACTATAAAAGGCTTAAGAGGCCTGACATTCGTGCATTTTATTAATTGATACGTTAAGACCTTATTCTTATAATTTCGAAGTTTGAATAAGAGAGGGTCATATGAAAGAATTTAAACCAAAGCTTTTCTCGGTAATGAAGAACTATTCAGGTTCTCAACTCGTCAAAGATATCATATCCGGCATAATCGTAGCGATAATCGCTCTGCCTTTGTCCATAGCTCTTGCCATCGCATCAGGTGTAGGTCCTGAAGCAGGCATCTACACTGCGATCGTAGCAGGATTCATCGTATCTTTCCTCGGCGGAAGCAGAGTCCAGATCGCGGGACCTACGGCGGCATTTGCCACTATCGTTGCAGGCATCGTGATGAAGGACGGCACGCAGGGCCTTATGATCGCCACCATTATGGCAGGTATAATCCTCATCGTTATGGGCATCTGCAGATTCGGAAGCCTTCTCAAATACATCCCCGACCCTATCACGACCGGCTTTACGGCAGGCATTGCCGTTACCCTCTTCATCGGTCAGATCAAGGATTTTACCGGCATCGTGTATCAGAACGGTGAGAAGCCCATCGAGACCGGCGAGAAGGTCATGGCTCTCATAGGTAATGCAGTTACCGTTAACTGGCAGACTGTCATGGTAGGTGCGATCGCGCTTGTCATATTGATCGTATGGCCCATATTCTTCAAGAAGATCCCAGGTTCTTTTGTAGCGGTTATCGTCACTGCAGTTATCGTAGAAGTCTTCCACCTCGACGTTAACACCATCGGCAAGCAGTTTGCCGATATTCCTGCCGGTCTCCCTCCCGTCACGGTGGACATTGCGATGTTCTCTTTCGAGAATATCCGCGGACAGCTCTCGAATGCCGTTACCATCGCATTCCTTGCAGGTGTAGAGTCTTTGCTGTCTGCAGTCGTTGCAGATTCCATGATAGGCTCCAAGCATAGGGCAAACGCCGAGTTGGTCGCACAGGGCTTGGGTAATATCGCATCCGCATGCTTCGGCGGAATCCCTGCTACGGGTGCCATCGCAAGGACCGCTGCCAACATCAAGAACGGCGGCCGCACGCCCATCGCAGGCATGGTCCACTCCGTAACGCTCCTGCTTGTTGTCGTGTTCCTTATGCCATATGCTAAGCTCATTCCCATGCCCTGCATCGCTGCGATACTGTTCCAGGTCGCATACAACATGAGCGGCTGGAGAAGGTTCGTTAAGCTCATCAAGAGCTCGCCTAAGAGCGATATCGTGGTGCTTGTCATAACTTTCGTGCTGACGGTCGTTTTCGATCTGGTCGTAGCAATAGAAGTAGGCGTGCTCCTTGCCGCAGTCCTCTTCATGAAGAGGATGAGCGAAGTCACGCAGGTCGCAGGCTGGAAGGATGTCGATCCCGAGAACGATCCGGACAGCATCGACCTCAGAGTACTGCCCGAGCACACTCTCGTATATGAGATCTCAGGTCCGATGTTCTTTGCCTCTGCCGGCAAGATACTGTCTATCTCGCCCAAGGAGGATACGAAGGCGCTCGTGCTCCGTATGAGAAGCGTCAGCACCATTGACGCCACGGCAATGAAGAATCTTGAGATACTCGCAGATGATTGCAAAACAAGAGGCGTACAGCTCATAATGTCGCACGTTAACGAGCAGCCCATGAAGGTCATCACCAAGGCCGGATTCTACGATAAGCTCGGACAGGATAATTTCTGCCCGCATATAGACGATGCACTTGCAAGAGCTGAGAGCGTCGTGAGCAAAGACAAGAATTGACACTTACTCGTTTTTGAGATTTAATCTCTAATTTGGATGGGAACTGATCCTATCATGGTAATGGAGGCACAATATGGCAGCAGATGTAAAGTTCAATGTAAAAGAAGCAGTAGACAAACAGATCCTTACTCCCGTAACGGTAAGCGAGGAACTCGAACAGGAATTCATCAAGAAGTCCAGAAGCGCTTCCTGGAAGCTGCTTCCGATATCGATAATCGTCAGCGTTATAGTGATCGCTGTCATCGCACTTCTGATCTATTTCTTCAATCTGCTTATCTTCAGTACACTCGGCCTGATTTGCATCTTCTATCCCGCATTTGCGATCTACAATATCTTTGCGACCGCCAAAGCGCTCAAGAAGAAGGACTATGAATTCCTGTCAGGCGAGATTATCGGCAAGAACGACGACGGCAGTTACCGTGTCAAGGGACTTGCAGATCAGAACATCCACACACTTATCGGCAAGAAAGAATACGATCCCGGCTCGAAAGCGATAATCGCAAGGCTTGGCGGCGACCTGAACATTATCTCCGAATAAAGATCAGTACTCGGTACGGACACTGTCTATCCCGTATAGATCCTTGAAACGCTGTTCGTCAGCAGCCGTTCTTATGACCATGACTTCGGTAAAATGCCCGTCTCTCTTGTTCTTGAACCCGGCAACCTTCTCTCCCGTGCAGATGGAGCTCCTGATCACGGCATATTGAGTCTCAGGATCAAATTTGAAATCCTCGGCCGAACTCTGAGTGCGTTTCTTCCATAACATAGATATTCAGGCTCCCGGTGTCTGTTTCCTTCCGGATCCTACCTCGAAATTATACTTAACAATTCCTATATCAACCTGACTCAGCACTCCGCCCTTGTCCACAAACTCGACAGCATCATCAGGGCCAAGGTTGATCATGAACTTCTGCTGATTGATCGCTGTGGGAGCAAGCAGAGCCATCTCAACGCCCTTCACAAACCACTCAGGCATGTCTTCGCCCGAAGTGCTGACCTGCGCTGCGGTCTTTGATTTATGGGGTTTGCCTGAATCCGCACCGTAACCTATGGCTATGCAGATAACAAGCCTCTGCCCGTCCGGAACGTCTGCATCTATGTTCTTCTTGTTGAATGTTCCCGTCCAGCAGGTGTTAAGCCCTATCTTCTGGGCGAGCAGGACCAGCTGCTGGCCGTAGTAACCGACTCTCTGGTCCAGACCGGCATCGTCTTTGCCGACACATGCGATCACACTGGGCGCTGAACCAAGGCCGGACACGACATTGAAGAACTTGTTGTATGTCTTCCCTGCATCTTCGACAAACTGAAGATTCAGATCGCCTTCTTTGTTAAGCTCAGCTATCTTCTCCTTCAGGATGGTAACCTTCTCCGCTTCGATCCTGTCCGGCTTATACTGTCTGACAGAGTGCCTTGCCTTTATCGCTTCAATATCATTCATGGCATTCATTCCTCTTCACCGACCGACACGGGTTTCCCGGTAAGTCTCTTTCTCAAACGTTTCTTGTGTACACACAGTTTCTCATCGCAGTTGGCGCACTTAAGATATGCGTTGCTGCTCTCATAGAAGTTCTCAGGACGGAAAAAGAAAGCCAGTTCCCATCTGAGCATCAACAGGAATGCCATACCAAGCAGTATGCGGCCGTACCAGTTGTCAACGAAGAGCATCGGCGTGAACAGCATGGCAAAATCCCAATTGTAGATACGGCACGTGGTGCAGCACTTGTTATGCAGGAACCAGGACTGGAACGGGCAGAAGAACAGTATACAGACTATGTCTCCTATCGAATACAAAGACGAGAGCAATACCATTATCCCGTCATCAAACACACCGACATCATGCAGCAGCCCGAAAACAGCATTCCCTCCGAAGAACAGTATGGCCACAAGCATCGTACCTTTATGGTCTCCGTGTACGGCCGGAGGATTACCGGTCTTGATCAGATTGCGTTTGAACTGCTTCTGTACGCCTCTGCATTCAAGCGGATTCGGGAAGAAACGGAATGCCATCTCGATAGTGAAAGCAATAAAGATAACTATAACTGCAGCATCGCTGACAGCTGATGAAGCCAGAAGGTCAGGTAAACCGATATACCTGCTGAGGATAAAATGATCAAGCAAAAAGAGAAAGGCAATGATCCTTATAACAAGTCTGCCGTAATGATATATGCTTAAGATCGTATGTTTACTGCTTGTCTTATCCATTATTCCTTCGGTTGATGCAAAAGGCTGTTTGTTACTTCGGTAATTATATACGAATGATATTATCTGCCGCTACCACGGATTACTTCCGTGTTCATATACGTTTCTGTCCACATCTCGAAAAGTAACATAATTTTATCGATATTCGATATATTTTTCTTGATTTACGGAATATGAAATGTTAACATGACAAGTGTAGGGATCATGAAAGGAGACGGCATCATGGCAAATAAAATCAGCGTCGGCGGAATAATCGGTTCAGTTATCTTCTTCCTGTCTTTTCTTCCGTACGTTCATATCATATACAGCGGTCTTACCGGCATTCTGTTCGGCATGCAGGGTTTTGCCGTTTTATTTGGGTATGGCGGATTGCTGATCGATGCCCTTTTCCTGACCTTTTTTGGAATTCTTCCTCTATGTTTTATCTACCAGCTGATATTCGGTATCAAGTTCATAAAGAAGCACCATAAGCTTAGGACCTGCACTATAGCCTTGATAATTACTCTTATACTTGCAGGAATTGTTACTGAACCGATTGCCGTAACGATACACGGAACAGATCTCGTGACTGATGTTGCAAAGGTCCAGGAGTTCAATTCACAGAAACACTGGCCGTGGTAACGGGGTCATCTGTCTTACTTCCAGGACGGGTGAAGGTTATAGACAATATAATCGGGTTTCTGCGCTCCGCTATTGAGCTCCCACTCACCATCATTCATACTGTAACAGACCAGAACACCGTCCTGATACTGCAGCCAGAGATTATAGCTTTCCTTATCCCAGCATATACCCCTGAACTCGGATTCACTGCCTGCGGAGAACACAAACACCTCATCAGATCCTGATGAGACAGCTATCGAGACGTCTTTATCTTCTGTAGTGAGACTAACGGAGTATTTGCCGTCATAGCTGTCTGAACCTTCTAATTTGGGCAATACATAGTAATCCGAATCCAGATCACCGCTCTGATAGAGCACATAACCTTCATATGCATATTCACTGACAAAGTAGTACGTAAGTGCTTCGCACTCGATCCTGTTTACCGCAGGCCCTACTTCTGATGAAGCCATAAGATAATTCTTTACTTCAAATTCGACATCGGGGTCATCTTCAACGATTACCGTATAGACGATCTCACTATTGTTTATCTGATCACTATCTACGACCTCAAAGTCTGCATCGTATTTACTCTCCAACGCAGCAAGGAACTCTTCTTCCGTATACAGCTTCTCGCCTCCGATCACGCCGCATGAACACGTGCAGAGGATCGAGGTTACAACAAGAGTTGCCAGTAATGGTTTTCGCATAGTAGTATCCCCTTCCTGTTAACTGCCTTATTATATCAGTATGTACCGGGCTATGGGCTCATCAGTCCACACCTGCGCTTCGATATAGCGTTCAGGTCCACCGGAACCGTCTTTGTTCCATTCCTGAGGAAGCCCGTATCTGGCAATGATGCCTAGGATCTCATCATAGGTGTATACCTTTTTCCTGTATTCTTTACCATCTTTGACAACGGGGCTAAACGTCGGCATGGAGTCTCCGTAAGTGAAGGATATCTTATTGGTATCGAATTCTTCTATCGGTATCCTGATCATGCCGGAGTCTTCGAACCAGGAGCTGAGCCACGGGCTGTGCTCCACGATCATATAGTGCGGCGAATCTATATCCATTAGTATGCCCTTGGCCTTGGCAGCCGCTTTGACCAGGCTCTCACACTTCATTCGTTTGGATATATATTCCGCATCTCTTTGTGCCGTAAACGAATCCGGGCGCTCTTCTTTGATCTGCTCAAGAACAGATACGGCTTCACCCATCGAGAGTGCAGTCAGACTCTTAAAAGGGCCGGAACGCTTGTCATAATAATGGTAAAGATACAAGTCCTGTCCCCCTATATGTTGCTTTCCTAACAATTACTTTAATATAAAGGATCCTCTCTAACAATAATCAGAGAGGATCCTGTACAGTGAGCGTTAATAATTCAGATTACTCTCGGGATCAGTGATCATTCCGTATAGGACACGCCATTGATCTCAACACCGCTTATGTTTTCCACATTAAGAATTGTTCCAAAACCGATCGTAAAGTTACCGCTGCCTATATCCCCGGTAGTAACAAGTGATATACGATCAAGATCTGTAGTCACCGTGCCGTTATCTTCATTGAGCGTCATAATATCGGTGCGCTCTCCGTCAGTTGATATTACGGCTACGCTATTTACAGGAGTCTCCATAAGCAGGTCATCATCCGGATAAGCCCAGTCCTCATCGAGCCGGCTCACACCATACGGCGTAAGTGTGATCTTGTTGCCGTCTGCCGACTGCAGTGTCTTGGTCGGGATGTTAGCTTCAGTAAGCAGATCAAAATATATCCCCTCATAGTAAGTGTAGTCCTCGACAACAATGTCGCCAAAGCCATCGCTCTCTCCTGTCTCGGCGTTCTCGAAGAATATCATTCTGACAGGACGCGAATTATCTATATAAGAGCTGTCGATCGGATATATGAACAGCGTCGATATCTCTCCGTCACTCATGGCATCACCGTCCGTGAATTGACTTCCGCCGCCTACCGGATATATCCACTCGCCTGTATCCGCATAGACCAGTTTAACGTCTACTGAATCGAGGTGTTCCTTTGCATCTTCAGTCAATGCTGTAAGCGTATATACACCCTGAGTAAAATCGCCGTCGCACATCTCAACGTCTACAGTCAGTCGGATCTGCCCGTTCTCTACTGTATATCCGTTGGCAAGCAAACTGTCTTCGAGCATCTGCACACCGTCTTCGGAATAGTAGATGGAGACATTCTCGCGATGTGTAAGCTGCGAGACGGCATATACGCCTGCAGGGATCATTATCGCCACAAGCGCAGCGATGAGGACTGTTGTGCGGATCCTTCTCCTGACACGTTTCTCGCGTCCTGCGGAGATATCCTGGTACTCTGTAATATAACGCTCATCGATACCGTCAGTAATATTCATGTATTCATGTTCATTCATAGTGAGCCTTCCTTTCTGATGATAAATTTCCTAAGTCCCTCTCTCGTTCTATGCAGCATTGTCTT
>JAEEGH010022009.1_pt1 | contig 13116 bp, 12 predicted proteins | sample 9134181 | NCBI WGS metagenome assembly JAEEGH01 (sample SAMN16246544, study PRJNA631951) | gut metagenome | biome: gut microbiome; feature: rumen; material: DP-attached | host: Bos | place: Iran: Karaj | collected 2018-10 | reverse complement strand
ATCACCGGCAATCAGGGAGGAAATTCAAAAAGCAAAAACTGCGGGTCGGTTTTTTTCGCCTGAACGCTATATTAATTACTATCTGGAGAACCAAGGAGTTTTTTACTATGAAATTCAACATTAAGAAGCCGCAAAAGGCGTATCCCCTTGTCGGAACACTTTACCGCAGAACAGCAAGTGGGAAATATGTGAATGCGGATGTTTCAAAATCCGGCCCATTCTATTATCGTTGTAAAGGGCGGGATGGGAAATACTGCTGTCTGAATTTAGAGACGGAGGACCGGAATCAAGCAGTATTGAAAGCCAACTGGCTTTTCTACGCGCTCAGCCAATTTGAGGGCGAGGAACAGCCCCAAAAAATAAAAATCGACCAAATTTGGGACATCTATGAAAAAAATGACAGGGCAATTTCAGCCGCCTCAATGGACGATTACAAGCAAATCTTCAATCGCTGGAGGAAAAAACTGCCGAAAAGTATCGAGTATGCAGACGAAATTACTCTGGAGATGTGCGAACAATACACCGATGATGTCGCGAGGGAAAAAGTATCCGGCAATAGGGACAGCCGAGTTTTGAAGGGCATCTGGGATGTGGTTTTCCGGGGGAAAGACAATCCGTGGAAAACAGGCATCAAACCCCAAACCAAGGAGAAAAGGCCAGAAGACAAATCCCGTGCATTGACTCTGGATGAAGCAAGACGGTTCAGGGCGACTATTCTTAAAGAGGCTGAGGAGTGGCCGACAAAAGACAAACTTGCTCGTTCTAATGTTTTGGACCGTGAGACACTCTTGGAGCTTTATGACGCGGTGGCCTTTGCTTGGTATTATGGGCAAAGAGTCGGTTCGTTGTGCAGTCTTAATTGGAGAGACTTTGAAAGCCCGGATTGGTTTTACCATGTTCCGCCCAAAACCAAGAGAAAGATTGTGGACCCCCTTACCCTTCCAATAATGCCAGAAATCGCAGAAATCGTGCAAAGGCGGAGAGCGGAGTCAAAGAGCGAATGGGTTTTTCCGCGCTTACACGAACAATACAATAAGAGGGGGAAAGTCATCGAGCGTGAACACAGCTACGAAATGAGACGCTCTGCAAATCGTACTGGTCAAGCTGAATTTGCCCGCGATGTAAAGAAATTGTTCAAAAAAGCGGGAATCGAGGACAACCGCTCAGGAAGGGCTTCGATGCACGGTTTCCGTAAAACTTGTACTACATTCCTCACAAACATCACACACGATACCGCTCTCATTTGTTCGATTTTAGGATGGTCCAACAAAGAGATGCCTCTTCTCTATGCGCGTGGTCAGGGAATGGACCAAAAACGAGAGTTGCTGGAAAAGGCAATTCCACCTCTTTCCGAAAAATTGCCAGAACCAGCTCCAACTGTTGACCGTTCGGAGATAGAACGCATAATTGATGACCTGTAATCCATCAATCCAATCGGGCCGGGGACAAATCGTTCCCGGCTCTTTTTCATTTAGGAGACAAAACCATGAGAGTCAAAGTCGGAAGAAAATCCCAAACCTACGCCAAAATCCAAAAAGCGAGAACTACCATCACCAACCTAAAATCAAAAATGAATGATGTCCGGGCCAGAATGATTGAGTTGGATGCGATGTTGAAATCGTGTGGAAGTTCATTGTCTAAAACCGAGAGGAATCTGAACACCATTACGAAAGACAACCTCATCGCCACACCCAAAATTACGAAAAAGAGGAGGACAGTAAGAACGAGGACGAAAAAATCGGCTCCTGAATTTTCGTTTTAGATGCGATTTCAGGGGCGAATTTCTACTTCCACTAATGCTGTTTTATGGAATAAAAACTATTTTGAAGCCTCCTTTTTGGTTCATCGCCCATCAGGAAAAACGAAAAGAAAAGAGCGGCCAGCGGAGGTGACTGGTCGCTCTTTTGGTTTTGATTTGGCGTTTTGGGATTTAGGGTGTACGAGGCTCCTTTTTTTTTGATACGCTAGGAAAAAATCAAATCGGACACGCGCTGTTCGGACTGGCTGTTTATTCGGTCGAGCGCGTGGGCATATATTTGAGTCACAGAAATTGAGGAATGGTCCAGCAAAAGTTGTACATCAGACAACGATATTCCTGATTGTAAACAAAGTGTCGCTGTTGTGTGCCTAAGTGAATGTGCAGATACCCGGCGCGAGTTTATTCCAATTTTCCGAAGTCTGTTTTTGACCATCATCCGTATGGCTTTCGTGGTCATTCTTCCGTTCTTATTTCTGTTGGAGATTGAAGTGAAAAGTGGCTCGTTCTCTTTAATTTCACCCCTTATACCACGGACAGCGAGGTACTTTCGGATTGCATGTTCGACTGGCGCTGTTAGTTTGACATAAGTTCCTCCCTTTTCCGTGTGTCCTTTTCCAAGATAAAACAGAACCGTCGCGTCACCAATTTTGGAGATGTCACCAAAATCCGCACTCACAATCGAAATAGTCCTAAGTCCGGTTGTGAGCATGACTGACAAAATCGCCCTGTCCCTCAACTCTTGTTCCCGATTTTTCGTCTCATCACAAGTCGCAAGCAATTCTTTTGATTGGTCGGAGGTCAAATAATCATGTTTGTGGCCCTTGTCCAATTTCGGTGACTTCACATGTTTTGCCACATTTTTATAGACGCCTGAAACCTCACAAAACTCAAAAAATAGACGAACTGCCGCCATTGCCCCTTGCACAGTACTCGGCTTGTGATTAACACTTAAAGAATCTCGAAACGATATGATGTCTTCTCTCGTCGGTTGTGTGATTCCATTTTTCGAGAGCCAAATCAGGAATTGTTTCAGATTTGAGGAATAGGTTTGCACGGAACGAGGCGCAACATCAAGATACCGAATCCACCGGTCGGCAAAATCAGAAAGTGAAATACCTGAAGAAACAGAAACAACAGCGCCAGAATCATCAACTTTAACCAATTCCTCCATACAAACCTCCTATTCCTTAAAAACGATGGGAATATTATACCATAATTTTCCGTAAAATACAAGGCCGAAAACGATTTAATGAAAAAATAGTGAAGAAAAAAGAGGAGAATTTTCGGGATTGATGAAGACCGCAGTTTCAGGCGTAAATCTGAAAACAAAAAAGCCTGGGACCAATTGCTAGTGATGGCCCAAAAAGACCAAACTAGCGGTCAACCAGACTTGAAAATAGAATAACACAATGACGCCGCCGGAATCAAGGTCGCTTTTTCTACAATGATTCAAGACAGCCGGTTGTATGTCCTTTTGGTTATTTCGACACCGTGACCGTTACGATTAAAGACAAGAAGGCAGTGATATATTTCCGTGTCCTTACCGGAATAGAGCGCCTTTAACTTTTCGGATTCGTCTTCGTATCCCTCAATAGTGCCGTCATCCAAAAGTGTTTCTATTCCTATCACATAACTTGGCGTTCTTAATTTTCCGGTCATAGTTTGCTGATGGAAGAGTTCAACAACGGCCACATTCTGCTTTTCCTTTCCCAATCCTTTCCAAAATCCCGGAAATGTATTCATGGTGTATTCGCTCCATTTGGTATTAAGGATGGATTTGAAATATGATTGGTCGGCACAACGGAAATCAAATATCAGCCCCATTAACCATTTGTCGGCGTCGCTGGGATTGTCTGTTGGGTCGAGCAGAAACTCGGTGAAATCGGAGAGGTAATTTTGGTCCACGGGAGAATCTGAATCACCCAAACCACAAAGGAAACCGGCAAGCGGGTGATAAGTCTGCGATGTCTGGTCTAAATCAGGATGTGCTTTTTCAAGGTCAATTAGTTCGTCAAGGAGCGTTTCATACTGTCCGACCGTTAGTTCAGGATAGAGAAATTCGGAAACACATCGACGGCGAGGCTTTTGGTCTCCCTTTGCGGACATCTTGAAGACTAGGTCATTCCATTGAAGTCTCGCTCGTATGTTCTCAATGGTCGTAATTTCGTCTTTCATCTGATTTCCTCTCATGTCGTTTGTCCGAAAATTGTGGCTGATACTTGAGCAGTTCATTCCAGTTGTCGTCGCTCAATTTAGACCAGTCACATCTATTGCTGAACTGGGGTTGGGCAATTAGGAGAAATGACCACCATTTTCCATCCATATTGTCCCACTCGTCGCAATGGTCGGCAAATTGGGGTTGTCGGGAAAGAAGGGAAGACCATGCGATTGGATGAAAAGACTCCCAAGGGACATCTTGATAGGCAAGATGTGGTTGTTCTTCAAGTAGGTTTGCCCAATCCCAGCCATCCAGCTTGTCACAATCACATCTTGGAGCAAATGATGGTTGGAAGGTCAGGAGCCTGGACCAATTTGAGCCGTCAAGTATTTCGAGGTTGCATTCATCGATTACTGATGGATGGTCGATGATGTATTCGGTCAATTCATCGGCGTCCATAGAAGAGAAATTGAGAGTGTTGTTATTGATATCCACGACTAGGTCTTTCCTTTCAGATGCATTCAAGTTTATCACCAGAGTCGCAATTCCGCTACCTTGAAACCGGGATGTCTGAAAAAAAAAGTGAGTTGGAGTAAATAAGACCAGAAAGAAACACCTTGTCTTCATTCATGTTTGGCCACTTGTCTCGCAATGGGGCAAGTGGCTTTATTTGTAGATGTCGCGTCGTATCAAGCTCTTCAACCATTTCACAGTATAGTAGAGAAATGACAGGGAAACATCTGACTGAGAATCAAATGAAATGGAACAGACAAGGAAGAATGGAAGAACAGCCAGAGAAAGAAATATCTGGATACACTACAGAAATTTGAAGGGATACATAGCAAGAAAGTGAGAAGGAGAATATCAGAAGAGAAGAAGCAAGAGAAGAGGAAAGAGAAGAAGTAGGAAACCGGTGGAGAGAATCCATTGTAGTGAGAGAGAAATGAAGAGGAAGAAGAGGAAACCATGTATATCAATGAGAGAAGAATGAAGACCTATACACTTCCATTGTTTTTGGGATTCACTTGGATATCTTTTATAAATACCTTGAAATTAAACACTTATACATAAAATATGGCGAATCCGAAAAAACATCCCGAAAAAAAACTCGACAGCCCCTATATTATTACTTGCGCCCTTCGTATTGGGCGGGAAAAAGGATTATTTGCCATGAGCGAAACAGGAATTATAGCCAACATCAAGAACACCATACCAGACGACATCCCGGACGATATACCAAGAGACCCGGAGAGGACTGAGGAAGAGTACAATAACGCCATATTGAACTTGTGCGTTAAGGTGGATGAAACCAAAGGCAACAAGTTTCGCGTTCCTGGGAGTGATGTGGAAGAGAGTTTTTTGGAGCGTCTTGGCCTTTATTACGATGACGATGTGGTGTTTCCAGAGACAACAGAAGACGAGGTCAAACTATCACTTGGCAGAAAATGGAGGCGTAATCTGCGTACTCTCCTGAAATTGGCCGAGAGCGAAAAGTTCCTTACATCGTCGAAGCATACCATAGTCCTTTACTTTTCGCTCACATCTGGTCGCCTTTTGGACATTTTCGGGAATGGGTCTGCCATTTACCAAGCTGTTCAATTAGGGGTGAAATGTGGTCTCCTGATGGCGGTTGAGGACGCTTATTACGATAAATATGACGGTTCATCAAATATGTGCCGGATGTACGCTTGGAATAAGGTCGTTGAACAATACATTCGAGACATAGCCAAGAAAAACAGAATCAGGTGCAAAATGACCAAGTCTTCAAGGATGAAACGGGCGATGAAGAACCACGGAAGACTTGTCGGAAAGGCTCTGGAAAAAACAAATGGAAAGCCGATTAAGATAGCCCAGAGTACAAGCCTCCCTCTGACCCTCACCGACGACGAGATTGTAGATGCACTCCGGGACTACTACCCTCAACTGGCATGGGCGCAAGAGGTGGCGATATTCCTGAACGAGCATCTATCAATCGACGAGCAAATATCGGCGAATCCAAAGATAACAAGAGCAAAGAAATCAATCAGCAAGATAGGATTTAGAATCACAAATCCGCTTGTCTCGGCAAAAGAACACAGCAACGATAATGACGCCAACTTCACCGGAAAATGGAGGAAAGATGTCCTCGAAGACAAACTTGGGGAATGGGTCGAGTATGATGTAAAATCATCCATATACAGAGTCGCCTACCTGATAAATCACGGAGTCTGGCTTCCACGAGATAAAGACCTATATTCAATGATGGTCGGCATGGAGTTTCCCACGAAGAAAGACCGCGATAACTATAAAGCCTTTGCCATGAAGCTCTATTTCGATAGTTCTTCAAGGAGCATCGTCAATCATCTGGTCGGGAAGGGCGTCGATTTGGCAAGTGCAAGCGAAGCCGTAGTCGAAGAGGCTCGGAAAAGGATGTTTGAGGTCGTCGGGAAACCTTTGAAGTCCGAAATCTTTCTCCACGAAGGCTGTATTTATCTTGAGGCTTTTCGTCGTATGGTCGAGGAACGGAAATGGCGGGTCATTCAGGTTTACGACGGATTTTATGTCCAGCTCAATGACGGTATGGATGAGGCGGATGTGTTCAATGAGGCTGACCAAATCATTACAGATTGCGCCTACTGGTATCTCGACAAGTTCCTCAGCACCCCGACCAAAAATCAGACCAAGTCTTCCGAGGAGCTTGAAATTATCTGACCCATGTGTGGCATCGTTCACATTCCAGATTGCCTGTTTGATTTCGGCACCACTTTGACATTGGTGTCCCGGAAAAAGCATAGTCAGGATTCGCAAAGACAGACAGGAGGAGCATAAGTGGCATGTCGATTTCTTCGAGCGGGCATCCGGCAAACGCATCCTTGCCAATCCTTTCCACCGAATCAGGAATCGTTACAGATGTGACAGGACATCCAACAAATGCCTCCCGCCAAATCTCCTTAACGCCATCTGGAATTATGACCTTGCCTCCGTCGCCGTGATACATCATCAGGACGCCATAATCATCAATCTGAAAGTCGTCGTCGTTATAATTGCTTTCCCGAATCAGTCGCCGTAACTGTTGGATGGAGAGAGTTACCCTTGTGTTTTCGTTTATTGGCTTGTGGTGCATCCTTGTCTTTGTCTTCATGTTTTGCTTTCCTTTGTTTGGAGTATTTACCGTCAAAGCCTTAAAAGACGGTCATTGGAAATTCAGACCAAAAAAATCCGCGAGTGAGAGTAATGACCTAGATGCATGTTTTTTGAGGTAAATCGGTAAATACAAGTAAACCAAAGAAAGGTTCAAAACATGAAGAAAGACAAAGTTAATTCAAATTCAAATGAGCAGACCATCAAATCCAACTGCTCCATAATCGAGATACTAAACCGGCAACCCTGCACTCTACCTGACGGGAAGTGTGTGTGCTATTCCGCAACGGAAACGGACAAGGACACAGGAATCAACATCGAACACAAAATCCGAAGCGCCGTTCCATTAACCCAGTATGACATCGAACTGCTGGATTTCCTTTTAGAGCATGTGGAAAAAGACGGGACAATCCATATCACCGGCGCAGATTTGTTCGATAGATTCGGAAGGGACGGAACTGTATTTGATTCCCTGCATATTATCGAACTGCTGGAGCTAATGGATAAGATTTCCGCCTCCAAAACCCGGAAGACCGCATATCATCGTTTCCGCGTGATAGCCTCAATGGACTATGAAGGGGAGAGCATTAAGGACAACACGGAAATCACAATCAAGCTCTACGACCGATTTGTTGCAAGATTCATTGACCACGCCATTCCAGATTGCCAGATTTCCATTGACTATGTAGCGCTAGGTCAAAAAGGATTAATCGGGGAGATGGCGAAAGAATTTGTGGACGATGCTAGAGCGAAACTTGAACAGGAAAATGCGGAAAGGTCTGCCGAAGAAAATGAGGATGAAGCCGACGATGATTCCGACTATGAGGACGACCAAACCGAAGACCAAGATGAAGACCAAGAAGACGCCGACAATCAAGAAAGCGGAATCACCGTTACCCTCGATGATTCCCAGCCCATTTTGCTCTCTATCCGCCAGCTGAATCGCATCTATTCGTCGATTCCCGAAGAAGATTACGAAATTAAATATGGCGTTCTTTTGAAGTATCGAGGAAAAGGCGGCGACATCGGGATTCCCAGCCAAGTCAATACAATAGGAAAAGGAGCATTTGAGGGTTGTTCTGGTCTGTTGTCAATCTCAATCCCAGAAACAGTCAAGCACATCGGAGTGGCGGCGTTTAAGGATTGTGCAAACCTAGTTGAAGTTGATATTCCACTTCATTTGCTCCGGGTCGTAATGGGAGACATCGGTGCATATTTCGGCGGGACTCAATTTGTCGAGTATTTGGCACAGGATGGCGCACTTTGGAGGCGACACGAAGAAGTTAGAAAAGCGATGGAAGCGGAAGAGGCGGAAAAAGAAGAAGAGGGAAAAGAGAGCGAAGAGGACGATAAGGACGGCGATAAAGGCGGCGATAAAGGCGGCGATAAAGAGGAAAACGGAAAAGAGGAAGGCGATAATGGCGGCGGCGCTACGAATGAGCCAATATAGAGGGAATCCCTATACTTTAGTGGCTGGAAGCAATTCCCGTCACTTTGTTTTTCCGGCACAAAGACACCTTCATCAAAGAATCAACCTACTTCCACAGAGCCAATGACTTCCAATTTGTCGGGAAGCCCATTTCTTGCAATGGTATGTTCGGATAGTCTTTGAGAGTCTTCTTCAAACGGTCGCGCCATTTCGATTCCGGGCGAATCTCACGGAGGCAGAATGCGCAAATGGACAGAACGGAGAACATCGTCGTCGTACTTTTCCCGCTTTGGACTTTCAGGCACTGGTAGAGGTCTCCAAGAAGGGGTATTCTGTCAATTTTCTGGGAAACGCGGGCGTCTATCTGGCGGTTCCACAGCCTACCGTGATGGGCGCAGATATTGCGTACCCGTTTCAGCGCCATGAGCCAGCCGAGAAAAATACTTGGATGCACATGGAAATGGTCGCAAATCTTCTTTTTCACAGGGAAAGGCAATCCCTGATAGTAGTAGGTCACAGTACCGAAGGACACAAGCTCCATCACCGCCCATACTGGAAGATTGACGAGTCCGTAGACGCTCGTGAAGTGCTGGACACAAGGCTCGTTCTTTGACTTTTGCACGGCTTTGTCAATTTCGTCAAGCAGTTTTGTGTGCTGTCGTGCGTTAAGCCCCGGCATGAACTTCGGGTTACGGTAAAGAAACGGGTCATCGGACGAATCTTCCGCCTGATGTCTGACAATCATGGCTCTTATGGCGACCTCTATACGGCTGAGTGCATCGAAGGTGACAAGGCGCAGTCTGCGGTCGAACGAATACCGTTCCCAGACGCTATCCAGCGTCGTACCCGGAATGTAATTGTCGGTGCCGTCCTGAAGCCTGAAAGGGTAGAGATAGCCGGACAGCCTATAATAGCCAACGACTTCCAAGATGTGCATCAGCACATCCATGTCCGAAATGACGAGACCACGGGATTGCAGTTTGTTGGCCAGATTGTTCAGCGATTCCGACCGTTTGGTAAAGGGTAGTGGCGGCATATCCGAATCCAAATAAAAAGCCCGCCGTGAAAGCAGACCGCCTCTTCAGGCAAGTCCACCCGGCGGGGTTGATGCTTAAAATAATACTTGAAATGGATTCAGAATGCAAGTAATTTCTCGGCAAAGTGATTTTCGGGAGCCTGACACCGAAGAGGAATGGAGGCAAGCGGACAACAACAAGGGAGTATCTGACACCAAGGAGGAAAGGGGAAAAACTACCGGAGGACTGTATCAAATAGTCCGACCCGTAATGGCCACTTCATTTCACGCCCGACGCCTCAAGGATAACGCAACGATTCCAAACAGAACGAGCGATAATGTGCCGGGTTCGGGTATCTGTCTGGGGAGAATGACGATGGAAAAGCGCAAGCGGAGTGATTCTGTCCGATTGCATTCTCTCCTTCAAAAATGGTGCCGGACATCTGGAAAATGGTCGAAATTAGGCTCATAATTGTAGGGTTTTTGTAGGATGTAGACCCCACAATTCCCCTACAAAATAACAAACTCAACTCGCCGCTTTTTACGCCGCCCGAATATTCTGTTTCATTTTTTTCGAGGGATGGAAGTTAGTAACATCTGCGATGGCGCTTATCGCTGGTCTGGCAATGGCCGAAGGCGTGAACAGCGCGAACACAGTCGGCTACACCACGGCGAATGTACCGCAAGACACATTCTACATGCTCGGCTTGCAGTATGAGAAGGTCGGTGGTGGTGCCATGTCCGTTCAGGAAGTCAAGGGAACTTTTAACGGCGTCAATTATGATGACAATGGTGCGTTCTTGCAGACCGCCCCGAAACTTCAGGTCTGGACGCCATCGGGCTATGACCTGTACTACTACCTCAACGATGCTTGGTCGGCTGGCGATGTCTATTCGGCTGGTTGGTCCGATAGCTGGGGCGTCCTTGCTACTGGTTCATTCCCAGTTGGCTATGGCTTCTGGTTCAAGCCTACAACGGCTGTGACCGCAAGTTTCACCTCTCCTCTTTCCGCGAACTAGTTTAGAAAGGACTACACATCATGAAGAAGTTACTCATCGTTGCTACCGCCCTTGTCTTGGCGGGGCTTACTCAGGCCGCCACGGTTCAGTGGCAGGTTAATGGCTCCGCCGCCTCGGCTGGGCAGACCGCCTATCTCGTTCTGACGAGCAAGATTCCAGCCACAGTTACGGCCCTTTCCGACATCACGGGCGCGGCCTTTGCATCTGGCAAGATTGAAGACATTGGCCGTGGCAAGTATGGTGCCAAGGGGTCGGCAGAAATCGCCTCATTGAACGCTGGTTCGTCGGCTGGTTACACGATTTTCTTCGTGGACACGGCCTCGAACTCCTACCTCAACGGCGGTACTGGTTCTGTGACCGGTTACGGTTCAAGCGACCCCGTTGTTGATGCAACCCAGTCCACCTCCACCTACACCGCTCCCGGCGGCGCTGGCTGGACACCGATTGCCGTTCCGGAACCCACGACGGTCGCCCTTCTCGCTCTCGGCCTTGCGGCCCTTGGCCTGAAGCGCAAGGTCGCCTAAATCGTATGGCGTCCTCGTAAACTAGTTTACTCATCCAGAGGCCTCGGAACTGCGCATTCCGAGGCCTCATTCTTTCCCGACGGGAATCCGCGTCTTTCCCGAACACTTAAACTCCCAACCAACTAAATCACCATGCCAATCGTAACAACATCCTCACACAAGCGCCCGAAACGGAACCCAGTCCTCCCAATCGCCATCACGGTCATAGTCATCGTCGCCGCCATCCTCTTACTCCGGGTCTGGCGTCGTCCAGTAGCGCCTTCACTCCCAGGTCCAGAAGTGTCGGCCCCTTCCGCCCCAACCAAGAATGTTCCCAAGACCAATGACGAGCCGAAGCAAGACAAGCCTTCCTCCCAAACAACTTCCATCTCTGCGGAGCCTTCAACTCTTCAATCAACAGAATCCTCTACCAACTCCATCATTGAAGAGCCGGAAGTGACGCCGCCGGTCACGAACCATGTCCTCAACTACCAAGACCATCCAGCCACGCAGTACATCAAAGGCGAGGCAGACCAGATAATCGCCTTCGCCATGCAAGCCACGGACTTCACCGGCGGAATGCCCCCTCTTCCCGTCATGCACTATGCCGACGGAGGAAACGCCATGTTCCTCGCCTCGCTGACCAATGAAATCGTCATCCTCGAAACCGATTCGGACAAGGTCAGGGAGCAGAAGGAACTCATGATAAGTTGTCGGGCGCAAATCAAGGACATCATCGACAAGGGCGGAACCTTTGAACAGGCCATCCGGGAATATCAGGACAGGGTGAACGAAAACGCCAACATCCGCCTCTCGGCCATCCGCAAGTATCAGGAACTTATGGCGCAAGACCCGGACGCCGCCGAGGACTACAGGAAGGTCGTCAACGAGGAACTTGAAAAGGAAGGAATCACCCCGCTTCCAGAACCCGGCTCGGTAAGACGAGGCCGACGAGGGAACTCGAACGCACAGTGATTTGAAAGGAACCCAACCATGAAGAAACTGCTCACCATCGCAATCACGGCTCTGTCCGTCACAACATTCGCACAGACGGCTCCGGTCACAAAGCCGTCCACGAACCCCACAGCAATGGACAATCCGTACCGTTCGCCAAGGGCCGGAATCGTCCTGTGCAAGGGGAAAGGCTCGGCCATAGTTGTCGCCGATTTCCGCAAGACCACCACAGACCTCTCGGCTACGGTGGCGAAAATATCCAGATTCATTTCCTCGTATATTGAGGTCAGGCATGTCCCGGTAGAAGGCGATGCAATCAAGTTGGCCTTTTCGGAACGAGACAAGGAAGGCGTCGCGGCTGTCATTGCCTTGGCCGATGAAGGAACCGGCTCCCCGACTCTCTCCGTGTTTCCAGAAGACCGAGTCGCCGTAATCAATGTCGGGCGTCTGAAGGAAGGTGCCGACGATGCTCTTCTTACGGCCAGAATCAACAAGGAGGTCTGGCGTGGCATGGCCTTCGTGCTTGGCGGCTATGCTTCGGAACATCCATGCGCCCTCAAGACGGTCAACTCCCTTGAAGACCTAGACAAGAACTGCCTGAGCATGACCTGTCCTCCGGTAAACTTCAAGGCGGCGGACAGCGCCCGGAAATTCGGCGTCGCCCCATACGGCCCTGTTCCATACGGCATCGCGGTCAAGCGTGGACTCGCCCCGGCCCCGACCAACGACATCCAGAAGGCCGTCTGGGATAGGGTCATGGCGGACATGGCCAGCGCCACCAACGCCCCGTCGAAATAGGTTCAGACCACTACACGCAAACTTGTCTCCCTGCTACTTGGCCGGAGTGGATACTTTGGCGGGAACGGCGTTTGTTATCGCTCTTGCGGCCTTCATCTTCTCAAAGCGCTCGACCTCTTCCCTCTGGGCGTCATTTGCGGGGGGAGGTGCCCAGCCCTGTCGGACCGCTATGAAATACGGTACGCACTGGACCTTGGCGAAGCCGAACCTCTGGGCGTTCTTTGAAATGGCCCCTGATACCGGAGGGCAAGTCATGAGAAACGGGTTCGCATCCAGGTCCGATGGCGAGAAGGCGGATTTCATCACGCACGGATACTGGGCCTCGTAACCGCCCATGACGAACGCGACGGCCCTCCACATC
>JAEEGH010022005.1_pt1 | contig 13117 bp, 10 predicted proteins | sample 9134181 | NCBI WGS metagenome assembly JAEEGH01 (sample SAMN16246544, study PRJNA631951) | gut metagenome | biome: gut microbiome; feature: rumen; material: DP-attached | host: Bos | place: Iran: Karaj | collected 2018-10 | reverse complement strand
TTGACGAAGCAGACAGACCTAAACTTCAGGATCTTTATGACAGGGGCGTAAAGACCGGCGTTGAGGATCTTGAGATCATTTCAGGAGATCAGGCAAGAGAGCTTGAGCCTAACGTATCAGATGAAGTCGTTGCAGCACTTCTTGCAAAGACAGGTGCGATCGTATGTCCATTCAATCTTACTATCGCGCTTGCAGAGAATGCTTGTGATAACGGCGTAGAATTCCGCTTCAATACTGAAGTTCAGGATATAAAGAAAATAGACGGTGGCTATAGCCTTCGTACTAATAACGGAGAGATAACTACAAGATTTGTCGTAAATGCTGCAGGTGTGTATGCAGATCTTTTTCATAATATGGTATCTGATAAGAAGATTCATATCACTCCCCGTAAGGGCGATTACAAGCTCATGGACAAGGAAGTTGGTAATCACGTAAACCACACGATCTTCCAGCTTCCTGGCAAATACGGTAAAGGTGTTCTTGTAACTCCTACTGTTCATGGCAATCTTCTTGCAGGTCCTACAGCTGTTGACGTTGATAACAAGGAACTTACTTCCACATCAGCGCAGGAACTTGATGATCTTACAAGTAAGGCAATGATCAGCGTTAAGAATGTTCCTTTCCGTCAGACTATAACTTCTTTCTCAGGACTTCGTGCCCATGAGGATGGAGATGACTTTATAATCGGTGAATGCGAAGATGCAGAAGGCTTTTTTGACGCAGCAGGAATAGAATCTCCCGGCCTTTCAAGCGCACCTGCTATCGGCGTATTCATTGCAGATGAGATTGCAAAAAAAGCTGGAGCATCCAGGAATGTAAGCTTTAACGGAAAACGTACAGGTATTCCTCATGTAGCTGAGATGTCCATGGAAGAGAGAGCTGCTCTTATAAAGAAAGACCCTTCATTTGGTACTATCATCTGCCGCTGCGAAGGAATTTCGGAGGGTGAGATCAGAAACTCCATAAGACGAACACTTGGTGCAAGATCTATGGACGGCGTAAAGAGAAGAACAAGAGCCGGAATGGGAAGATGCCAGGCCGGATTCTGTACACCTCGTACCATCGAGATAATCGCAGAAGAGCTTGGAATTCCGGTAACACAGGTTTGCAAGAATCGCAAAGGGTCGGAACTTATTGTCGGTGATGACAAAGATGAAATAGGCAGAGCCTGAAAAATTCATTTGAAATATATGAAAGGACTATTTATGAATAGTATAGATCTTGTAATTATAGGCGGTGGCCCCGCAGGACTTGCAGCAGCTCTATCTGCAAGAAAAGAGGGCGTGGAAGATATACTTATACTTGAGCGTGACCATATTCTTGGAGGTATCTTAAATCAGTGCATCCACAATGGTTTCGGTCTTCATACATTCAAGGAAGAGCTGACCGGACCTGAATATGCAGGTCGCTTCATTGACCGTGTTATGGCTGAGAAGATTCCTTATAAGCTAAATACTATGGTCATTGATATTAATAAAGACAGGGAAGTTACATATATTAACAAAGAGGATGGCCTTACAACTATCAAGGCTAAGGCTATTGTTCTTGCCATGGGATGCAGGGAGCGTCCAAGGGGAGCCTTGAACATTCCCGGATTCAGACCTGCCGGCATTTATACAGCAGGAACAGCTCAGCGTCTTATGAACATTGAAGGACATATGGTTGGCAAAAAAGTTGTCATCCTTGGTTCAGGAGATATCGGTCTTATCATGGCTCGTCGTATGACGTTAGAGGGTGCCAAGGTTGAAGTTGTTGCAGAGCTTATGCCTTATTCAGGCGGTCTTAAGAGAAATATTGTTCAGTGTCTTGATGACTACGGTATCCCGCTTAAGTTAAGCCACACTGTTGTTGATATTGAAGGCAAAGATCATGTAACAGGCATTACTATTGCCAAGGTTGATGAGAACAAGAAGCCTATCCCTGGAACAGAGATCCATTATGATGCCGACACACTTCTTTTATCATGTGGTCTTCTTCCTGAAAATGAGCTGACAAGAGGAATTGGAGCTTCTATATGTCCTGTGACAAGTGGTCCTAGTGTAACAGATAAGCTTGAGACAAGTGTTGAGGGAATCTTCGCTTGTGGTAATGTTCTTCACGTACATGACCTTGTTGACTATGTATCTGAAGAAGCTACTCTTGCAGGCAAGAATGCTGCAGCATATATTCTTGGATCTGGCAGTGGAGCTGGTAAGACTATTGAGCTTAAGGCTGATGGCGGTGTTCGCTACACAGTTCCTCAGAGTCTTGATATCACTAACATGAGCGATAAGGTAGTCGTAAGATTCAGAGTTGGTGATGTATATAAGAACCGTAACGTATGCGTATATTACGGCGATGAGAAGGTTCAGAACATTAAAAAGAGAGTCATGGCTCCGGGAGAGATGGAGCAGGTAGTACTTATGAAGAGCTCTTTTGACAATTATGAAAACATTGAATCGATAAGGATCTGTACAGAAGAGAACTGATAGACCTGTTTAATGAAGAGGAATTTTGGAGACAGAGTTCTGAAAATTATGTTCTAAAGATTGGAGCAAGATATGGAGACAAGAGAACTTATATGCATTGGCTGTCCCATGGGATGTATGCTGACTGTAAATATGGAAGATGCTGATAATATCACGGTTACAGGTAATACCTGCCCACGTGGCGAAGCTTATGGCAAAAAAGAAGTAACAAACCCTACCCGTATAGTGACAAGTAGTGTTAAAATAATCGATGGTACTATCGCAAGGGTTTCTGTTAAGACTGAAAATGATATTCCTAAGGGAAAGATTTTCGATATCATGAAGGAAATCCGTGATACTACTGTTACGGCGCCTATCCATATAGGAGATGTGATTCTTAAGAATGTTGCGGATACCGGAGTTGACGTTATCGCAACCAAGGATGTTGAAAGAAGCGCCGCTATATAATACGGTTCGCAACTTACGGATTCTTAGGGATTATCGGATCAGTATCTGGAAGGCTTTTTGATAGCTGGTTTCATGAATCTATAAAGCGGATCGTAGAGAAAGGCTTTTAGATCATCATGGATAAAAAACAGTTATTGGAAAAAACTGATCTTTTCGTGCTGGACATGGATGGCACGTTTTACCTTGGAGACAAGATTCTTCCGGGGGCACTTTCCTTTATTGATGCTGTTAAGCAGAAGGGAAAGGATTATCTTTTTTTCACAAATAATGCATCTACAAGGCCTGAGGCTTATATTGATAAGCTTGCAGGCATGGGATGCTTCATAACAAGGGATAAGATCATGACTTCAGGTGATGTTATGATCAGATTCCTAAAGAGCGAATATCCGGGCAAATCGGTTTATCTGCTTGGTACGGCTCCTCTTATCGAGAGTTTTGAGGATGCAGGTATCAGGCTTGATAGCGAGCACCCGGATATTGTTGTTGCAAGCTTTGATAAGACTCTTACTTATGAGAAGCTGGAGAGAGCATGCACTTTTATCAGGGAGGGAGCTCTTTTCCTTGCAACACATATGGATATAAACTGTCCTGTTGAAGGCGGATTTATTCCTGACTGCGGTGCTATCTGCGCTGCGATCTCTCTTTCCACAGGTAAAAAGCCAAGATATGTAGGTAAGCCCTTTGTTGAGACGGTTGACATGATCCTTGACAAAACAGGTTATAATAGAGAGAATGTCACGTTTGTGGGAGACAGGCTCTATACTGATGTTGCGACTGGTGTTAACAACGGCGCATGTGGAGTTTTGGTCCTTACTGGAGAAACTCATCTTGAGGATGTTGAGACGTCAGATACTAAGCCTGACGCTATCTATGATTCAATTGCGCAGATGGGGCAGCTGATGTTATCCTAAAGTGAAAGGGTAGGGATTTCTCATGAAAAAAAACTTATCTGATATACTTGCGGATTCACCGGTTATTGCGGCAGTTAAAGATGAAAAGGGGCTTACTAAGGCTCTTTTGTCTGAATGCAGTATGATCTTTATTTTGTATGGTAATATTTGTAATATAAGTGATATCGTTGAGAAGGTCGATAGAGCTTCTAAGATTGCCATAGTTCATGCGGATCTTGTAAATGGTCTTTCCATGAAAGAGATCGCTGTTGATTACATTAGAAATAACACTAAAGCTCAGGGTATCATTTCTACTAAGCCTTTGCTTGTAAAGAGGGCTAAGGAGCTTGATCTGATCGCAATTCAGAGGACGTTTGTGATCGATTCTATTGCTTATAACAATATGATGAAACAGATCAAAGAATATGAGCCTGATGCTGTTGAGATACTTCCGGGCGTTATGCCGTCTGTTACAGCGGATGTGAGGGAAGCAGTTGATCTTCCTATCATTGCCAGTGGTCTTCTCAGAAGTAAAAAAGATGTTGTGGCAGCTTTGGATGCAGGGGCCGATGCTGTTTCTACAACTGCAGAATATTTATGGTCTGTTTAAGTTTCGTGGTATATAACTATAGATCGTGAAGCATTTTGAAGGTTTGATGGCTGTTAATTAGCCTGTTAGAGCTTTGCCGGGGAAATTATATTTGGGGATGTCATTATAATTGGAGTTAAAACGGGATGGCTAATAAAGAAAACGAAAATAAGGAAATCGATAATAAAGAGATCGAAAATAAGGAAATCGTAGATAAGGACATCGCGAATAATGACCTTGATGATAAAGGCAAAGATAGTAAAGATATCAAGGCCGAGGACGAAGTTAAAAAAGTTGTTGATGACGAAGTTTCTGGAAAAAAAGATGACGAGAATTTCGTTGTTGAAATAATTGACGTCAATGATGGTGCAGATAAGAAAGAGTCAGATACAAAAGTCTTAGATGCAAAAAAAGGTAGCAAAGAAAAAAAGTGGACTGCTTTTGATATAGGTCAGATCGTTGTTATCGTACTTCTTTTATTTGTATGTCTTTTTGGAACTTACAAGCTGTATCAGAATCTTACAGCGGTTCGTTTTACTAAAGCTTTGGCACTTGCGCAGAATTATCAGAGCAATGGAGATTATGCATCAGCTATCAAGTATTATCAGCAGGCTATCAGTATTGATAGTAAGTCAGCTGTTGCATATGAAGAGCTTGCCAATTGTTATGCTACTTTAGGCGATACAGAGCATGTTATGAACGTTCTTTATAGCGGATGGCAGAATATTGGCGATCAGACAATGCTTGATAATTACATCTCGCTTAAATTAAATAGCGTTATTGCAAGCATTCAGACATCAGGTGGAAGCTTTGAAGCAGTTAAAAATGTTCTTGATGTACTTAAGATCGATGGCACTAACGAGAATGCTCTTCAGCTTCTTGGTACTCTTTACAGCTATTGTATGATTGATAAGAATTCTTCAGGAGATAGTGTTCTTTTCTGGGAATCAGAGGAAGAAAATACTATTTTTTCCCAGTATCTTGAAGCAGTATCTACAATGCTTGATATTTATGAAGTGTCTCCAAGTGATGAACTTGAGATGCTTATCGCAAGATACATTATGCCTGAAGGAAATGTAGTATGGATCGGTCTTAATAATTGCAGCGACTATGCTCTTTTGGTTCAGGATGCAAGTGATCTTCTTGGAGAGAGCAGTTCTCTTAGTTCTTATGAAGGTTGCCTTGAAGAGGCAGCAAACGTATCCGGCGTATTTACAAAGCTTTGGACTAAGGTAAGCGAAGATGACGTTGACGCGTTCAGAGATTTCATGATCAGTGATAAGCTCCTTGCGTTCAAGGATGCTCTTGTCGCTGGTGAGTATCCGTATCTTGAACTTGAGATGGAGAATACTTTCTGCCAGGAAGGAGTTATCCTTACACTTGAAGATAATTCCTGGACATATCACTTCCCGGATTTTAGTGAAAACTTAAGTACAAAGGGAGTTATTACACTTCAGCTTACATATGATGAAGTTCAGGCAGCAGAGCAGGCTATTGAAGAAGCTAAAGAAAATGGAACTTTGGAGAATACCGAAGAAACAGTAGAATCTCAGGAAGATGCAACAGTAGATTCTTCAGATGAATCTTCAGAAAATTCTTCAGAAGAATCATCGCAAGACGAAGCAAACTTAGATGATGCCAGCAAAGATACAGAGACAGATGATGCAGCCGATACTTCAGACAGCGCTGCTGAAGCTTCCACAGAAGAAGAGATAAAAAGCGGTAAGGTTATCATGAATTACGAGCCTGCTGTTCATGGCACAAGCTATTTTCCTCATACAACTTATTACTTTGTATGTGAGTATGAAGGTGATGTTGTAACCTACAAATATCAGCAGGTTATCACTCTTGAAGACGGAACCAAGACCAGAACTACAATAGATAACTGGGGTGATGAAGAACTCGAAACAGTTGTTGATGAAGATCTTGAAGAGGAAACAGAAACTGAGGAGACTCCGGCTCCAACTCAGACACAGCCTCAGGAGACTAATACTCAGACAACCCCTGATGTGATCGTAGATCCTGAGACAGGAGCAATGTACGATCCTAATACCGGACTTCAGATAGACCCGGCAACAGGATTCCTTATAGACCCGGCAACTGGATTGTATATCGATCCTAACACCTGGACATATATCGATCCGGCTACAGGAGCAGTAGTAGATCCTAATGCACCTGCTACAGAAGAGACTCCGGCTGATCCCAATGCGGCAGCTGCAGGAGCTTGATAGAGGCAACATATATGGAGACAAAAGAGGGTAAGTGCATAATCGTATCTGCCGGTGACTTTGAGCCGGTAGACTTAAATTACCAGGATGGAGATTATCTTATTGCCTGTGATGCTGGATTTTGTTATCTTGATCGCATGGGAATACTTCCGGATCTGATCGTTGGTGATTTTGATTCAATGGCTTCTTTTCCTGAAGCACTTAATTCACTTAGGGAGATTTCTATAGAAGATCCTGACAGAATTATGTCGCTGGATGTCCATAAAGATGACACCGATACCATGAAGGCCATCAAGACAGGCTTTGAGCATGGCTATAAGAAGTTCTATATGTACGGCGCGCTTGGCGGCAGAAGGTTTGACCACTCTATATCCAATATTCAGGCACTTTTATATATCAAAAGAAATGGTGGCAAGGGATATATCATGGAAGCTGAACAGATAATGCTTATAGCTGAAAATGAAACCATCAGTTTCAACAAAGGTATGACTGGTATACTATCAGTATTCTCTCTTGGAAAAAGAGCAGAAGGTGTAACTTTAAAAGGTCTTGAATACGAGATGAAAGATGGCGTTATTACAAACGATTTTCCAATCGGAACAAGCAATGAATTCATAATTGACGAAGCTGCCAGTATCACAGTAAAAGAAGGGACGCTGCTGATAATTGCCAACTGGAGCGGAGCTCATTGAGGTTAAACGAAAAATAATAGTAATTATTAATTAAGTTATATTGTTGTAGCAATCTTGTATATATTATTTTAAATATAAAAAATCCCGAAGCATTTAATCATGCTTCGGGATTGAATTTTGCTTATAAGATTCAAAGCATACAATTAGTATATGCTTATCAAGTTCCCCTGAGATGCTCTATGATAGTGCCATACATGACCACTCTCATATTGGATGCAGAGCACAGTCATCCCATTCTGATCTGTCTCCATCCAGTATTTGCTAACGTTCCCATCTTTCCAACTTTCGCATTTTTCTTTGTGCTGCTGCATTGCATCTACGATCATATGCTGAGCAAAAGAATCGATCATCCGCCACTTACACATATTATTCATCGTCCTCTCTATATTGAATCAAGTCATTGCAGCTTTTTAACCACCCAATTTGCTGCTCTCAAAAAGAATACAATCAGTATTCTATCACAAATGTTGGCAAAAAAACGCTAAATAGTGCGGCTTTTTGAGGGACGAAAAATCGTTCGTCAATTTTAAATGGCCAAAAACGCGTGGTTATCACATTTCACAATATGCCTCTGAAAAGTTTGTTAGAATTTACCAATTGCCGAAAACGTTTAAGTGTGCGTTTTGTAATCTCTTACAAAAACGATGAACGATTTTTAATCAATATGGATACCTGTACATTCTTCAAATATTTCATTATCGAATCCGGGGATGGATTTTACTATGTCTTTTTTCTCTTCCGGAAGACTATCCCACCATGCCTGTCTGTCTGCTTTGTCATAATGAGGTACAGTTGGTCCGTCAAGTTGTTCGTCACCACCATAGATTGGTTGTGCCTGGAATTCTTTTTCCGTAAGACCCATTGTATTGTTCCATTTTGTGGACTTTTTAGGCATAAGTATCAGGATGTCGCGGGCTTCTGAATTCATCCAGTCATCACGTGAGATAGGAGATGGCTGATTGAAAAGCATGAATGGTGTTTCGCCTGTGCAGAAGGCTCCTGAATTATAGTTGCCGCAGTTGAAATCTCCGGCATTGAAATCTCCATTATTGCAGCAGCCTGCATTGTGGTTTCCGTTGTTTCTTTCACCGGAATTATAATATCCGACATTGCCTTCGCCAACGTTACAGTCGCCGGCATTGAATGAGCCGGAATTGACGTCGCCTATGTTGAAAGAGCCGGAGTTTTTGCTGCCCATATTTCCGTAACCGGAGTTACTGTCTCCGATGTTGTCATCGCCGGAGTTGCAGTAGCCGGTGCAGTTGTGGCCTATGTTCAGCTCCTGCATGAGCTTTTCCTGAGGTACCATTCTCATGATACGGACCTTGTTTGTATAATAGCGGTCCTTACGGCTGTCAGGATCTTTTTCTATGTCGTCTATGACATCAACTTCAAAAACTCTGCAGGGAGACCCGTTGTATTCATATAAAAAACATTCACGAAGTCTGGTATATAAAAACATATCCTCCTGCTCGTATTCTGACAGGTCTGCATAAGATTCGCCTTCTCTTTGAAAATCATCTCTGATCAGGATAAATCCGCGTTTTATGCTGGGAGTATTTGTTTCTTCGCTCATAAGATCCTCCTTGTGGGATGAGGTGATGTGAATACGCTTGTATACTATAAAAATACATATTTTACTACGTGAATAGTTACTATTATTTTATCATTATTTCGATTATGTGTGTACTTATACTTGTTGATTGCGAAATATTCTTTTTATTACTGACGGAATGACAAATTAACCCGACGAAATGCCTTTTTTTATTATTGAACGTGATAGGGTGCTCGGATATAATTGTTTTTGTACCGGAGATGAGCCGGAGGAGTTAGTAAACATTTTTTATTGAAAGGGGATTTGTTATGTTACCAACACCTATTATTATTGCTATTGTTATTTTTCTTGTCATCTGTATTCTCAGTGCAATGGGATATGTCAAGGCGCCGACAGATGAGGTAGTAATTATCTCTGGTCTTCGTAAGGAGCCCAAGATAATCACAGGTAGGTCATCTGTAAAGTGGCCCTTCCTTCAGAGAATTGACCGTCTTTCACTCAAGATGTTGTCTGTAGATGTTAAGACATCAAAGACAATTCCAACACTTGACTATATCAATATCATGGTTGACTCAGTTGCTACTGTTAAGATCAGCATGAATGAAGAAATGATCCGTCATGCAGCTGAGAACTTCCTTAACAAAGATTCAAAGTACATCAATGACATGGTAGTTAATGTTCTTGAAGGTAACCTTCGTGAGATCATCGGTTCAATGAAACTCGTTGATATCATGAATGACCGTAAGACATTCGCTACAAAGGTTCAGGAAAATGCAGCTGTAGACATGGCTAAGATGGGTCTTGAAATTGTTTCATTCAATATTCAGAACATCGATGATGCAGGCCTTGGTGTTATTGAAAACCTTGGTATTGCAAACACAGTAGCTATCCGTCAGAACGCTGAGATCTCACGTGCTAACGCTGAGAAGGAAATCGCAGTTGCTCAGGCACTTGCTAAGCAGGAAGCTAACGATGCAAGAGTTACTTCTGAAACAATTATCGCTACTAAGAACAATGAACTTCAGATCAAACAGGCTGACCTTAAGGTTCAGGCTGATACTAAGAAGGCTGAAGCTGATGCTGCTTATGAAATTCAGAAGCAGGAACAGATGAAGACTATCGAGATCAAGACTGCTGACGCTCTCATCGCTAAGCAGGAAAAAGAAGTACAGATCAAAGAGCAGGAAGCAGCTGTTCAGGAACAGCAGCTCAATGCATCTATTCGTAAACAGGCTGATGCTGAAAGATATCGTCTCCAGCAGCTCGCTGAAGCTCAGAAGTTCCAGACACAGCAGGCAGCTGACGCTGATAAGTATAAGAGAATTGCAGAAGCTGAAGCTAGACTTGCTGAGAAGCAGAAAGAAGCTGAAGCTGTTCGTGTAGCCGGTGAAGCAGAAGCTGCTGCTACTAAGGCAAAGGGTCTTGCAGAAGCTGAAGCTATCAGAGCAAAAGGTGAAGCTGAAGCTGCAGCAATGGACAAGAAGGCAGAAGCTCTTAAGAAGTACGGTCAGGCTGCTATGACTCAGATGGTAGTTGAGAAACTTCCTGAGATGGCTAAGGCTGTTGCTGAACCTCTTGCAGCTATTGATAAGGTTACAATCATTGATTCGGGAAATGGTGAGTCAGGCGTTAGCAGCATGGGCGGTTATGTACCAGGCGTTCTTGCTAAGACTATCGAGTCAGTTAGAGAGACAACAGGATTTGATCTTACAGACGTTATGAAAGCTAACACATACGAAGCTAAGACAGATCGCAATGTAAAGCTTGATGCTGACACACCTGTTATCACAGTAGATAACAAGCAGTAAGATAAAAAAAGATGCTAATAGTAGCATGAATATGGAGCCTTCGGTCATATGGCCGGAGGCTCTTTTTAAAGAGTATGACTTCTTGAATGTAAATTACAGAAATCCGCACTGGCTGCGGATTTCGTAAGAAAATGAATCAGTAGTCAAATAGGCCAATGCCGAAGGCATTCTCGATTGGCCTATTTGATACATTCTTGAACATTATGTTCAAGAATGTATCAGTGCGTAATTGGAACATTTCTGTGTTTTATCAGAAGATTAAGAGAATAGTATATGAATTGCGGATTTCTAGCCATTAGCGCCTATAATATGGTATTATTTTAAGGTGCCTTCATAGGATTGTTTGCAGAATCTTGAGACTGGCAATTTATGAAGCTCAATATTTTTTCACACGGAGTATCAGAAATTATTATGGATAATAAGTTAAAGCGCCTCGATAGAACCATTGCTTTCGAAGGCGAAGTAGTTGACCTTTATAAAGACAAGATGCAGTATCCTGATGGCAGTATTCACAACTGGGATTTTGTGTGCCATAAGAAGGGATATGGAGCATGCATACTTCCTGTTCTTCCGGATGGCAGGATCCTTCTTATAAGACAGTTCAGACCTGCGGTTGATGATACGATTCTTGAGATACCTGCAGGCGGTATTGAACCAGGAGATGAGAGCACACTTGTTTGCGCACAGAGAGAACTGGTAGAAGAGACCGGCTATACCTCCAAGGAGTTTAGCCATCTTTTGAGAATTCAGGTTGCAGTTGCCTATTGTAATGAATGGCTTGATATCTATCTTGCAAGAAACTGTGAGAAGGCTGAATCAGGTAAACAGCTTGATGAAGGCGAGGATATCAGTAATGAGATTTATGAAGTAGAAGAGCTTATGAAGATGATCTCAGAAGGTCAGATTCAGGATGCTAAGACAGTAGCAGCTATCACTGCATATGCTGCAGGAATGGGAAAAGAATAATAGAAAGCTTATAAATCGTGAAGTATTTAAGCTTATGGAGATTGAAATATGATTTGTAAAGAATGCGGAGAAGAGATCAAAGATAATGCCAGATTCTGTCCCTTTTGCGGTACTGTGCAGGATGTAACTAATACCGAAGAAAAAAAGGATGATGAATCAAAAGCTGATAAGACTAATGCGACCTTTAGGAATCCGGTTTTTAAGACAAGTAAGAATAAGCCGGAGGATCCTGAAAAGGTCAAAGCTCGTAATATTAAACAGAAGCTCATTGATGTTGTCATTGTTATTTTGATAATAGCCATTGCCAGTTCAGTGATCGCATACAGAGTAGTTACATTAAGAAATGCCAACAAGCTCTTTTCCATGGTGGCATATGTTAAGGATGGAACTATATATCTTGATACTGATATAACATCTGAAAGTGATGAGCCTCTTCCTGTTGCCGAAACCAATAATGCGCTTTTGGAGTATGGTTTTGGAAACAACCATAATATAGCTGCATTTTCTAAAGATGGTAAGATATTGTATTTCATGGACAAGGATACAGGAGATGGTTCTGGAAGACTTAAAAAAGTCAGGATAGATAAACTGACTGAAGATATGGACGCTAATCTGGATCAGGCTGAGAAAGTTGCTGACTTTGTGACCGGCTACAGCGTTCTTGATGGCGGCGCTTTGCTCTATGAGACCAACGAGATGGAAGTATGCTACTACAATGGCAAGGACAGCAAAGTGATAGCTGAAGATGTAGCATATACCTATCTTTCATATAGTGGCAATTATGTGTATCTTCTTGAGGGCGACGAACAGGGACTTACATTTGAACTTGGTAAAAAAGGACTTAACTCTAAATCTGAGGTAGAGACTCTTGCAGAAAATGTAAGCCGCATCGTTATTTCTAAAGATAGTGATGCAGTCATGTTTATTGTTGAAAATGAAGATGAAGAATCTAATGAATTATATCTGACATTCGATAACAAAGAGCCTGTGAAGATCGGTGATAATGTTATAGATTATTCCCCATACTGCACATCTGCAGGAGGAGTTTTCTTTACATCTCAGACAGGAGAAGAGAATATTACTCTTAACTACTATGATGGTAAGAACGAAAGCCTGACTGAGGTTGATGATATTTCTGAAGTTGAACTTCAGGTTGGGATCAGCATTTTTCAGAAAAAAGGTTCTGATGACTGGTTCTATATGCTTGCCGGTGGTCAGGAACAGCCTATGGACTTTAAGTATGCTTATACAGGCGGAAGTGTCTGGAGCTCATGGGATGGAAGATATGCCATGGCTGAATTTACTGATGAAGAATCAGAAGGCAGTATTTTGGCCTCCTTCAGATCTTCGGATGGAACGTTTTCATCAGAAAAGCTTATATCAGAAAATGGAAGACTTGGATTAACAAGACCTGAGTTGGATCAAAATACGTCAACCTACTATTTGGCGTATGATGAAGAAGAGGAAGAGGTTA
>JAEEGH010022001.1_pt1 | contig 13118 bp, 6 predicted proteins | sample 9134181 | NCBI WGS metagenome assembly JAEEGH01 (sample SAMN16246544, study PRJNA631951) | gut metagenome | biome: gut microbiome; feature: rumen; material: DP-attached | host: Bos | place: Iran: Karaj | collected 2018-10 | reverse complement strand
TGCTGAAAGATAAAGGAGTAATACAAAGCATGTCCAGAAAAGGAAACTGCCTTGATAACTGCATGGCTGAAAACTTTTTCGGACTTTTGAAAACCGAATTTTATTACATGAATAAATTCTGTTCGGTCGAAGAATTTAAAAAGGCTCTGATTGAATATATTACATATTACAATACAGAGCGTATTAAAATGGGATTAAACGGTCTGAGCCCTATTGAATTTAGAGCTCAAAATGCCGCATAATTTTGTCTATAAAAAAGGGTTCAGTTCACGAGCGGACGAGGACTTTGGAGCGAGGGGGAGACTTCCCCCTCCTGGATTCTGAAACAGGCACAAGCTGCTTTTGAGATATTATTTCGACAATAAAAAACCGGACCGCTCTTGCAGCCCGGGTTTTTTACGGATTTTCTATTTTAGCCTTAAGCCTTACTTCATGAAGTAAGTCTTAATCGGTGGGAAGCCGTTGAAGGCTACTGAGGCGTAAGTTGAAGTATAAGCGCCTGTAGAGAGCCAGTAGAGTTTATCGCCGGCTTTCAGGGAAATCGGGAGCTTGTATTTTGCATCTTCGTACATGATGTCCATTGAGTCGCAGGTTGGGCCGGCGATGATTACGATGCCTTCTTTTTCGCCTGGTTTGTCGCGGCTGGTTACTACAGGGTATTTGATTGATTCGTCGAGGGTTTCGATGAGGCCGTTGAATTTTCCGGCGTCTACGTAAACCCAGCGGGCCAGTGCAGTGTTGTTTTTGCGGCTTGTCAAAATAACTTCTGAAGTTAAGATTCCGCTGTCGCCAACAAGTGAGCGACCTGGTTCAAGAATAATCTCCGGGATATCGTCGCCAAAGTCTTCCTGAATATAACGTGTAATTTCTGATGCATATTCTGCGAGAGTATTTGTTGGTTCGATGTAGCTTGCAGGGAACCCACCACCCATATTAATCATGCTCAGGCGGATTCCTTCTTCTTCTTCGAGGGAAGTGAAAAGATATTTTACCTTAGCAATAGCGTCGTTCCACTGACCAATATCGCGCTGCTGGCTACCAACGTGGAAGCTGATTCCATATGGAGTAAGACCGAGATCGCGGGCAAGCACGAGTAAATCATAAGCCATATCAGGGTGGCAGCCGAACTTGCGTGAAAGCGGCCAGTCTGCACTAACAGAATTCTCTACAAGGATGCGAACATAAATGCGTGAGCCCGGGGCATTCTTTGCAATTTCCTTAAGGTCATCTTTGCTGTCTGTAGCAAACATGCGAACGCCCTTGTCATAGAAATATTTAATGTCCTTTGCCTTTTTAATTGTATTTCCATAAGAAAGACGGTCTGGAGATACATCAAATTTTGAAATCATATCAAGCTCATAGCGGGAAGCAATATCAAAGTTAGAACCCATTTCTGCGAGCATCTGAAGAACCGGCTCACCTGGGTTTGATTTCATTGCGTAATAAATTCTGGCATACGGGAATGAATCTCTGAGTCTGATGTAATTCTGTTTGATTGTGTTGAGATTGATTACGATATTTGGAGTTTCCAAATCCTTAGAAAAGTCGAGAAAACGCTGCCAGTCCTTATCGCTGACATAATCGCTACGATTAAACATCTATTACCTCTTTGTAATGATAAATAACCGGTCAAAGCCGTCACGCTGCGTAGGAACTGAAGGCATTATTTTTAGCTTTACTACCTAAATTTCAACGTTCGGGGAATAATAACAAAAAAATACGATTAGGTCATCATTTTTTTAAAAATTTTTGAAATTTTTATTTTTGTATTAATTAATTTTGTACAATTTATTTAGATATTTTTCCCTTGTTTTTGAGGTGTGAAAACAGTAATTTTAAAGTATGAATCTTCTTGATTTTGAATACTTGAAAAATAACATGAACACAGCAGGCTTTTTTGGCAGCGATTCGTCGCTTGCTAATCTTTTTCTGCTTCAGAACAAATACAACACCGAGCTCAAAATCAAAAATGATGTTTTAATCAGATACTATTACGGAAACGAAAATCGTACAGGCTACGGCTTCCCAATTCCAATTAAACCGGCCACTCTTTCCCAGGAATGGCTGATTTCTGCCCTGAATACAATTATAGAAGATGCCCGAGAGCAGAACCGCCCTGTAAGCTTCTGCCTGCTCACTCAGGAACAGAAAAATCAGCTTGATAGCTGCATTGCTGCAAGCTTCCCCGAATTCCATCCCGACTGGAAAACTAACCGCGATGACTGCGATTATGTGTATCTGCGTGAAAATCTTGCTGAGCTTCCAGGCTCACATTACCAGAAAAAGCGCAATCATATTTCGCGTTTTAAACGAACTTATGGTGAAAACTGGGAGTTTAAGGCTTATCCGGAAAATGATATTGCCGCTGATATTCTTACCATCTCACACAAATGGTACGCAGAAAATCACAACGAAAACGAACTCTTTCTTCAGCTCGAGCAGGAAAGCATTGAGCTCGCCCTGCAGAATGCAGATCTCCTGAATCTCCGCGGCGGCGTCCTCTATATAAATGGAGAACCGGCTGCCATGACCCTCGCGGCCCCTATTTCTCCGGATGTTCTCGATGTAATTTACGAAAAATCCTTTGGCGACTTCGAAAAAAACGGGGCTTATGCCGTAATCAACCAGCAGTTTGCCCGCAGATGTCAGAATTTTCTCTACCTCAACCGCGAAGAAGATATGGGCGTAGAAGGGCTCAGAAAGGCAAAGCTTTCTTATAAACCAACAATGATTCTCGATAAATTTTACTGCGGAGGCCTCACATGCTAAGCCCAATCCTCGCTAAATCCGATTGCGCGGCCTGTAAGTTCTGCTGCAGCTTCCGCCGCACCAGTTTGTGGGAAACCCCGGTGTTTCCCGCGGCGGACCTCCCAAAACTCCAGAGCCTCAATCCCGAAGCCCGCTTTCGCCCGGCAGGTTCAAGTGGACATTCCTACACTTTCGACCTCTCCGACGCCTACAAAACAACCGACCCTGAAGAAGAAGCTCCATGCCCCTTCCTCGACACAACTCGTGGCTGCACTCTCCCTGCAGAACTCAAGCCCTTTGAATGCAAAATCTGGCCGCTGCGCGCCGTGAGAACTCAGGGAATAAACAAGTCCACAACCAACCTGGAAACTTCGCCATCCACGGAGACCACGCAAATCTCCGTTGCCCTCACCCCAACCTGCCCTGCCATCAACAAAGTTCCGCTCGAACAGGTCCGCAAACTCACCGCTTCAGGCCTCGGCCAGCAAATTCTAAATTATGCCGAAATGCATCCCGACATCATAAAGGAAGCTACTCCTTTCCTCTCAAACATCGTTTTTTCAAAATAATAGCAAATTCCAGACTTTTCCCTTATAATAATATGTTATGGAACAAAAATCGTCGGAAAAAATAACGTATGACATTTCAACGCTTAGCCGCATTATGAAAAAAGATTTTATCTTTGTCATTGCTGTTTTTCTTATTCTCCTTTTGATTTTTACAGATATCAGCATTTACGAGTCCTTTGGCTCAGTTCGTTCCAGAAAGCTCGAAGCAGAAAATCTTGCAATGCTTTATGTATCAGATATTACCCAGAATTACGCTGATGCTACCACTCATAACGAGCAGACTTTAAAAAACATACTTTTTGGTCATATGAACTTTACGGCTCTCGAAAGCCGAGATTATAATTATTCAATTTATAAATACGATTCTGCATCAAAAAGAAACATTTTGATTTATGGAACAGATTACTATAAGCTTCATAAACCGATTTCCGTTGAAATAGATTTAAAAGATTTTAAATGTAATCTGGCCGTAGCACCAACCGGCTATTGGGTAAATGTTCACCTTGTAATTGTTCTTACAACCTTATCACTTCTTTTAATCTGTGCCTTTACTATTCTTACACTTTTATTCTTTAAGCTTCGCCAGAGTAATATCCGTCTTGCACAGCTGGCAACTTTAGATCAGCTTACAGGGCTTTATACAAAACAGACAGCAATTTTTACACTTAAAAAAGAAATCGACTATGCAATCCGTAACGGAACCCAGGTTGCTGTGTGTTTTATAGATATGAACAATTTTAAACAAATAAACGATAAATATGGTCATACCGTTGGCGACACAGCGCTTGCAAAGGTTGCTAAACGTCTTTTGGAATCAGTTCGTCCGGAAGATATAGTTGCCCGCTTTGGCGGCGATGAATTCATAATTATCTTCCGCGGAAAATATACTGGCACAAATTATACCAGCACCGTTGAACGCATTAAAGCAGTTCTGAATGTTCCGGCAAAGCTTTCTGCACACGTGCTTGCAGACATCTCGGCTTCTGTCGGACTCGCCGTTTATCCTGTAAACGGAAATGGAGTTGAAGATCTTATTGCCTATGCCGATAAGGCTATGTATGAAGAAAAGGCAAAATTAAAAAGAGCTGCACGTAATGCCGCTGATTCTGATATCGAAGAACTCCGCTAACTCTGAAAATTATTTATAAAATAAAAAAAATTAAGAGGTTCTCATGAAAAAAAATCGCATTGTTTTATTAACAATTTTTGTTTCATTACTAACGTTCGGTAGTTGTAAAAAAGCAGATGCTCAGGGCTCAAAAAGCCACTCCTCTTCTCTTTCCGCTAAAGCCTATTCCGAAGATAAACCGGAATATAAAGCACGTAATTCAATTAAGCTGAATACGAATACTTCTAATCTTGTGGACTTCGATTCCATCAGGAATTTTTTCACACTCGATTTTACTCCTGAATATCCGGATTCTGTTTTTGAAGAAGCAAAGTCAAAGGCTGCACAAAAAAAGACTTCTAAAAAATCAGCTGATAACAAAAACACTTCTGTTATTCCAGGCATCAGAAAGCTTTCAGATTATATAACTAAATACACAACTAAAAAGGCTAGCCTTCCTGAATACAAGCCTGTAGACGAAGCTGATGAAGATGACAGCACAAAAGAATTCTTTATTGAAGACTGGGGTCCTCAGGGAAAAATTGTCGCAGGAGAAAATCATCCAACCTTTTATGTTATTTTTTCACGTCCTGCCCGCTCTCTAAAGGCTCTTGATAAACCTGAAACAACCTCTGACATAATGCAGATTACTCCTCCGCTACCTGGTGTATTCCGCTGGTATGGTACAAAGCATTTAAGCTTCGAAGCTGATGTACCTGCTGATCCAACAGTTCAATATACAATTACTATTAATTCTGAATTAAAATCATCTGGAGGAAAAAAACTCACAGGACAATCAGTTTTCAAAACTCAGGCAGAACCTGTAGAAGTAATAAACCTCTGGGGTGGTTATATTATAGAAAGCGAATGCGCCTATGGCTGGAATACCGGTGCACTTCCTCCTTATGAAAACCGTTTTGTAATGCGTACAAATTACACAGCTCCATTACTTGCCATTCAACAGAATCTTAAGGTTTATGTAAACAACACACCAGCTGAATATGACATTTCTCCGGTTTATGAAGACATCTTTCATATGTGGTATAACAAAGCTGATTACGACAAGGATGCCGGTCGTACAAATACTTATCTTGTAGAAATCAAGAGCAAGGTACCGCACAATGCTAAAGTCGAAATCAAAAATACAAACGGCGACTCACAAAGCTACGATACACTTCGTCCTTTTATGATTGAAGAAGTCTGTTCCATGACTGATTATTCTTCTTCAAAACATGAATGGCCTCTTACCATTTATTTTACTCAAACACCAGACAAACTATCGTTAGTTAGCAATATAACTTACGATAACGGACAGACAATCACAGAAGACAATTTGACAATTAACGGTAGCACCATAAGAATCTTTAATCTTCCATTTGATTACAATCAGACTCATACCATCAGCTTTGGTAAAGGGTTAAAAGATAAATATGGTCAGCCACTCGTAAATGCAAAAAGCTCTTATACCTTTAAGACTCCTCAGGAAGTGGCTTATGTAAAATATCAGAACTACGGAAACAAAATGCTCGAAGCACAGTTCCCGCACAAAATGATTTTTGAACATCAGAATCTTCTGGAAGGAAGATATGGTCTCCAGAAAACAGATCGCCCGGCAGGAGACGGACTTTATGACTATAACAAAAACGACATAGTTTTCTATGATCTTGATGTCAGCCAGAAAAATCAGCGTCAGTTCCAGGAAATGAATCTTGATCCGTTCCTCGAAGACGGATACGGTTTTGTTCATTACGAAAGTACAGCAAAATACAAGAGCTACAATTACTGGCGCGAAGAATACGAAATCAATAATTCAAAAACAAGCGGCGTAATTCAGGTAACCGATCTTGGTATAACAGCACGCATGGCAATTAATAAAGCGGTAGTAATGGTTCGAAGCCTTTCTACCGGAAAGCCTGTAGAAAATGCTGAGGTTTATATTGTTCATGATTTAAATGAAAAGCTTTATGACAAAGATATTCTTCAGGAGATTTTTGTTTATGGAAATGAAAAAACCTACAATAATCTTTTGGCACAGGGCCGCACAGATAAAAACGGACTTGCTGTAATTAATTATACAAGTGACCAGATTGAAAAAATTCAAAAGGAAAATCAAAGAGCTTTTGTTTATGTTGTAAATGGTAAGGATAAGGCTGCCTTTACACCATGGTCACATAATTCCTGGCGCGAAGGAGTAAGCACGGCTTCTCTCGAAAATGCTCGTAAGCCTCAGCAGCGAACCTTTATGTTTACAGACCGTGGAATTTATAAACCAGGCGAAACAGTTACCTTCCGCGGAATTGACCGTGACCAGCTTTTAGGAAGCTTTACAACTCACAGCGGCTGGTATTCAATTACTGCAAAGGGAGCCTGGTGGGATGCAAAAGAAATCATTGAACCTATTGCAGGCCAGCTTTCAGAATCAGGCGGTTTTTACGGTTCCTTTAAAATTCCTGATAATGCAAAACGCGGAAATTATAATATCATTTATACCCGCGAAGATAATCCGGATGAAACTGCAATTCTTCAATTTACAGTTGCTGATTTTGAACGTGTAAAATTCGAGTCTTCAATCACAGTTCCAGAGCTCACTTACTTTGGAGGAGACAAGCTTACAGCAAGTCTTTCGGCAAGTTATCTTGCAGGCGGTTCGTTAGGTGGTGCTAACTATGACGTTTCCTGGTATAAGCAGCCGACAACCTTTGAAACCTCGGAGCCTGCAGCAAAGGGCTATACCTTTAATAATGGACTCTACCCTTCTAGAAATTATTATTCAGATGACACCGGCTCTCTTGGAGTAGATGGAACTGCTGCTCTTTCATGTAAGTCTGAACAGATTACAGATGGCGCTCCATACATTTACCATGTTGAAACTGCAGTTACAGATATTTCAAATCAGCGTATAGTTGCTCAAAATGACATCTGGGTAAATCCGGCACAATTTTATATTGGTCTTGCAAAAGCAAAGAATTTACGTGGCTTTGCAAAATCCGGAGACAGACTCGAATTCCCATATCTTCTTGTAAATACAGATGGAAGCCTAATGCAGAATAGTGAGGTTTCACAAAAGGTTTCTGAAATTGAATATAAGCTTACTCATGAGGTATGGACAATGGTTCATGAGCAGAGTGTAGATGACACAATCTACACACGCTATGAACGTTCAGAGGTTGAAGATGCAACTGGCACCATCAAGCCACAGGCCAGCAGTACTATTACTCTTAAACCAGAAATTGCCGGCTGGTATACACTTACAGTAACTGGAAAAGATAACCGTGACGGAAAGGTTATAAGCCAGATTGAATTCTACGTAACTGGAAGCGGCTCAAGCTGGTTCGATCAGTATAATTCAAATTCCCTTAAGCTCACTCCAGACAAAGCACAGTATAATCCTGGTGAAACCGCACATGTTCTTCTGGAAAGTCCTCTTCCTGCAGGCGACTATCTTATTACTGTTGAACGCGAAGGAATCTTTACAGAAGAGCTCCGTCATTTTGAAAATGGAGCAGAAGTTCTTGATATTCCAGTTGCAGGAAATTACGTTCCTGTAGTTTACGTTTCTGTTTCAAGCTATTCAGAACGTCATGGCAAACCAACTCACAATTATGGCGAGCCAGACCTCGACAAACCAAAGGATTACTATGGAGTTACACCTTTGTTAGTTAATCCTTACGTTCGTTCTTTCTCAGTAGCAATTGAATGTGATAAACCAAGCTACAAGCCTGGAGAAACTGCAACAATTAAAATTAAAACAACAAAGGGTGGAAAGCCTTATGCCGGAGCCGAGCTTACAGCCCTCGCAGTAGATCGTGGAGTTCTGGATCTTATCAGCTATCATGTTCCAAATCCTATTGAGTTTTTCTATAACCGCAACAACTTCCCTCTGAGAGCTTACGGCGGAGATTCCCGTGCCCTTCTTATGGATCCGGTTACTTACAGTGTAAAAAATCTTCGTGGTGGAGATGAGCTTGCTAAAGACATGGCTATGCTTAATGAAGCAGGAGCAGCCGGAGCTGAAGGAGAAACTGTTAGAAAAGATTTCCGTGCAACAGCCTTCTTTGAACCTGTAATTGTAACAGACAAAAATGGCGAAGCTTCGGTTAGCTTTAAAATGCCGGACAGTCTCACAACCTACCGCATTACTGTTCTTGGAGTAAAAAATGATTTGTTCGCAATTCAGGAAGAAGAAGTAAAGGTTCAGAACCCTATTAATATTCAGCAGGTGCAGCCTCGTAGACTTCGCGAACGCGACACTGCCGAATGTGGTGTGCTTATTACTAACCTTGGAAAAGACAGCGAAAAAGTAACTGTAAGTCTCGAGGTTCTTTCTCCAACTACAGATACAGAGCAGGACAAGCTCGAAGGAAGAAAGACCATTCCAGGTAAAGGCTTTGTAGACGGTCCAAGCTCACATACAGTTACAGTTGGTTCAGGCTTATCTTCTGTAGTTTATTTCGATGTTGCCGCTTCTCAGGAAGGTACGGTTAATCTTGTATACACAATTAAATCCAGTGCTGTAAATGAAAAGCTTATTTCTCCAATCAGGATTGAAAAGACCTTTGTATACGAAACCGTAACAATGACAGGAACAATTTCTGATGAAGGAAGTGCTACAGAAAAAGAAGCTCTTATAATTCCTGGGTATGCAAAAGAAGGCCGTGGAGACCTTAAGTTTACTCTGGATGCAACACGTCTTGGTGTTCTTGGCAGTTCTGTAAATTATCTTTTTGATTATCCATACGGCTGTCTTGAGCAGCAGAGTTCACGCATACTACCGTTAGTTAGTTTTGTAGACTATATTGATGTTTTTGGTATGAACTCTAAGATTGCTGATATTAAAGACTGTGTAACAGGCTGGACAAAAAAGTGGAAGGACTATCAGCATAAGGATGGTGGCTTTGGCTACTGGCCAGATTCAAATTATTCTTCTGATTTTGTAAGCCTCCGCATTCTTTACATTTATGCTCTTGCAATGAAGCGCGGTTATACTCCAGAAGATATTCCTATTGATGTTAGTGCACTCAAGAAATATGTTGCAGCAGCAGTAAAAGATTATAAAAACTGTTACGCAGAATCAAACTATTATGATTACGACAAAGCCTTTGCCTGCTATGTTTTCAGCCTGTTAAAGGATAGTTCTCTTGATTCTGTTCGCAATGAACTGTATTCAAAAGCCGATTCCATTACGCTGGATGCTGCAGCATATCTTTCGTTAGCATATTCTAACACTGGCAAATCTGCAGATTTAGAAAAGGCAAAATTGATTAACGAAAAAATCCGCCCATACTTGCAGCCAGATCAGCGTGGTGTTACTCTTTCTAAAAAATCCAGAAGCGGATACTGGTTCTGGTACCAGAATGAAACAGTGCAGTATTCTGCAATTCTTAATGCCTTTGCAACTGTAAATCCTGATGACGGAATGGTAGACAGACTGATTTACACTCTGCTAAAAAAGCAGTCTCACGGTTACTGGAGAAATACAATAACAACCTCTTCTGTACTCGAAGCCATTTACACTTACATACAAAAGAGAAATCTTGATGCAACCGATTACACTGCAAGTGCTTCGCTAAACGGTCGTCAGCTTATGAAAGAAGATTTTAAAGGTGTAGCTGCAAAACCAAAAACACTTACACTTCCTTTCGAAGATGAATTTGTTTCTTCTCTTGCACGCGACAAATCGATTCCACTTGTTTTCGAAAAAGAAGGCAACGGATATTTGTTCTACACTGTAGAAATGAAGTATGCTCTCCCAGATGAAGCTCAGGCTGCCCGCGATGAAGGTTTGAATATCACTTACGAAATTACAGACTTCGAAACCGGTGAGTTAATTAATGTTACCAAGGATACCTGTGACGTTACATTAAAGAGCGGAAAAATGTATAAGGCAAAAATTATTTTACAGACAAATAAAACCCGCGAATATGTAGCACTCCGCACACCTATTCCTTCTGGTGCTGAGATTGTAGATTCCTTGAATGGATTAAGCCATAAGAACGTTACAGACAACGAAGTGCAGTTCTTCTGGAATGAACTTCACACCGGTAGATATACTGTTGATTTTACCTTCTGTGCTGCACGACGCGGTATTTACCCTACACCTCCAGTACAGGGTGAATGTATGTATGAGCCGGAAGTGTTCGGCCGCAGCGACGGTTATCTGTTTGTAATTGAGTAAAATGAGGAAACGTTTCCTTAAGTTTGCTTTAATAATTTTATGCGTTCTCCTTGTACCTCCTGTGGTACTGCGCCTCGTTCCTTTTCCTGAGCTGGCGGAGTTTTGTGCGCAGGAGTATAGCTGCAGGATTTACGACCGCCGCGGCGAGCTGGTTCAGGTTACGGCGATTGAGGGCGGCGGACGACGAGAGTTTACACCCATAAAGAAAATTCCAAAGCAGGTTCAAAAGACATTTATTCAGCAGGAAGACAAACGTTTTTATTTTCACCACGGTGTAGACTGGCTTGCCATTTTAAGAGCTGCCGTTCAAAATAAACAGGCAGAAAGAATTGTCAGCGGTGGTTCCACTATAACAATGCAGCTGGCAAAGCTTGCAAACAAAGATAATTCTCTTACACTACGACGAAAGCTTAAAGACATTTTCAATGCCTATCGCATAGAAGCAAAGCTAAGTAAAAAAAAGATTCTTGAGCTTTACCTTAATTCAATTTACTTTGGTTCAAATTCTTATGGAATAACCTCTGCAGCAAGAACATATTTCAGCTGTGAATTAAACCAGCTTACTAATAATCAGCTGATTCCTCTTTCAACAATTCCAAGAAGTCCAAATTACATTGTTCCGGCTAATGCAAAATATTATACATATCCTTTGCAGCTTCCTCATTTTGTAAATTACCTGACAGCACAGCCACACAAATCCGGCACAAATCTCCCATACGAGCTCCATACAACTCTAGATCTGGAAGTTTCTGCAATGGCCCAGAACTTTCTTCTGGATGCTCTCTCCCAGGCCCAGAGCTCACGTATAACGAATGGAGCACTTTTATTAATTGATAACGAAACAGGTTCTGTTATCTCCTGGCTTGGAAACGGAGATTTTTTTGATGAACAGAACTCCGGACAGATTGACGGTGTTCTTGTAAAAAATCAGCCTGGCAGTTCTATGAAGCCTTTTGTTTATGCACTTGCAATTGAAAAGGATTTAATTCAACCTTCAACTGTTCTGGCTGATGTACCTTCTGAATTTGGAAATGAAAAGCTTTATATTCCGGAAAACTTTAATAACCGTTTTAACGGACCTATCCGTACCCGTATAGCCCTGGCTTCGAGTCTTAACATTCCGGCAGTTTCAGTGCTCAATAATCTTGGTGTCAAAACTTATCTTGAAAAGCTTTACGAGCTTGGTTTTGATTCTTTACGTCAAAACGACACTGGCTTAAAAGCAGATCTTGGACTTGCCCTTGGTGCCGGTGAGGTTTCTCTCTACGAACTGGTTCCCGCCTTTAGTGTTTTTGTCCGTGACGGTTTTTATATGCCGCTCAATTATATCAGCTCAAATAAACTAACTAACGGTCGTTCGGTTTATTCCAGCGATACTGCACGCATTATTACATCAATACTTTCAGATAAGGGAGCCCGCTCTCTGGGCTTTGGGTATACTCAAACCTTCCAGACAAACTATCCTTCAATCTTTAAAACCGGAACTTCTAATCAATACCAGAATATAGTTGCTTTAGGAGCAACAAAAAAATATACCATTGGTGTATGGATGGGAAACTTTTCTGGAAATACTGTAATGGGAAAAACCGGTGCTTCTCTTCCTGCATGGGTTGCAAAAAATATTCTTGATCAGTTAACACCTCAATCTGCCTCAACTCCAGAAGAAGCTTTTCCAGAACCGGAGAATTATCACAAGGAAAGAATCTGTTCTCTTTCAGGTATGAAAGCCGGACCTGATTGCAATGCCGTAGTTTATGAATATGTCAAGAATGATACAAAGCCCGAAGCTTGTACCTGGCACCAGAATATAAACGGAAAAGTTAAAACTATCTATCCACCGGAATATCAGCAGTGGCTTAGAAGTCATCCGGAAAAAGCCTTTATTGAATATTCAGATTCCCCTCTTTCAATTCTTTCTCCAAAGCAGGGCTCTTTATTTTATTCAAGCTCATTCAATTCAAACAGGCAGGCTATCCCTTTTGAAATAACCGGTGGCAAAGAACACACACTTGATATTTTTTACGATGAAAAAAAAATCGCCACAATCAACCGGCCGTTTATTTTTTCACTTCCGCTAGATCGTGGCGAACATTCCTGCCGCGTACGTTGCGGCAGCGAAGAAGTCACAATTTCATTTACTGTTCGTTAGCACTTCCACAGTCTGTGCAAATTACAGAATTCAAAGGCACTTACAACCTTTTCACCATCAAGCAATACAAACTCTGCTTTTGGTTCTTCTCCAGGCTTAAGAAGCTTTTTCTGAATACCTTTATCTGTTACAAGTACAATCCATTCAATGTAATGCTCTGGTAACATTGGGTGAGTAACAGAACCAACACTTACAGTTACCTTATTTCCTTCTACATTTACAACAGGTACATGTTTTTCAACAGCTGCATCTGTTGTTCCAGGAATCAGCTCATCCATATCTTCACCACAGCAAACTGTTGGTACACCTGAATCTTTTACTACAACGATAATTTTTCCACAATGTTTACAATAGAAAAACTTAACTTCC
>JAEEGH010021997.1_pt1 | contig 13120 bp, 11 predicted proteins | sample 9134181 | NCBI WGS metagenome assembly JAEEGH01 (sample SAMN16246544, study PRJNA631951) | gut metagenome | biome: gut microbiome; feature: rumen; material: DP-attached | host: Bos | place: Iran: Karaj | collected 2018-10 | reverse complement strand
TTTTTTGCTAACTTTGCGACCAAATTAGGAGAAATGAACATCAGAAACGGCGTTATCACAACCCTACTCACGTTTTGGGCCTGTACCAGCATGGCGCAGGAGAGCAAAACCGTGTACAATTTCCTGCGACTGCCCGTGAGTGCGCATGCTGCAGCATTGGGTGGCGAGAACATCACGCTGACCGACGACGACGCCACACAACTGTTCCACAACCCTGCCCTTATCAGCGGTGTAAGCGATAAGACACTGAACCTGAATTACATGACGTATATGGAGGGTGCCAAGACAGTGAGTGCCTCGTTTGTTCGTCTTTCGGGCGAACGTGCCTCGTGGGGTGTATCGGCACAACTGATGGACTATGGGCGCATAAAGCAGACCTCGTTTATGAACGAGGACCTAGGCGACTTCTCGGCCCGAGATATTGCCATTGGTGGTACGTTTGCCTACGAGCTGACCGAGCGTATCAGTGGTGGTATCACCGCCAAGTTCATTACCTCAACCATTGCTGGCTACAACTCCTTAGGCGTGGGCGTGGATTTAGGCTTGAACTATCTCGACGTGGAACGTGGCTGGAGTGTTTCGACTGTGGCACGCAACTTAGGTGGACAAATCAAAGCATATGACGATGAGTTTGAACGCATTCCCTTTGACTTGCAAGTGGGAGCCAGCAAGCGTCTGCTTAACTCGCCCCTGCGTTTCCACGCCACTATGAGCCGACTTACCGACTGGAGCGAGGGCATCGGGCGCCATTTAGCCATCGGTGCCGATGTACTGCTTGGCGAGAATATCTACGTGGCAGCCGGTTATAACTTCCGCAAAGCCAGCGAGATGAAGATTACCGACAGCGAAGGATCGTCGGCCCACGGCGCAGGACTCACCTTAGGTGCAGGACTATCGCTGCAACGCTTCAAGCTCCACTTAGGCTGGGGCAAATATCATGTCAGCACATCATCGCTAATTATTAATATATCATACACATTATGAAGAAGATAACAATTGCAATCGATGGCCACAGCTCGTGCGGTAAAAGCACAATGGCCAAGGACCTGGCCCGCGAAGTGGGCTATGTATATGTAGATACAGGCGCCATGTATCGCAGCGTAACACTCTACGCCCTGCGCCACAATCTGTTTAATGCCGATGGCAGCGTAAAGACAGCCGAACTGGAGCAGCAGATGCCACAGATACAGATTTCGTTCAAGTTCAATGCCGAGACCGGTCGCCCCGACACCTATCTTAATGGAGAGTGTGTTGAGAAGGAAATCCGCAGCTTGGAGGTAAGCAATCATGTAAGTCCCATTGCAGCCGTAGGTTTTGTGCGTACCGCCATGGTTGCCCAACAGCAACAGATGGGTAAGGACAAGGGTGTGGTAATGGATGGACGTGATATCGGTACCACCGTGTTCCCCGATGCCGAACTGAAGATTTTTGTAACTGCATCGGCCGAGGTACGTGCCCAGCGTCGTTTTGACGAGCTGAAAGCCAAGGGCATGCCTGCCGATTTCGATGATATCCTGAAGAACGTACAGGAGCGCGATTATATCGATTCGCACCGCGAGGTAAGTCCACTGCGCAAGGCCGATGATGCCATCGAATTGGACAACAGTTACATGACCATTCCAGAACAGAAACAGTGGTTAATGGACCGTTTTAAGGAGAAAATAGAGCAATAATTGTTCTATTTATGCATTTTTTTCGTCATTTTTTCGCTTCTTTTGTTATTTTTTGCTACCTTTGCAGCCGAATTTCATTAGAAGCAAGAAAAATGACGAAAAAATTATTTATTTCGGCTTTGTTGGCAGTAGCCACTACAGCCACTGTCCACGCCGGTGGACTCATGACCAACACAAATTATCACATAGCTTTCGACCGTATGTTCGCACGTGGCGCAACGACCGAAATCGACGCAGCCTACAGTAACCCCGCCGGACTGGCTTGGGGTCACGAGGGATTCCAGTTTTCATTGAACTTTCAGAAACCTTGGCAGAATCGTGACATCGAGACAACTGTACCAGGTTTCTTAGGCACAGGTTTCCAGCAGAAGTATAATGGTAAGGCTTCGGCTCCCATCGTACCTGCCCTTTTTGCTTCTTACAAGAAGGATCGTGTGGCCTTATCAGCCATGATCGGTATTGTAGGCAGCGGCGGTTTCGTAAAGTACGAAGAAGGCATCCCCATGTTCGAGGTACCCCTCAAGGCCATGCTGGCACAGGCTGGCATGATGCCCAACAGCTACGGCTTCGACTCTGAGATGAAGGGTAAGCAGTACATCTATGGCGGCCAGGTGAACCTGACCTACAAGGTGAACGACAATTTCTCGGCTGCCATTGGTATGCGTGCCAACTACTACGATGGTTACAACCGTGGCCATGTAGTAGCCGACATTCCCAATTACCTCTCGTCGACAGCACCTGCAGCCAACATCGACCTGATTAACCTGCAGCTCGACTGCATTCAGCGTGGTTGGGGCTTTGCACCTATCGTAAGCTTCGACTACCATGACGGTCCACTCACCATCGCTGCACGATACGAGTTCCGCACAAAAATCAAGACTGAGAATGATACCAAAACACTTTCGGCTCGTATCAAGAACACTGATCCTACCACTGCGAGTGTAATGCCTTACATCGAGGGCGACCTGGCATTGGCACAGTTCGGCGATAAGGTGGCTGCCTATAAGGATGGTGCCGAGACACGTTACGACATGCCTTCGCTGTTTGTAGCAGCCGTAGGCTACGAGTTCTCAGAGAAGCTGCGCGGTACACTGGAGTACCATTTCTTCGACGATAAGCACGCCAAGATGGCTGGCGACCGTCAGAAGGAACTGACACATGGCACCCACGAGATTCTGGCTGGTGTAGAGTACGACATCAACAAGAAGTTTACAGTTAGCTGTGGTGGTCAGCGTACCGACTACGGACTGGCCGACGGCTACCAGCAGAACACATCGTTTGCTTGCGACAGCTACAGTGTAGGTTGCGGTGGCGCCTGGAACATCAACGATAAGATGCGCCTGAACGTGAGCTACTTCTGCACACTCTACAGCGACTACACCAAGGCGCAGAACCAGTATCAGGGACTGCCCTACGCTGGCACCGACGTTTACAGCCGCACCAACCACGTGATTGGTGTTGGATTAGACTATAAATTCTAAATATCAAATTCAATCTCTAATTTCACCGAGCGGGATCATCACAAAATCGCGCTCAAGCATCAGAGGGTGGGGAATCTGCAAGTCGGGTTCATCCACCCTCAGATCGTCATATAGCAGAATGTCTATATCCATCAGGCGGTCGGCATAATGGCCTCCTACCGACTTGTGTGTACGCCCCAGCTCGCGCTCAATCTTCTGGGTGGCAAGCAGCACCTGGCGGGGCGTTAGTGTGGTTTCGCATAGCACGCAGGCATTTACGAACTGGTTATCCGACTCAAACCCCCAGGGCTCGGTCGAAATAAGAGAGGACTGGCGCACAACCAGTCCTACTCTTTCGCCGATAAGCGATATAGCGTTGCGGATATTTGCTTCCTTATCGCCAAGATTACTTCCCAGCCCAAGGAATACCCGATGTAACTTTTCACTATTCACTTTTCACTATTCACTCATTAATCGTCCAACATCAACAGGGCATCGCCGTAGCAACCAAACTTATAACCCTCCTTCAGCGCACGCTGATAACCCTCGTACAACAGGTCGTAACCAACGAACGAAGCCTCGGTCATCATCATAGGCGACTCTGGGTGATAGAAATTACCAATCAGTGCATTACACAGTCCGAACTCGTATGGAGGGAAGATAAACTTGTTGGTCCATCCCTCAAACTCCTTCAGCATACCATCGGTACCTACGGCACTCTCGGTAGCACGGGCGGTGCTCACACCTACGCAGCACACACGGTGTCCTTCCTCCTTGGCCTTGTTTACAATCTCACAAGCCTCGGCAGGAATAAACATCTGCTCGCTCGACATCTTGTGCTTGGTCAGGTCCTCAACCTCGATAGCATCGAAGTTACCCAGACCGCAGTGCAGGGTGATAAAGGCAAAGTTAATACCCTTAATCTCCATACGCTTCATCAGCTCGCGACTGAAGTGCAAGCCAGTGGCAGGCGCTGTAACAGCACCCTCGTTCTTAGCGTAGATAGTCTGGAAATTAGTCATATCCTCCTCGGTAGCAGGGCGACGATCGATAATGTAGCGTGGCAGTGGAGCCTCGCCCAAACCGAACAGCATCTGCTTGAATTCATCGTGTGGACAGTCGTAGAGGAAACGCAGCGTACGGCCACGGCTGGTGGTGTTATCAATCACCTCAGCCACCATAGGACCATCTTCCTCGAAAAAGAGTTTGTTGCCGATACGAATCTTACGGGCTGGCTCTACAAGCACATCCCACAAGCGCTGGTCGGCATTAAGCTCGCGCAGCAAGAACACCTCAATCTTGGCATCGGTCTTCTCCTTGGTACCGTACAAACGGGCAGGGAACACCTTAGTGTCGTTGAAGATGAATGCATCGTCCTCGTCAAAGTAGTCGAGGATGTTACGGAAGTCGAGACCACTCTCGATTCGCTTACTCTTACGATGCAACACCATCAGCTTGCACTCGTCGCGATGGAAAGGTGGCTCAAGTGCAATCTGCTCTTCAGGTAACTTAAACTTAAACTGTGATAACTTCATATTTTAATGTTTAATCTTTAATCATTAATGTTTAATTTTTCTTCTAGCCAGGCAGGAAACTCATCGAATGTGAGACAATCCTCCAGTCGAACATCGCCCACGCGTGTGCGGCACAGGGCTGTAAGATGTGCGCCGCTGCCAAGGGCCTCGCCAATGTCGCGGGCCAGCGAGCGGATGTAGGTACCCTTACCGCATCCCACACGTATCTGCAGCTGCATCTTTTCGAGATCGAAATCTATGATTTCTATCTCATCGATATGCACGGGCTTCTCGGCCAACTGGTGGTCGCTACCCTTGCGTGCCAGTTCATAGGCACGGTCGCCACCTACCTTACAGGCCGAAAACAGCGGTGGTCGCTGCATAATATCGCCCACAAACCTGGGCAGAGTCTGCTCAATCAGCTCACGGGTGATATGCGCTGTGGGATAAGTTGCGTCCACCTCATGCTCCAAGTCGTAGCTGGGAGTGGTAGCACCCAACTGCAGGGTAGCCGTGTACTCCTTTGAGTGCAGCTGCAAAGCCTCAATCTGCTTGGTGGCCTTACCGGTACACAGCACCAGCACACCTGTTGCCAAGGGGTCTAAGGTGCCAGCATGTCCCATTTTCACACGTTTCACATGCAGTCGTTTGCTCAGCACATAACGGATATGTGCCAGCGCCCCGAAACTGCTCATACGATAGGGCTTGTTGATATAGATATATGCGCCTTCCTGAAAGTTCATCGAGTGAGCTGATAAATGAGCACTGTTACACCGATGATGGCGCAATAAATTCCAAAGTAAACAAGCTTACCCTTCTTAACCAGGTTAATCATCAGCTTGCAGGCAAAGCAACCCGACAGGAATGCAGCCACAAAACCAACAATCATGGGGAACAAGCCGATGCTATCGCTTACTACCTCGTCGCCCTTCATGGCCTTCAGCACATCCAGCAGAGCCTCACCCAGGATGGGAGGAATCACCATCAGGAATGAGAACTGAGCCAGCTTCTCCTTCTTATCACCCAGCATCAAACCCGTAGCGATCGTTGAGCCCGAACGCGACAGTCCTGGCAGCACAGCACATGCCTGAGCCACACCGATAACAAAAGCATCCTTCAGAGAGATATGTTCCTTTACACGGGGCTTGGCATAGTATGAGAAGATAAGCAGGATAGAAGTTACAATCAGCATCACGCCCACAATCAGTAAGCCAGCGCCGAAAGCCTCCTCTACCTTATCCTTAAAAAACAAGCCAACGATACCAACAGGAATCATCGACACCAGAATATTCAAGGCATATTTTGTTTCGTCGTTCATCTTAAACTTAAACAAACCCTTCAGTATCCAATCGATCTCCTTCCACAGGATAACCAGAGTACTCAGCACGGTAGCCACGTGTACAGCAACAGTAAACTGCAGGTTATCGGCACCATCGATACCGAAAAAGTTTGAGAGGATAGTCAGGTGTCCGCTCGAACTAACAGGCAGATACTCTGTGAGTCCCTGCACCAAACCAAGAATCAAAGCTTGAATCCAATCCATATTTCAATTTTTACATTTTCTAATTATTACATTTACCCTACTAGTCTTTTGGTTTACGAACTACGGCATAAATCATCGACACGAAACCGAACAAACATACCACAGGGGCCACCTTGGTGCGACGCACACTGAAGATATCGGGTTCGAATGCGGTATCGGTAGAGTTAGGACCTACCATCAGCAAGAAGCCTATCACGACGATGGCCATGCCGATTGCCAACAAAATAAAGTTGGTCTTATCGAATGCAAAATTCTTATTATCCATATCTATTTCACTCTTCACTATTCACTATTCACTATTCACTAAATCTTGTACAGTTCTCCTGCCGACATACGCAGGAACTTGTTTACCGAGATATACGAGCATGCAGCGGTAATAATAATACCAAACAGCAGCACAGCCACCCCCGTAATGGTGAGTTCGCGCCAGGTAATAATGCTGATAATGTTAGGCTCATAGTAGTAGAGCGCATACACGCAGCCCCCGAGTACAGCAATAGCTATCAGGGCAGCAATCACACCCACCAGCAGTGCCTGTTTCATAAACGGCTTACGGATAAAGCCCCACGAGGCACCCACCAGCTTCATCGTATGAATGATGAAACGGCGCGAGTAAACGCTCAGGCGCACGGTGTTGTTAATCAGCGAGAACGATACAAACGTCAACAGCACGGCCAGCGCCAGCAGCACCAGATTCACCTTGGTAAGATTGCGGTTCACGCTGTCCATCAAGTCAACCTGATAGGCCACATCCGTAATCTTCGGGTTCTTCTGCAGCTCACGGGCAATCCACTTCAGCGAGTCGCGGTTGGCATAATCCGAATGCAACTGCAGCTCGAGTGTGGCGGGGAACGGGTTAACGCCTAAGAACTCCGAGGGGTCGGACCCCATGGCATCGCTCTGCTCCTTCAGTGCCTGCTCTTTACTAATGTAATCGATGTTACGTGAATAGGGACGATGATACAGGTCGCGACACAACAGTTTTGCGCCGTTAACCGATACATCATCGCTCAGCATCACCGTCACTGTAAGGTTCTCTTTCACCCACTGCGACAGATTACGAGAGGTTTGGACTGAAAATACCACCAGTCCAAGTAAAACCAGCACCATCGCCGTACTAATGCAAAGTGTTACCAACTGCACACCTCGACGGTTGCCAGCATCTTTTTTTCGTTTTTTCATTAATTTACGTACGTAAAAATTCGAATTCGGCTGCAAAGATACTATTTTTTTTCTTTATCACAAAAAAAAAGTGTAATTTTGCACCCGTTATGAGTACAATTATCTATCCATCGCCCATTTTTGGGCCTGTTCACAGTCGCCGACTGGGCATTTCGCTCGGTATCAACCTGTTGCCAGCCGACGGTAAGGTATGCAGTTTTGACTGCATTTATTGCGAGTGTGGTTTCAACGAGGACCATCGCCCCACCCTGCCCATGCCTACGCGCCAGGAAGTAGCCCAGAAGCTCGAGGTAAAACTGCAGCAGATGGCGGCCGAAGGGCAGCTGCCCGATGTGCTGACCTTTGCAGGTAATGGCGAGCCCACATGCCATCCGCATTTTGCCGAGATTATCGATGGTGTTATCCGCCTGCGCAATCAGTATTGTCCCCAGGCCAAGGTATCGGTACTCAGCAACTCTACCATGATTCACCGTCAGCAGGTACACGACGCCCTGATGAAGGTGGATAACAATATTCTGAAACTCGATACCGTTGATCCTTTATATATTAATAAGGTAGATCATCCCAACGGCACCTACGATGTGGCCCAGATTATCGACCGTTTGAAAGCCTTTAACGGTCATGTGATTATCCAGACGATGTTTATGCGCGGCCAGTGCCAAGGCGAGAGCGTAGATAACACCGGCGAGGAATACGTAGCCCCCTGGTTAGAGGCCGTCAAAGCCATCAAGCCCCAGCAGGTAATGATCTACACCATCGACCGCGAGACACCCGCCCAAGGTCTGGAGAAAGCCACCCACGAGCAACTCGACGCCATCCGCGACCGCGTGATCGCCGCCGGCATCCCCTGCACCGCATCGTATTAAGCATATCAACTATCAGCATTCCCACCGATGGAACGCAATGTTCCCACGTTGGGAATAAAACATTCCCTAACTGGGAATGAAACGTTCCCAAGTTGGGAATTTTCTTCGTGCTTTTGGTGGTAAGTTTATAGCTGACTCTATTTTGTAACTTTTGCAAAAAAATCTCTCATCTCTCAACAAATCTCTCAAAACCCGCATAAACACTGGTGATTTGGAAGATGAGAGATTTTTCGCATCTCTCCCTCATCTCTCATGTATCTCTCCAGAATATAGGAGAGAAATTTGAGAGACGAGGGAGGGATTAGGGAGAGATAAAAATCATCTCCACTCTCTCGAAACGCCTGTACACAAAGGTATTCCTTAAGATTCTTGGAGAGATGAATAGATTTTTCTATAAAACACTTTCTCGTTTATCCAGTAAAAGGCAATAATATATCAAAACGGGTATAATATATAATAAATTAAGTGATTTTATACCCGAAATGATATAAAAAAAATCCCTCAGCTTGTGATAAGCTGAGGGATTGAATTGTTTATTTACACATGATACCGCGTTTGGTATTCTCAAGGAAACGTACGATGTTTTGGATTTCAGGACCGTCGGGCACCTGTTCCTTAATCTGATTAATCACATCGAACACACTCGTCTTACCGTGGAACAACAAACGGTAGGCATTGGCAATATGCTTCTGCACCTTGGCATCAATCTCGGCATAGTTCATCATGGTGGTGTTAGGACCGCCATACTCCATAGGTGAGCCACCTGCAATCACGTAAGGAGGCACATCGTGTGAGAAGGTGCAACCAGCCTGGATGAGCGAGAGGTCGCCAGCACGGGTGTTGGCATTCTGGATGGCACCTGACGAGAAGATAACACCGTTACCAATCTCGCAGTCGCCTGCTATCTTAGTACCATAGCCAAACACGCAGTTATCGCCCACCACGGTATCGTGGCTGATGTGGGTACCCTCGAGCAGGAAGTTGTGATTACCAATCTTGGTAACGCCATCCTTCTGAGTACCGCGGTTGATTACCACGTTCTCGCGGATGACATTGTTATCGCCTATCTCAACATACGACTTGGCACCACGGAAGTTAAAATCCTGTGGCAGGGCAGCAATCACCGAGCCCTGATGGATTTTGTTGTTATTACCGATGCGCGAGCCGTCGCAGATGCTAACGAAGGGGAAGATGATACAGTTGTCACCAATCACCACATCGTCCTCGATATACACGAAGGGGAATATCTTACAGTTGTCGCCAATCTTGGCCTTTGGGCTAATCTCAGCTTTGGGGGATATTTCGCTTGCCATAATTTTCAATTTTCAATTTTCAATTTTCAATTATTTCACTCCGCCACCGAGGGCCTGATAGAGGCTTACTACAGCCTGCATTTTTGAGAGCTGGTCGGTAACCTCGTTAATCTCGGCATTCAGCAGATTGCTCTGAGCGGTAATCACCTCGAGATAAGTGGTGTTGGCCGACGACTCCATCAGTCGCTTGGTGTCCTCAACATTCTTCTGCAATACAGCCACACGCTTACCATCAAGCTCAGCCTTCTGACTATAAGAATTGTAGGCTACGAGAGCATTAGAAACCTCGTTACCTGCTTTATAGATAGAGTTCTGCCAAGTGTTATAGGCCTGTTCGTACTGCATCTTTGCCACCTTCAGGCCTGCCACAATCTGTCCGTGCTGGAAGATGGGCTGAACCAGTGAACCTACCGCCGAGAGTAGCCACTTTCCTGGATTTACCATGCCATTATTGTTGGTAAAAGCAGCAGTACCAGTAATGGTGATATTAGGATAGAAACGGCTACGCGCTGTCTCTACATCGTAGAAGCACTGTGCCAGTGCCATCTCATTGGCATGAACATCTGCACGATTAGCCAGCATCTGAATACCTACACCTGTAGCAAACTCAGCAGGCAGATTCTGCTCGGCAAACTTTCCACGAGGAATGGCCTGACCTGGCTGTCCCAACAACAGCGAGAGAGAATTCTCGGTCTCACGCATCTGACGCTGCAAATCGACATGCTGTGCCTGAACCTGATAATAGGCAGCCTCGGCACTCTGTACAGCCGTAGAGCGATAACCTGCACGGTTCTCATGCATGAACTGCATCTTCTCCCAAGTCTCCTTGGTGAGCTGCTCCATGTCGGTCACAATCTCCAGCTGACGGTCAATCATAAGCAGGGTATAATATAGATTAGCTATACCAGAGATGATATTAGTCTTTACTACCGTCTGATAATCCTTTGTGGCGATGAGCTGCATCTGAGCAGAACGCTTAGCACTGAGCAAGTTGCCAAACAGATCGACATTCCAGCTGGCTGATACTGGCAGCTGATAAGCCTTTGTGGCAGCAGCACCGTCGAATGAGGTGAGTGTGCCCTGAGGGCTCAGAGCTACAGATGGCAAGAAAGCCAGTTTGGCTATCTTCAGCGCCTCATTAACCATCTTCACATTCAAGGCAGCATTGAGCAGGTCGGGATTATTATCCAATCCCTGCTGGATGAGTGCCTGCAACTGCGGATCGGTAAATACCGTGCGCCAAGGCAGATTGCCGAAAGAGGTTGTGTCCTGCACGGCCAGGGTGTCGGTGAGCGACTGTGTGTCGCGCACCAATCCCTTCGTGTCCACATCAGGACGCTCGTACTTATTATAGAGTCCGCAGCTCGTCAGCATCAAAGCTGCAGACATGCATATCATGAGTTTCTTCATATTACTTCTCCAATTCATAATCTTCATGTTTCTTATGTGCATACTGAGCCAGCTCGGCTGCAACCTCAGGATTCTCCTCGTCCTCGAACTTGAGCGGGCTGATCTTCTCCTGTAGCGTCTGGAAGATAACGAACAGTGTGGGCACCACGAACAGCTGCAGGATAGTACCAATGAGCATACCACCCACGGCAGCAGCACCCAGCGTCTGGTTACCATTCTTACCTACACCGCTGGCAAACATCATTGGCAGCAGACCGATAACCATGGCCAGAGAGGTCATGAGGATAGGACGCAGACGGGCAGCAGCACCAAGTACAGCCGACCAAGAGATGGCCATACCTGTTTGACGGCGCTCGAGTGCGAACTGTACAATCAGAATGGCGTTCTTAGCCAACAGACCAATCAGCATGATGAGTGAGATCTGCATGTAGATATCGTTGGCATGACCAAAGATATTGGTGAACAGGAAACAGCCTGCCAATCCGAATGGAACAGAGAGTACTACCGACAGTGGCAGGATGTACGACTCGTACTGTGCCGACAGAATGAGGTAGATAAAGATGAAACACAGCAGGAAGATGATACCTGTGGTGTCGGAAGCCTTAGCCTCCTCACGGGTCAGACCTGAATAGTCGTAGGTATAACCACTGGGCAGCATTGTAGCAGCCACCTCGTCGATAGCCTTCAGCGCCTCACCGGTAGAATAGCCATCAGCCACTGTACCTGTTACGTTGATAGAGGTGAACAGGTTGAAGCGGTTGATGTTCAATGGGCCATATACACGCTCCAAGTTACAGAACTCCTTAACAGGCGACATGCCCGAAGGTGTGCGTACATATATACTATTAAGCGACTCGGGAGTCATACGTGTCTCGGGCGAGCCCTGGATCATTACTTTATAGAGCTTACCGAACGAGTTGAAGTTAGAACCATACAGACCGCCAAAGTATCCCTGCAGGGTGCTGAGCACAGCTGTGGGCGAGATACCACTCTGCTTACACTTAGCTACATCCACATGAACCATGTACTGAGGATAGCCAGGGTTGTAAGAGGTTTGTGCCGACTGGAACTCAGGACGCTTGTTCAGCTCGGCCAGGAAGTCCTTCACGATACCGAAGAACTTGTTCAGGTCGCCACCGGTACGGTCCTGCATAACCAGCGAGATACCCGAGTTAGCAGAGAAGCCAGGAATCATTGGGGGCGAGAAAGCCAGAATCTGGGCATCCTTGATATGAGCTGTCTTGATAAAGATCTGGGCAATCACACCTGTTGCATCGTAGGGGTTGATGAAGAATCGATAGATACCATCACCCTGCCACAAGCCAGAGAGCTTCCACCAGAATCCCTTCTGACGCTCACCGAATGGCTTCAGCTTGATGATGAATGTACCCTGGTCGGAACCAGCACCTGCGATAAAGTTATAACCCTGCACCATCTCACGGTTCTTAATGGCAGGAATCTGCGACAGGATAGAATCTACCTGCAGCACGACCTCTTTGGTACGAGCCTCGGAAGTGGCAGGAGGCATAGAGATGGTACAGAACAGTGTACCAGTATCCTCATCGGGCACCAGACCGGTCTTGGTGGTAACCAAGGTAACTACCAGGATGGCGATACCAACAACCACGGTACCGATGATAGCCAAAGGCTTGCGCACCAGTTTCTCAAGGATACCACGATATTTATTGGTAGTGGTCTCGAAAGCCACGTTGAACGACTGGTGGAAACGATCCACGCGCGACATCTTCACTTCGTGACCATCCTTATCATGAGGCTTCAGGAACACAGCACACAGGGCTGGCGACAGTGTCAAGGCGTTAACAGCCGAGATGATAATACTGATAGCCATGGTTACACCGAACTCGCGATAGAAGGTACCCGAAGTACCGCCGATGAATGATACAGGCACGAACACAGCTGCCATTACCAGAGTAATAGAGATGATAGCGCCCGAGATTTCATTCATGGCATCGATAGAGGCGGTAAGCGACGACTTATAACCCTGATCGAGCTTAGCGTGCACAGCCTCGACAACTACGATGGCATCGTCAACCACAATGGCGATGGCCAGCAGCAAGGCTGAGAGTACCAGCAGGTTGATTGAGAATCCCATCACATTCAGGAAGAAGAATGTACCTACCAGTGATACTGGCACGGCA
>JAEEGH010021994.1_pt1 | contig 13122 bp, 13 predicted proteins | sample 9134181 | NCBI WGS metagenome assembly JAEEGH01 (sample SAMN16246544, study PRJNA631951) | gut metagenome | biome: gut microbiome; feature: rumen; material: DP-attached | host: Bos | place: Iran: Karaj | collected 2018-10 | reverse complement strand
CGCCTCTGTCCGCGGCGAACGCTTGTAGTCCCGTTTGTCACGGGCAAAAGCCTCCTTTGGACCACAACCGAAGATCTTGCCGTTGGGGTACTTAAACTCTTTTCTTCGCATTACAATGCGATCTTTCTTACTGAATTTGCCGGTTACATCTTCTATACCGGCTGCTGTTGTGAATTGTGCCATAGTTTTGTGGTTTAATAAATTAAACGTTAAATAGTTAAATTGTTAAAATGGTTTCGATAAATCGAAACGTTAAATTGTTATGCTTTTGTTGTGCGGTTGGCTTGCGATAGGGTTAACGACTAACGAATAACCAACGAACGACTAACGAATAACTAACGCTCGCTTGCTCTAAAGCTCGGTACGATTCGCGATATAATCGCTCATAACAATAGACAAAACATTTTGAGGTGGCAAAGTGGCAAAGTTGGCAAAGTTGCTGTATTTGAGCGTGTTACAACGTTTCGGACTTTGCCACTTTGTCACTTTGTCATCCAACTTTTCGATAAACGCCGTACTCGGCCTTTGTTATCAGACCTTCATGCAACCACTTCTCATTCCAACGGAATGCTGTTCGTGGAGAGATGCCTTGAGTCTTGGCTTCTGCAATTAATTCTTTGTGAGCGTACTCGGATTTGAGCTGATCGAAGAGGACGCGGCGCTGGTCAAGGGGTTTGATGTCGGGGATGAGAGATTGATCGTCACCATCGATGAGACGGTAGGCAGCAGCCATGTGAAGGAGAAGACGGTTGCCGATAAGTTCGGCGGTGGCGTAGTCAGTGTCGGAGCAAAGTAAAGGTGAATGGTTAACGGTTAATGGTGAATGGCGCAAGGCGGAGAGGATGAGGGCAATCCGCTCTATTTGCACAGCCATTCGCACTACCGCCGAGTGGAAGTTCTCGCCGAGCAGCCCGATTAGTGTAGCGTACTCCGTTTCCAGATGATTGCCCAAACGCTCTTTCTGGGCATCGGTCAGGCTCCATTCGCGCTCTTCGCCGTTGAGCAGCGTCTCGTAGGTGCTGAGCAGCGCTCTGCCTACTTGCAGCGGAATAGCACTCTGCGCGCCTTTGGATGATACATAGCGTTTGTCGAAACCGTTGGTTGACGGAATGACGACAGTCAGCAATCGCGAGAAGTATCCGTTCTCCACAGACGGAACGAGTGCGCGATATTGCCCGAACGTTCCCGTCAGCAACATACTCAGCCTCGGGTTCTTGATCTCCGACGCACCTTTGACGCGGTTGCGGCTTATCGGTTCATGCTCCGCAGCTTTGCGAAGCGCCGTGTTGTAATTCGCAGCACCCGCTTTCCAGATGTCCGTGATTACACTTCCCTCACTCTCGTGCATATAGCCGCAACCGTTCTGCTCTTCGAGCGCTTTGTAGAAGGCAGCAAGTGTGCTGTCACCGGCGATAAGCATGGGATACTGCTCATCGATGACGCGCACCATCTCCAATGATTGATTGGCGATACCCTTTCCACTCGCTGCGGCTGCGAGGATGAAACATTGCAGGTTGGCGTAATACTTCTTGCCCGTCATACCGTAGCGGAAATACAGATTAGGTACGCACGCACTCGCAGCCGCAAGCGTAGCCATCAGGATGATGTCTTGCTCCTCGGGAGTTGATGCAAGCGATACCATCTGTTTCAGACTCTCAGGCAGTTGTTGCATGTCAAGATGCTCGACGATGCGCAGGTCTGCCTGTCCCTCCATCGAATTAAGGTTTTTGATCATAATAATTAGGTTTTTTTATGGTTAATACTGTTTGTGAGCGGCATTTTTCGGCGAACCGAAAACCGGTAAAAATTACACATGCCCCTCCATAATATATATAGGAAGCCACCTACGGGATGTTTTTTGCGCTACAGGCAGAGCTATTCGACATCGGGAAACAGCAAAAGAGCCTCTATAGTACTCACTATCAGTTCGTTAAAAAAAGCTATTATTTGCTGTACGCGAATTCAGTTATTTGGAAATATTCTCTAATTTCGCAATCAAAATTCATATTCCGGCACTCGCTTTTGTTTCGTCATTTTTATGCAGTTTAGAGATTGCCGATCGACCTATTTTATGCAGTTTAGATTTGCCAATCTTGCAAAATAAGACGGTTTTTGTAGTGCAAAATTGCAAAATAAGACGTTTTGCGTGCGATTTTTCTGCAAATTTTGACGTTTTATTTGCAAATGTCATTTATTTTTTGTACCTTTGCAGCGGATTTTAAAATTACTTCAGTATGCGGAACTTGGAAATAATCTTGTCCGACCAGCGTCAGGAACTTCTCAATACGGATTGTTCGGCTTTGTTGAGCCGTAAAGAGGAAAAACAAATAGACCTGAATAGCAAGTTGGCGCAGGTGGTTATTGGCGTACGCCGTAGCGGAAAGTCCATGCTTTGCCAAAAAGTGCTCCTTGAAAGCAAGGTCAAGTTCGCCTATGTCAATTTTGATGATGAGAACTTGGCGGACATTCAGGTATCCGAATTGAATGACATCATCGAGACGCTATATCGTATCTATGGTGATTATACGCATTTGTTCATTGACGAGGTGCAAAACGCTCCACGCTGGCCGTTATTCGTCAACCGCTTGTTGCGTCAAGGCTTGCACTTGATACTGACCGGAAGTAACGCGAACCTCTTGAGTGATGAACTGATCACGCATTTAACCGGCAGGTATAATGAGATCCGCCTGTATCCTTTCTCGTTTGAGGAGTTTTGCCGCATCAAGAATGTGGATATGCACGGACAGCACACCAAGGCTATCGGCTTGCGTGGGCACGCGCTGAATGAGTATCTGAAAGACGGCGGTTTTCCGGAAACGATGGATGGCTCTCTGGACAAAACGGCATATACAAAAGCCTTGCTGGATACAATCATCAAGAAGGATATATGCAAGCGTTATAAGGTGCGTTATCCGGCTTCGTTGCGACAAGTGGCAGATACGGTTATCGACAATTTCTGTCAGGAGATCAATTTTGAAAACATCCGCGAGACGTACGCCATCCGTTCTGTTCAAACGGTAAAGAACTATGTGTCGTATCTGAATACAGCCTACCTCGCGCGTATCTTGCATAAGTATTCTTTCAAGAGCGTAGAACGACAGTCCATTCAAAAGGCATACATCATAGATAATGCGTTCTTGAGCAATAGGGATAATGCTTTGCAACCGGAGAATTTAGGCTGGCGATTGGAAAATACCGTAGCTATAGAGTTATTGCGTCGGCAGGTATATGCAGACGAACAACTGTATTTCTTGCGCGAAAGTAATCGCTATGCAGTGGATTTCGTGCGTACGCAAGCTAACAAAGTGCAGGAACTGATACAAGTTACTTACGATTTCAGCAACCCGTCCACCAAACTTTTCAACCGCGAAGTAGGCGGACTTACAAAGGCTTCCCAAATAACCCATTGCGACAACTTGACCCTGATCGTAATGTATGGAGAAACGGGAATCATCGAGCATAACGGCAAGAAGATACGCGTTGTCAGTGCATCCGAATGGCTGGTAAATCAATAAATTCACACTTTCACACTTTCACACAAAAATGTGGGTTGAACTACCTTGATTTTTGGGTTCTCCTCTCTTCTTCCCTTTCCCTGCATGTCATGCAGGTTCTCATTATCCTTTCTTTGTTTATTGCGTTCGGATAGTATCTGAACAACGGCTCTCCAGAGCCGCCAGCATCGACCTGGAGGATTGCCTTGACTTGGCAATCCGAAAAGGGAAGGCGGTCGGGGAGACCAAGCCGACCGAGAGTAATAGGGCGATAAAGCCACTACCTGTCTCTATCGCCTCCTCGCGCATTTTTCCAAATTTTCCATTATTTTTCCATCCTAAACCCCTCTTCTCATTAAATTTTTCACTTTTCCTCTCGTTTTCTCCCCAAATCCACTCTCCTCATTTGCTTTTTTGCTTTTTTTTTCATAATTTTGCACACTCTTTCATTTTGTGAGAGTTTGGGGCAGTAATTTTGCAGCCGAAAATCGCAACACACATGGAAACGAAATCAAATCAAAAATCATCAAGACCGTACCTCTTCAAGAGTTACATTTGGCTCGTCAACACTATCGCACGTGGTCCTATTTCACGCGCAGAGATAGATGAGAAATGGGCACACGCTTCGGCTAATTCATATAAGCAGGATAGTATCCCCGAGAGCAATTTCCATCGTTGGAAAACTACCGTAGAGGAACTTTTTGGCATCAAAATCAAATGTAACGGGTACAACGAGTATTACATTGAAGATGCTGCCGACTTACGTGGCGGAGACTTGCGTATGCGCATGCTAAACATGATGTCCGTTAACAATCTACTCAAAGATAGTGAGGAACTATCTGACCAAATCCTATTTGAGCCTGTTCCCTCAGGTGAAAAGTTCCTTACTCCTATCATCGAAGCCATGCGTGATAAATGCGCGCTGCAAATGACCTATCAAGGCTTTGGCAAACCGCACCCATATACTTTCCCGGTTGAGCCATATTGCCTCAAGATGTTCAAGCAACGGTGGTATGTGTTGGTCTATGCTCCGGATATTGACCAAATGCGCATATATTCTTTGGATCGTATCCATGCTATTGAGCCCACAAAGGAGAAATACCAACTCCCCGACGACTTCGATGCAGAGGCATATTTCAAAGATGCTTATGGTACGGCAGATCTAAATTATGAACCGGTGGAAGTTAAAATATCCATTTCAGCTAAGCAAGCACCTTATTTGCGCACCTTGCCTTTGCACGTTTCGCAAGAAGAAATCGAGACGAACGAGGAGTATTCTATCTTTAGATATTTCATCATACCAAGCTATGACTTTAAGCAGGAATTGTACAAATACGGCTCCGATGTAGAGGTGCTTGCACCAGAGTCAATGAGAAATGAGTTCGCTGAAGATGCTGAGAAAACGAATAATATGTATAACCACCTCTAAATACTTTCATTATGGAAAGAAAACAAATTGAAGAAATGACTTCTGCGCAAGAAGCATTGCGCTCCGAAATGGAAAAGTTGGCGCAAATCAATGGCTTGTCGTCAAAAGATCTTTCTCCTATTTATGATGGCGTTGCAAAAATTGAAGACTATCTAAACTCTTCTCCAAAACTTATGTGGGTATTAAAAGAACCCTATGCTAATTTTGATGAAGAAGATAACCCAATAGGAGGAGGTGATTTTATCATGGATGGTCTCTTAGATCAAGAAGGACAAACGTTAAAAGAGTCTCTGCCATTAACTGTACAAAGAGTAATCTATGCTACATACGGAGTTTTTACAGGATATGAATATGATGATATGGGTTGGTATTATGATCCAGAAACATACAATTATTTGTTCCAAATCGCTTATGTCAATCTTAGTAAAATGCCTGGAGGGACAAAGTCCGGAAGTATGATAACTAAATATCAGATATGGAGAGATATCGTTCTTAAACAATTTGATTTATATAAACCGGATGTTATGATATTTGGGCACACATTTCAAGATGTCATGGATGATCTTGGCATTGAAGACAAAGATAAAATATTAACCGGTAACGGATGGGTTGATATTTATCGCAAAGACAACCGTCTTTATGTTGATGCATACCATCCTGGGATTCCGGGAAGTGATAGAATGTATGTAAATACAATTGCAAATAATGTTAGAAAAATTCTAAATTTATAATACACTATGGCACTTTGGAGAATTTCAGTTAAAAGAAGCGAATCCGTCAATGGTATTCGCTTAGAGAAAGGGATGTTTGTTGAAATGGTAACTCCCGTAAGTATGTCAGATCCGTTGAGGTCTAATCCAGGAGAGAACAAACCGAAGATCAACAACTTGTTTGTTAGCAAGTATGGCGTTGATTTATTGAAGCCCGGTTTGATTTCTGTAACTTATCTTGAGTCAGAAAAAATCTCATAAAATGATTTTTTCTTTGCCCTCTGCTATTTTGTGAACGAGCGGAGCAGTAATTTTGCAGCGTGATTCCATTTGGATCACGCTGTATTATTATAATAATCAAATTAACATGTTATGAGAAAAGTTATTCTTTTTGGTCTGCTGCTCTCCATGGGAGTTGCAACCGCAACAGGACAAAAGTCCGCTGTTCAGGTTTTTGGTGTTCCGTTCGGGAGCACCTACGAGGAGTTCTTAGCCGTCTTCAACGAAAAAGGCTTTACCGGTAAAACGTATATCTATGAAGGTAGCAGCGATGTGGAGGTCAGTAGCATCCACGGTACTTTTATGACGTATCCGTGTTACATTGAAATGCGTGCTACAAAACTAACGCATACCGTTTATAAAATTCAGATTTCCTTCTCGGTTACAAGCCAGCACAAGGATGTACCCGGCATAGAGAAATGCCGCGCTATTGTTAATCGGCTGGAAGAAAAGTACGGAAAAGCAACATTAATTCAAAAAATGCACGGAAAGAAAGTGGTTAATGATTTGGAAGATAGTAGTGCTGCTATCTGGCATTTGGACGACAATATCGAATTGGAGATGTTCTATCGCGGCTGGGATGACTGCAAAGTAACGTACGGAGGAACAGAAGCACTCGGTGGTTTGTACGAGAAAGAGGTGGATCAATTCAACAAACAAAAGGCTCTTGAGATACAAAATCAACTATCCGGTAGCGATTTTTGATAGAAAAATACACACTCTTTCACTTTGTGAGCGAGTGAAGAAGTAATTTTGCAGCGTGATTTGGAAGTCACGCTGTAAATTTATAATATTATGCTATCCTATTTGAAACAAATTGAACTGCTCAACTTGAAAGAGCGTATCGTCAACAATCCGGCTTTGCGACAGCGACTAACGCAAATGCTCGGACTGAGTAAAGGTTGGCGCGAATTGAGTGAAGAACTTGGCTCTGACTATAATGTAGTCCGGCACTTAAAAGACATGGCCGTGAGCGAGTTACACTTCTCTACTCGCGACTTCACAGCCATGCGCGCCGAAGTATTTAACGAGGAGAAGGAAGACATGCTGCGCCATCCCAAACGCAAAGCAGTTGTCATCCTTAACAGCCCCAATGCGGTCCTCGAGCTAACCACTGTCTCGCGTAAACCTCTGACAATCGCAACGGCTCGCAAGGCAACACCTGTTTCTGTTGTGGTTAACAACAAGAAACCCATCGAGACCATCCAGATCTCGCATGACACCAACCTGCCGATATATATATTCGGCAACGTTGAAGAACTGATTTGTACAGGTCAGCGCCTAACGGAATGTTACTTGGTCAATTGCCCGAACTTATCGCGCCTGGATGTCAGCAACAACCAATTAGCCAAGATGCGTCTCTGCCAATCGATGCCCAAACTTCGCGACATTGACATACGCACAAATATCTTGCCTATAGAAACTATCGGTAAGATGTTGCTATCTCTTTGTCAGCTGTCGCCTGAAAACTTGTTTGATACTGCCCCGCAGATACTAACCGACTCGAATATCACCGGTGAGCTTAGTTGGCAAGCCAAACAAAAGGGATGGATTATAAAAAATGTATAATATAAATATAATGTATTATGGCTATCAAATCAGCAAAAGTCGTTTTCTCCGAAGTAGGTATGTCAATGCCGGGAGAACGTCGTAAAGTATTGTATCTTCCCACCGTAGAGGTTGAGCTTATTGGACGAAAGCGAAAATTGTCCATTATGTTGCCGGAGAAGTATGGCCTTCTTCCGCAGAAAGAAAAGATTGATGTTAGTATTTCTACGGGGTTCTTGGTCATTGGTATTCGTGATGCATACCTGTTCTACACAGAGGATGGCAACCTTACTACCATTATACCGGCAGACGAAATCGGTGTCGCGATTGATTCTAATTATGAGTACGTTTTCTTCCAGAAGGATGGAGAGAATACCGCTTACGATGCATTTGGAAAGAAAGTATTTGTTGAAGAGAAAAAGTATGAGGACGCAGATGATGGTTCTATGGGTAAGATCGGCTTTGAATTTAACATTGAAGAACCAGAACACGAAGAGCCTATCCAAGTCGATGAGTATATTCTTGAATCACAAGCAACAGCGGACATGCAGGCTGGTATAGGTTATTATGAACTACCTGATGCAAGTTTACTCCAAGTCAAAGAAAATGAATCCTCTCCGATTGTTGACAAAGAGTCGTGCTTTTCTACTGCGTCAAGGATCGTCTCTCTATTATGGTATTTTGGCTGTGGTGTAGAATCAATCCAAGCTACGGTTGGATATGCTGTCACTCTGTATGAAGTCGTATTGAAACCCGATGTCCGAATTTCAAAGGTTAAGTCTTTAGAGTATGACATAATGCTAGCGTTGGATTCTGTTGGTGTAAGGTTCATTTGTCCATTACCGGGCAAATGCTCCGTTGGTATTGAAGTTCCAAATGAAAATTTTCAGAGCGTCTCTGCGCATTCCGTCATTGCGTCAAGGAAGTTCCATGAAAGTGCGCAATACAACTTGCCAATTGTACTAGGACGTACCATAAATAATGATGTATTCACATTCGACCTAACCAAGGCGCAGAACCTGCTGATTGCAGGAGCAACCGGAACCGGAAAGACGATAGCGTTATATGATATCATGCTCTCTCTGCTATTCAAGAAACGTCCTTCTGAACTTCAATTCGTATTGATAGATCCTAAGAGCGTGGAGTTTCCTCAATTCGCGCCAATAGCAAAATGGTTCTTTGCTTCTATAGAAGGAACGAACGATTGCAATGCTATCGTTACCGATTGTGACACTGCCATAAGGACACTTAATTCGTTGGTCAAAGAACAAGAAAATCGGTACGCTCTGTTTATGGACGCGGGAACTATGAATATAAAGGAATACAACGAAAAGTTCAACTCTGGTCTATTAGACACAAGCAAAGAGATTCGAGAAGGATTACATCATCACTACTTGCCATACATCGTGACGATTATTGATGAGTATGGCGATTTTATCATGCAACGCGGTGTGGCTATAGAAACGCCGATTGCACATATCGCTCAGTTAGGCAGAGGTGTGGGGTTACATATGATTCTTACAACTCAACGCCCTTCGGTTAGCATCGTTACCGGTATCATCAAAGCAAATTTCCCCACTCGTATTGCCCTTCGGACACAGAGCCAAATTGACTCTCGCATAGCAATAGATACCAAAGGAGCAGAACAACTGATTGGAAGAGGCGCTGCCCTCTATTCTGCAGGTTCAAATGAAATCCGTCTTCAGTGTGCCTATGTTGAGGATAACGAAATAGAAGCCATCGCGAAACATATAGCCTCGCAGGATTACAGCGAAAAACATTATGTATTACCAGTTGTTAGTGATGCTGAGTGTGTAACAATACCTGTCGTTGAAAAGGACATACTCTATCCTCTACTTGAGAAGATCTATATCGAAAACAAATTATTCCGGCAGCCTTGGTTTGAGAATGCACCATCTCCGAAAGAGTTAATTCGCTTAACGAAGGAAGAACTGGAACGACTTATTGATAGTCCGCATAGGGAGATAAAGGATAAAGATATTCATAAACTTTTTCGCATTAGTATGTCTCGAATAACTCATTACAAATCCAAACCATAAGACCATGACCACTCAAGAGATTGACGATCAGTTAGAATTGCTGCGTCTAAAAGAATTATTCATGTCGGATATTAAGATCCGAAGTAAAATGGCTCTTCTCCTTAGTGAAGAATGTGCTGCAGAAGTCCCTCCTTTTCAGGAATTTTGCGAACTCGCACAGTGCACGCCTGAGATAGCAACAATGTTTACCGAAATTTCACTATATGATGTGATTCTTACTCCAGAAGAAATCGCAGCAGAGCGTGAACGACTAGAAAGGATGAAACTATGATTAACTATAACACTTCTGCGCTCCAATACATTGAGCACGATATTAGTATGACTTACAACACGGATGTAACTGGCTATCCGGAAAGTGAATGTTTGCTTGACGTGCGCAAGCACTTGTTGAATGAGCAAGCACTAACACACGAGTCTCAGGAGGAACTTCTGCCTCATATTATAGCCTTTAACGACGCGCTTCGTGACGCGCTCAAACATATGTACGATCGCGCTCATGAACTCTACCGCCAGATGTCTGCCATCCAACCGGGTATTGAATTAACCGCCAAGTGCTACCTCGCATATGACTATCCTGCGTTGCACCCCTATCAAGGAGAAGATCGACAGGATCTGTTTGATGCCATTTGCGATTCCGGTTGGAACCAACTTTATGATGATGGTGTGTCGTTCCCTTTGGAGTTACCTCGCGATTTGAACCACTCTTTCGATTCTTTTATTGGCATGGACTGTCAGCCTCCCAATTGGAACGAACTCTTGGATCAAGAACTCACAAAAGACTTGCATATTATACAGCAATTCCATAATCTCTTTGATCACACCAAATTTGCACTCACGGACTTCATCTTCTTCCGCGACTTCGTCTTTGAGTATAGTACTATTATAGAAGAAAACAAGGACAATGAAAACAGGTCTTAACGCTTTTGATAGTGGCTTTGGCGATATTGAAGCTGGCAAACTATATTGCATCGGCTGTACCTCTTTGATTGACAGACTGTCTATGATGGTCAAGATTTCGCTTGGCTTGCTCTACTGGCAGTCAGGACTTGCCATAATCTCACTTGATTATGAACGTCAGAGTATTGTAGATGAGTTAAAAAAGTGCCATGAAGAAGCCAAGAATCATCCTGGACCGGTTTCGCTCTGGGTGGACCATCAACCTATCACTACCTACACATTAATCAAAAGCACGCTTGAACGCATTCTGCGCAAAAATAGAAATCTGCTGCATGGCCTGATAATCGACAATATGGTAAAGATAAGAGCGGATTTTCAATGCCCAGAAGTGGGGATGCGTGTCACCGCAAATCTGTACCTGTTATGTATGATCGCTCAAGAGTACAATATCCCGGTCGTTGCATTCTCCGAATTATACCCGGACGAAAAACTACTGCTCCCTTTTGTGGAGAGTGAGTACATAGAGAAGATGGCTGTTTGCCATGTTAAAAGTGAAAACCTCCCGCGCCCTCTGCGCAGAGATGCTTTTATAATCGCTTCAGACAAGAAACAGAAGCAGCCTACACCTATTGACGTGCCGGTGGGTGTTATCTATCAAAGTAAACAATAACACGCATTAAAAGCTTGTATAAAAATGGTTATTAGCTTGTATAAAAACACTCCTTAGCTTGTATAAAAACTGCTATTCAAACATCAGCTTATATAAAAAGTTGCAAGAGCGTTGAGTGTTTTTGTGGTATTTTGTTGCGTGTTTTCGTGATAATTCAATGCGTATATTCGTTATGACGTAAGAAATGGACCTCCTAATGCAAAAACACCCATACTGCGAACACCCTATCTGTAAAGAACCCGCTACGCGAAACGAAGAACAACTTCCAAAGACCACGAAAAGCGAAGAGAAGGGCATTTTACGAAGACCCCTTTACAACGAACCAAACGGACATGGCGCCTTCGGCAATGCAATCGCACGGATGCCACATGTGACATAAAAGCGATGCATGTCTTGGCTTTCCCCAAAGAGTGCGCTATGTTAGCGCTCTTTGGGGGCCCCGCATGTAAGGTAGAATTCATTGACGGATATGCTGCGAAGAGCTTGTAATTGACTTCACGCCACAGGCAATGAGGCGGGCGACTTCGTCTTGAACGGCAGGGTTGTAACGGCTCAGTTCATTCCATGCGCGGCGGAACTGATAGAGCTCGTTTTTGGTAGAATAGTCGTTCTGCAGGCGCTCGGTGAGCCATTTGGCAATTGAGGACGGAGCAATGTTATACGTGACATAGCCTAAATGACGCAAGCTATAGACAGCCACCGCCAGACATTTATAGCGCTGCGGTTGCCGTTCTTGGAACTTGATATAGTCCAACAGAGCTTCCTGCTTTTCTTCAGTCACGTTTTTCGTCCAGAACGTGATAGCTTTCTTCGGTTTGATCTTCTCTTCCACAAATGCTATCCACCCGTCCACCCATTCGTTGAAGAGCTTGAGCTGCTCCTCAGGGAAATCTTTCATCTCCGGTTTGAGGTAGTAATAGTTGTTTTCCTCTTCGAGGATGAGTTGTTTGTATTCGGCTATCTTTCCCTTGGAAGCGGGGAAGAGTGCAGCCTGTTTTTGTGCGGCATCCCAGAGCCAGTCCCAGTACCGCTGCATGATATCCGCGGCTTGTTCGCAATCGAAAACGCAAAGCGGTTCGACCGGTTTGCCTTTTTCTATGTCTTCCGCAAGGGCGTGAACGAGTGCGGGATCAGTCCATGCCATACTGAGGAACCGCTGGCGTAGCGGTTCGACTTGCGCGGCGTTATAGAGCCACTGAGCAAAGGGCATAGTCCACTTCACGAGGTCATAGATATGCTCTCCGTATTGTTCGATAGATATGCGGTGCATATAGGTCTGAAGGACATCCATAGCGATGCTCAGTTGGCGGATGTTCGGGCAGAGCGTCTCGATGGTGACCTGCTCCTGAGAGTAGAGCTCCATGTAAGCCAGATCGAGTTGCTCCAGTTCTGCCGCTATATACCCCCAATCGTCACCGATCACCTCCTGTTCGTAGCGGATATAGAACGGTTCGTAGTGCAACTTTTCGTCCAGAACGATCTCGCGGGAGTGTTGTTCATCGGTATTGATGAGGCGCACGCAAAGGATCGCAGCACCAAGGATTCCGCCAATCACGATTGGCTCTTCCGTCGGTTTCGGGAACGTATAGATGAGTTTGTGCCCCTGGTAGCGCAGGTGGTCATCAAAGATATAATCTTCAAGCATAGTGATTAATTAACGACTGATAATACGCTTGTTCGTCAGCAGTATCACGCCCAGCGTCAGGCATTCGGCAACGGGAACGGCGAGCCACAGGCCTTGCGGGAAAATAAAGACAGGCATCATAATAAATGCCGGAATAAGGAAAATCAATCCACGGAGCAACATGTAGATTGTAGCCCGTGTGTTCTGCTCGGTGGCCTGGTAATAGCCGATAATGGCTATATTCATCGCGAAGAAGATAGCCGAATAAGCGAACAAAGGCAGACCGTTGATTGCAATCTCGTAGGCCTTTGTGCCTGCTTGCAGGAAAAGACCGACAAGGGGCTTGGCGCATAGGGTAAGAAAGGCTGTTGCCAACACACCGCAGACGGTAGCGGTACTGAGGCTGATCCG
>JAEEGH010021992.1_pt1 | contig 13122 bp, 12 predicted proteins | sample 9134181 | NCBI WGS metagenome assembly JAEEGH01 (sample SAMN16246544, study PRJNA631951) | gut metagenome | biome: gut microbiome; feature: rumen; material: DP-attached | host: Bos | place: Iran: Karaj | collected 2018-10 | reverse complement strand
CAAGAAAAGTTCCAGAAATCAATTCGAGTTCGCAGGCTGACATAGCATTCTTGCTGTTGTGTTTCTTCCTGATGACGACCTCAATGGATGTGGACTACGGTATCACCCGTCGTCTGCCTCCTCCTGTCGAGCAAAACGACGAGGATGTCAAAGTCAAGGAAAGAAATGTGATGAATGTAATGGTAAACAAGAGCGACAGGTTGCTGGTCAATGGCCGTCCCTCCGACATCTCCATGTTGAAGGACCTCGCCAAAGACTTCATGACCCCGCGTCCTGGCGACGAGACCGCTCCTGAAGTGGAGACCAAGACCTTCGACCTGGTGGGCGATGTGCTCATGTCGAAGGGCGTTATCTCCCTGCAGAACGACCGCGGTACCTCGTATGCTATGTATATCAGTGTGCAGAATGAGTTGGCACGCGCCTTCAATGAAATGAAGGAAGAACTTGCTTTGAAGAAATTCAACAAGCACCTCGACCAACTCAATGAAGATCAAACCAAGGCTATCAACGATGCTGTGCCCGTGCGTGTCAGTGAGGCTGAGCCCGTTGAATACAAATCTAACTAAAGGAGGATTGAGATATGGGTAAATTCAGAAAAGAAGGGAAAAAGGAAGTGCCACAAGTGAGCACCTCTTCACTGCCCGACATCGTTTACATGTTGATATTCTTCTTCATGATCACCACCACAATGCGTGATGTTGAACTGAAGGTGAAGACCGCCATGCCTAAGGCTTCCGAGATTCAAAAGCTCGAGCACAAGGCTTTGGTGAGCTCCATCTACATCGGTCCCCCGCGTGATACCAAACTCGGTACCGAATCGCGTATCCAACTTGACGATTCTTTCGCCCGTGTCAACGACATCGCCGACTGGATCCAGAAAGAGCGTGACTCGCGTAGCGAGGCCGACCGTCCCCTGCTGACCACGGCCCTGAAGGTGCATAAGGATACCCGTATGGGTGTCGTCACCGACGTGAAGCAGGAACTTCGTAAGGTGGGCGCCTTCCGTATCAATTACACGACACTGAAAGGTAGTGCCTTGGAAAACTAAACCTCGGTTTAGTGAACAACCCAAAGGGTGGCAATTCAACTTGCCACCCTTTTTCTTTTTGTCCGCTCTGCTTTTGCCGAAGAGTTGTTATTTTTTAGTATGTATATTTACAGTACAAATACTTACTTTTTGTATCTTTGCGGAAAATTTCAACGCTATGAGTGACAAAATGATCTTTACTCCTACGAAATACCAACTTCAAACCGTCGCAACTGGCCGTGTTTTCGACGACCAGGGCTGGACATTGGATGATAAACAGTGCGACAAGCCGAGCATGGTGCGTCCTGTCTATGAAAAGAAACAGCTGCAAGTCAAGGAGGGCAGATGCTGGGGCCTGTATCGCTATGCCGATTGGCTGCCTATCAAAACCATGTTGGCTAATCCCTCTGAGCCTGTAACCTACAAGAGCGAGGGGCTGGCGAATCGTCTTGGATTGCGCAACTTGTATATCACCTTTAACGGTTATTGGCCCGAGCGCAACGCCCGTATGACCACCTGCTCCTTCAAGGAGATGGAGGCTTTCTCGGTCTGCGCGCGCCTGGGTGAGGAGTTGAAGGACAAGGTGCTGGTGGTGGCCTCGGCCGGTAACACCGCCCGAGCCTTTGCCAAGGTCTGCTCCGACAACGGCATCAAGCTCCTGCTATGTGTGCCTCAAGACAATATCAACGCCTTGTGGTTCGACAAGCCGCTCAACGACTGCGTGAAACTCATCACTACCGAGTCGGGCAGCGACTATTTCGACGCCATCAACCTCTCGAATGTGGTCTGTGAGATGGAAGGCTACTTGGCGGAAGGTGGCGCCAAGAACATCGCACGTCGCGATGGTATGGGCACTACCATGATGTCGGCCACGACCTTCATCGGCCGTACGCCTGATTTCTATTTCCAGGCTGTGGGTAGTGGCACGGGTGCCATTGCCGCTTGGGAAGCCAACTTGCGTTTTGTCGAAGATGGCCGTTTTGGGACGAATAAGGCCCGTTTGATGGTATCGCAAAACAAACCCTTCCTGCCCATGTATGAGGCATGGAGAGCCGATTCAAGGGCACTGCTGCCCTATGATGCCGACCAGGCCCGTAAAGACGCTGCCGAGATCTGTGCGCCTGTGCTTTCAAACCGTAAGCCGCCTTATGGCTTGGCTGGCGGGTTGTTTGACGCGCTGAAGGACACCCATGGCGACATTCTTGCCGTGAGCAATACCGAAGCAAATGCCGCAAAGGCCTTGTTTGAAGAGACCGAGGGCATCGACATCTATCATGCGGCAGCCGTTGCTACAGCCTCATTGCAGCAAGCTATTGAAAAAGAAGTGGTGAAAGCTGATGATGTGGTGATGCTTAATATCACTGGAGGCGGCGAGAAGCGTTTCCAAGCCGACCATGAAATGTATTACCTGAAGCCCAATCACATCTTCAAGATCGACTTCACGAAGGAAGAAGTGGAGCGCGTCTTGACGGCGATGAGATAAACACCGGCTTTTAGGCCACTGACATCAATACGAATGGAATTGCCCTTGGCAGCATGGCTGCTGAGGGCTTTCCCGTTCATGTCGGTCAGCAAAACAGTCTGAAGCCCTTCCGCCTCAATGGTCACAAAGTCAGAGGCGGGATTTGGGAAGATGCTGATGTCGTGAACGCTTTCCGCTACTTGCGTTATGTCGAGCGGCGTCACCCAGAAGGTGACCATGGCCGTGTTGCAGCCACATGGGATGGTCATCATGACATCTAACCACGTCACCGCCCCAGGTTCTACTTCCGGTTTTAATGTGGCATACATGGTCGCTTCAACGGTCTCATCAGGTTGAAGAGGGAAGGTCATGCCGTTGGCGCCATTCACATAGCAGCTGAAGTTGGTGAAATATTCGGTGGAGGGGTGCGCCGTGATGTCAAGCGGATCGTATCCGGTATTATGGACCTGGAAGTGGAAAATGGCCTGCGAGCCAGGATACATGGCGGTGTCGCCCGTGATGGGTGCGGCTTCAAAGTCGTATTGCAACACCATGTCGAACTCAATATCGTCGATGGTGAGATGGGTGGAACCTTGCCCCGCAATCGCATGGATGGCAATATATTCGCAATCTTCAGGGATGTCTTCGACGTAGGAAGAGATTTTTTGGTAGGCTCCATCCCCGACAGCCTCTGAAAGGAGCAGGGTGTGCATTTGGTCGGGCTGAGGTTCCTTGCCTGCCCAAAACTCCAGCTGGAAGTCGCCGTCAGAGATGGCCCAGCACGTAAAGCGATAATTAATGCTGGGAATCAGGTATAGCGGCATATACATCCATGAATCCTCGGTGTTGGAGAAGGCATACCAGTTGCCCGTATGTGGCATCCGGTTATGGTCTTTCTCGAGATAGCCGCAAAGCCATGAGTCGTCGTCGCAGGTCCAGCCTATGGGCTTTTCAAGGTCGTGGTTGGCGTATTCGAAGCCTTCAAGCAGAATGCTGTCAGCGAAAGTGAAGCTTGTGATCAGAGCCAAGGTTAGAGTAAGGAGTAGATTCTTCATACGCATAATTTTGGAGCAAAAGTATGAAAAATCCTGTCCATATCATTTATAATTCCAAAAAAATCCCTATCTTTGAGCGTTTTTTAAAAGCGCCTTATTATTGATATGCCCCACATCTTTGGTAATATGGTTTATTTGAACGTCAAGGAACGTGACCGTTTCTGACTTTATGTTAGAAATATAGGGCCTTTAATGCCCTGTCTTCTTTTGAAAAACAATTAATACATTCATTAATAATACATTAAAACATTACAATTATGGAATTACCATTTGCAGAAGCTTGGAAAATCAAGATGGTTGAACCCATTAAGAAATCCACCCGCGAACAACGCGAAAAGTGGCTCAACGAAGCCCACCAGAATGTCTTCATGCTGAAGAGCGACTACGTCTATATCGACCTGCTGACCGACTCGGGCACTGGCGCCATGAGCGACCGTCAATGGGCTGCCATGATGCAGGGCGACGAGAGCTACGGCGGCGCCCGTTCGTTCTATCATATGAAAGATACCATCACCGAACTTACCGGTTTTGAGTACGTCATCCCCACCCACCAAGGCCGCGCTGCCGAGAACGTGCTGTTCTCCTATCTCGTAAAGCCTGGTCAGGTCATCCCGGGCAATGCCCACTTCGACACCACCAAAGGTCACATCGAGAGCCGTAAGGCCTTCGCTATCGACGTCACCGTGCCCGAGGCTTACGACACGCAACTCGAAGTCCCCTTCAAGGGCAATGTTAGCCTCGAGAAGCTCGAAAAGGTGCTGAAAGAGAATAAGGGCAATGTGCCGTTCATGGTCCTTACCGTGACGAACAACACCGTCGGCGGTCAGCCCGTCAGCATGCAGAACATCCGCGAAACTTGCGAACTCTGCCACAAATACGGTGTGCCGGTCAATATCGACAGCGCCCGTTTCATCGAGAACGCCTACTTCATCAAGACCCGCGAAAAGGGTTACGAGAACAAGACCTTGAAGGAAATCGCCCTTGAGATGTTCAGCTACGCTGACTCGATGACGATGTCCGCCAAGAAGGACGGTCTGGTCAATATGGGCGGTTTTATCGCTACCAACAAGAAAGACTGGTACGAAGGTGCCAAGTTGTTCTGCATCCCCTTCGAAGGCTTCCTGACCTATGGTGGTATGAACGGCCGCGATATGGACGCTCTGGCTGTCGGTCTGAAGGAAAACATTGAATTCGACATGGTTGAGACCCGTATTAAGCAGGTGCACTACCTCGCCGCTAAGTTGGATGAGTACGGCATTCCTTACCAGCGTCCTGCCGGTGGCCACGCCATCTTCGTCGATGCCGACAAGGTGTTGACGCAGATTCCTAAGGAAGAGTTCCCTGCCCAGACCTTGACTTGCGAACTCTATCTCGAAGCTGGCATACGTGCCTGCGAAATCGGTTATGTGCTTGCCGACCGCGACCCGGTCACGCGTCAGAACCGCTTCGGTGGCAACGACTTCGTGCGTCTCTGCATCCCGCGCCGTGTGTACACCAACAACCACATGGACGTGATTGCAGCAGCCTTGAAAAATGTTTACGACCGCCGCAACGAAATCAAGCGTGGTCTTGAGATCACTTGGGAGGCTGAACTGATGCGTCACTTCACCTGCCAGTTCAAGAGACTGGGTTAATCAATTAATGTTTGGGATTGGCCTCAAAGGCCAATCCCAAACTGTTTTTCAAAGCAACAATTATGACCGCAACAGCAATTATTCTCAGTATTCTTTTCGTTCTCTGCTTGACTTCGAGTGTGGTGCCACGCTCGGTGGGACTGGTGAGAGCTGACGATAAACCAGCACAAAAAATCTGGATCCCAGCCATTTTTGGTATAAGTCAAGGCGTGATGGCCTTGTGTGGTTGTGGATTGGGACGTCTGATGTCACATCTTTATATCAACCTTGCTGAGTATATGGTCTTTGCCATGATGCTCGTGGTGGCCATAAAATTGTTTGTGGACTCTATGCGTGTGCTGAGAGGCAAGATGATGTATACGGTAAACAAAGAGAGCGATATCATTCTGTTGTCTGTCTTGGCTGCTTTCAACACTTTCCTCTATGCTTTGGTGAGTGTGTTTTTTGCTCCTTTTGGGATATGGTTTTTCGTTGCCGTCACTTTGGCAGGCTTTTTGTGGTCGTTCCTAACGGTTCGTATAGAGTTTACGCCAGGCATGCTCAAGAAGGTGAGCTTTGTGGAGTTCTCAGCCTCGGTGTTTATGCTCGTCATTGCGATACTGTATTTGTTTACCAACGTGTTTGAATGAGAGCAATAATGAAAAAGTCATTCTTTCTCCTTGTCGGATTGTCCTTTGCGCTGTTTGTTTCGGCACAGGCACCTTCTAGCTATTATAACTCAGCCAATGGCTTGACGGGTAATCAGCTGAAGTCGGCCTTGCACAACATCATCAAAGGTCACACTACCGTATCGTATGCCCAGTTGTGGAATGCTTTCTGGAGCACCGACAACAAAGGCAACGGCGTGGTGTGGGATATGTATTCCGACCGCCCTGGTGGCACCCCTCCTTATACCTATTATTTAGGCCAGGATCAGTGTGGCAACTATAGCGGAGAAGGTGACTGCTACAACCGCGAGCATTCGTGGCCGCAGAGCTGGTTTAACAATGACGGCACGGCTCGCACAGACTTACACCACATTTTCCCTACTGATGGCTATGTGAATGGCCGTCGTAATAACTACGCTTACGGTGAGGTGGGATCGGCTTCTTGGACGTCGCGTAACGGTTCAAAACTCGGCACTTGCAAGACCCCCGGCTTCTCGGGAACGGCATTTGAGCCCATCGATGAGTATAAAGGCGATCTGGCCCGCGCCCTAATGTATATGAGCGTGCGTTATTACACCGAAGACGGCAGTTGGGGCTCAAGCGACATGACTACCAAGTCGGAAATCAAGCCCTGGGCTATTCAACTATTGCTTCGATGGAACGAGCAAGATCCTGTAAGTCAGAAGGAAATCGACCGAAACAATGCTATTTATAACGACTATCAGCATAACCGCAACCCCTTTGTGGACCATCCTGAATACGCTCGCATGATTTGGGACCCCACGTGGAATGCCATCGAGGAGATGCAATCGTCGGTGTTTCTTTTCCCCAACCCGATTGAACGCGGACAAACGCTTCATGTGAGTGGCAATGTCAATCGTTTTGATGCCGTTACGGTTTGTGATCTTTGCGGTCACACGGTGCTGAAAGCCAGCGGCAAGGCCGTCGGCGACTTTGCAGTGAATCTGCCCCAGGATTTCAATAGGGGATGCTACATTGTCAAATTATTGTGCAATGGCAATGTGGTGAGATATGAGAAGCTATTGGTGAAATGATGTGATCACATCATTTTCTTGTGCCTGAAATAGATATAGAATGCTGCGGCTACCACCGCCATAAATCCCATGATGCCCCAGAAAGCCCATGCCTTGTCTTGGAAAGGTAGTCCTACGTTCATGCCGTAAAGACCTGTGATGAAGGTCAAAGGCAGGATGATGGTCGACACCAGCGTCAGGATTTTCATTGTCTCATTGGTCTTGTTGGTCTGCATCGAGTCGAAGGTCATCGACAGGCCTTCAATCAACTCTTCGTAGTCTTCGGTCATATCCCATACCTTTTGCAGGTAGTCGAGGATGTTGCCCCAGTAGTCTTCCATGAACTCGACATCGTCGGTGAAGCCAGTCACCTTACCCGTCTCGAAGAGATGGAAGAGCCTTAGCTGAGGTTTGAAGATGGTGTTGATGAGGATGAGGTTTTTGCGTGTCACGCTGATGCGCTCAATGATCTTCACCTGTTTCTCCTGCAGCAGCTCACGATTAATCAACTCGACATCCAGACCGATTTTGCGCAGCAAATACACCGATTCCGTCATCAGCTTTTCGAGGATTCGATAGAGCAGGATGTCGGAGTTGCGGATGTTCATCTCCTCTTCGTTTTGGATGCGTTCTTCGTATTCGTTGAAGAGCTGCGACACGCCCCAGGGGTTTTTCTCGATAGAGATGATGTAGTCCTTGCCCCAGAAGATCTTCACCTCCTTGATTTTCACAAACTTGTTCTGACGGTCGAAGTTGGGGAAATGCAGGATAAGGAAATAGTAATCGTCGTAAATATCGATTTTAGGGCGTTGGTTAACGGATTTGCAGTCTTCGATGTCCAAAGGGTGGAAATGAAATCGGTCTTTCAGGAATTCAAAGTCTTCTTCCGTTGGGTTGTTGAGATGACGCCAGGTCAAGTTCCCGATTTTCAGGCTGTTAATCATAGGCCTTCCCCCTTTCTTTAAAGTGAATACTCTGTTTACATCGGCGCAAAAATTGATTTCGCGCCGCGAAAATAGTGTTTTTCTTTGAAAAGACGGGTAAAAACCTCAAATTATTTCCACTCGAAGGTATTAATCAAGTGGTTGATGTCCTCTCTGATGAAGTTGATGACGGGCTGCATCGAGTCGTTGTTGGGCTGGAAATTGAAGTAGAGGGCACCACGGACGAAGTTGCGGGTGCTGTCGGTCAGGTAGAATTGCATCGGGGTGGCCACGCCTTTGCCGTCCATCTCAATGAAGAGGCCGTAAACATCATGTTCTTCGTTGACAATCAGGCTGTCGCGCACGCCGTTGGCCTTTTGTAGGTGCTTAGTGACCATGGTGTGGACATCTTCCAAATACTCGCCCAAGTTGCCGTCCACCGACTTGTGTGTCAAGTGGATGGAGCCTTTGAAATCGGGCATTTCGATGTTGACCCAGTTCTTTTCGTCGGGCGAATAGGGGTCGTGTGTGATAAGGGCGTATTGCGGGCACTCGAAACTGTAGCGTTCTATGGTGTCCACTTTGGCGTAGGCTTTTTCGGGCAGGTCGATGCGGAAATAGCCGCGCGGCTTGGGCAGATAGTTGTCGTCGTCGTCGCACGAAATGGCGCCGAGGACGATGGCCAAGGCCGCAAGCAATATGGATATCTTATTCTTCATCAAATATAACTTTCACTTCCTTGATGCGTTTCGTGTCGGCATCGGTAATCTCCATGTGGAACTTCTCGAAGTTGAACTTGAACCCGATTTCAGGGATGCGTCCTTCAATTTCGAGAATGAGTCCGGCCAGGGTTTCAGCTTCGCCCTGCATGGGTTCGAAATAGCCTTCATCCACGCCGAATACCTTGCAGAAGTCGACGATACTGGTCTGAGCTTTAAAGAGATAGCTGCCGTCGTCAAGCTTCTTGTAGTGTTCCTCTTCGGTGACTTGGTCGAACTCGTCGTTGATTTCACCCACAATTTCCTCGATGACGTCCTCCATCGTAATCAGGCCTGAAGTGCCGCCATATTCGTCCACCACGATGGCAATGTGGATTTTCTTCTCGCGGAAATCCTGAAACAGGTCGTTGATCTTGCGGTTTTCGGGCACGAAGAACGCGGGTCTGACAAGTTTCTGCCACTCGTAGGATTGCGCGTCAAGGTAGGGGAGGAGGTCTTTCACATAAAGGATGCCGGTCATCTTGTCCAACGTCTCGTCATAGACGGGAATCCTCGAGAATCCGCTCTTGATGACGATGGCCAGCATTTCGGTGAACTCCATGCCTTTCTCCACGCCGATGATGTCGACGCGCGGAATCATCACGCCGCTCACCTCTTTTTCGCTGAAAGAGGCAATACCTTTCAGCATTTGTTTTTCTTCCAGCGGGGTCGATTCCTCGGTGGCGATGTCGACGGCGGTCGAGAGGTCTTCCATCGAGATTTCGCCTTTTTTCTTCTCCAAGTGCTTGTCCATGAACGAAGTGGAGTTGACCAAAGGCTTGCTCAACGGCTTGAATAATCCGATGAGGAAACGCAAAGGTCGAGCCATGAATCGGGCCACTTTGACGGGACGCTTGCTGGCGTAGATTTTCGGCGTGATTTCGCCGGCGATGAGGATGAGGGAGGTGACGATAACCACTTCCAAGAAGAAGGCCGCCACGGGGTAGTTGGCCATGTCGAACAGCTGCGCCATGATGTAGGTCGACAGCAGAGTGATGGTCACGTTGACGAAGTTGTTGCCAATCAAGATGGTGGCCAATAGGGTTTTAGGCTTTTCACGGAGTTTGAGCACAAGTTTGCTCTTGGCGTCGTCGCGCGATTCCAAATCGTCGACGTCGGCAGGCTGGAGTGAGAAAAACGCCGTTTCGCTGCTCGAAATTAGGCCAGAGGCGATAAGGAGCAGCAAAAGTACAACCAGTCCAATAATGGCGTTGACGGTAAATCCAGTGAAAAAGTTGTTTGAAACAACGGTCAGGAGTCCTATGAGAGGGTCAGGGTCGGGTGTTTCCAAAATCGTATCATTTATGTTTTGCGCGGCAAAATTAGAAAATTATTCTGACATGGCGCATAATTCCGTTAAAATGGCAAGTCGTTGCCTTCGTCGGGTGCGGTTGGGTTGCTTTGTGGCATGTAGCCTGGTGTGGGTTCTGGGGCGGGGGTGTAAGGCTGGCCGTAGGACGACTGTTGGACGGGGCGTGCGGGTGCCATCTGCATCATCTTGTCGGCGATGACCTCCGAGATATAGCGTACAATTCCTTGCTGGTCAGTGTATTGGCGGTTGCGCAGCTTGCCTTCCACATACATGAGGTCGCCCTTCGAGTAGTTGCGGCGGCCATCAGCGATGTCGTTGGCCAGGTTGCCAAAAACCACGATGTTGTGCCAGTCGGTTTGTTCCACCCAATTCTGCTCACGGTCGCGGTAGCGCTCGGAAGTAGCCAAGGTTGCGGTGATTTTGCGGTTGCCGTTGTCGAAAGTAGTCACTTCGGGGTCTTTCCCGAGTCGGCCTATCAAGATGACTTTGTTTAAGCTTGCCATGTTGCTGTCTTTTTAAGAGTTTAAGTGTTTAAGTATAAGTCGATTAAGCGAGGGATGGGGAAGCTACCCAATTCCGTTTCACGGGCCAAAATTAAATCTTTTGTTTCAATCTGCAACAATTTTTGTTCAAGTTTTATTTCGATGAACTGGGCAAGGATGGTGCGATGGGTCAGTTTGTGGGTGAAAGTTGGTGAAACCTTGATGATGGTAAAATGTTTGTTTTCAATGAGATGAACGAACTTTTCCGAGCTTATGACTTCTTCCACCGTCATCGGCTGTTCGCTTTCAATGCACGGAAAATCGTAAAGGTTTTTCCAGATGTCGTCATCGCTGCGTTTGTGGAGGTAAATGCTGCCTTCAATTCTGATAACCAAATAGTTGAAATACCTAGTCGTGACTTTCAGCTTTTGCAGTTTCACAGGACGTTGCATCACGGTTTGGTGGGCGAAGGCGAGGCATTGGGCTTGCAGCGGGCACAGCAAGCAGTTGGGATTTTTGGGCGTGCAGTGCAACGCGCCGAATTCCATCATGGCTTGGTTGTGGAGGCTGGGTTGCTCGCGGTTGAGGAGCTCGTCGGCGAGGCGGGCAAAGAGTTTTTGCCCCTCATTAATATTAATAGGTGTATCGATGTCGTAGAGTCGGGCCAACACGCGATACACATTCCCGTCAACCACGGCATGGGGCAGGTTGAAGGCAATGGAAGCAATGGCCGCAGCCGTATAGTCGCCGATGCCTTTCAGTTTTCTGAGCTGCTCGAAATCGGCGGGGAACGCTCCGTTGTATTGCTTCACGACCTGTTTGGCGCACGTATGCAGGTTGCGGGCACGCGAGTAATAGCCGAGCCCTTGCCACATTTTCAGCACTTCCTCTTCGGAGGCGGCGGCAAGGTCGGTTACGGTGGGCCATTTCCCGACGAAGCGGAGGTAGTATTCCCACCCCTGATTGACCCGTGTTTGTTGCAGGATGACCTCTGAAATCCACACCTGATAAGGTGTCGGGTCGTGTCGCCATGGCAGGTCGCGACGGTTTGCGGCGTACCAATTAATTAAGGTGTCTTGTATGTGATTCATCGCCTTTTTGCTGCGAAATTCTTTATTTATAACTCATTAGAAGAAAAAAAATTGCATTAATTGGGTCTACGTATCGAAAATGTTCGTACCTTTGCCGCAAATTTACAACAAACATAATAACTAACTATAAAATAAGAGAAAAAATGACTAAAGCAGAAATCGTTGCTGAAATCGCAAGCAAGACCGGCATTGAAAAAGGTGCTGTCCAGAATGTTGTTGAAAATTTCATGGAAGTTGTAAAGAGCTCCATGGCCAAAGGTGAAAACGTTTATTTGAGAGGCTTCGGCAGCTTCATCATCAAGACGAGAGCTGAGAAGACCGGCCGTAACATTGGCAAGAACATCGCCATCACCATCCCGGCCCATAAGATTCCGGCCTTCAAGCCTGCCAAGACCTTCATGAACGCTGTCAAGTAAGAAACAACTAGTAAAATCCTTATACTATGCCAAACGGTAAGAAACACAAAAGACACAAGATGTCGACACACAAGCGCAAAAAACGCTTGAGAAAGGACAGACACAAGAAGAAATAAGCTCTTCTTGAGCCTAAACAAGAATGATAACACAGCGTCGGTGAAATCCCGATGTTGTGTTATTGTTTTATCAATCAAAACGTTAACCCCAAAGTAAAACACTATGTCTGAAGAACAACAGCAAGAAATTGCAAAGGAAGAGAAGACAGTGACGCGTGACTTGATCATCAACTCGCACGCTTCGGAGGTTGACATCGCTCTTCTGGAAGACAACATACTTGTCGAACTTCACAGAGAGAAGACCAATAACCAGTTTGCGGTCGGAGACGTCTATTTAGGCAAGGTGAAGAAGATTTTGCCAGGCCTCAACGCGGCCTTCGTCGATGTGGGCTATCCCAAAGAGGCTTTCCTGCATTACCTCGACCTTGGCCTTCAAGCCAGTTCGTTGATTAAGTACAAGAAGCAGATTGTGGCGGGCGAAGATGTCCCCATGGACAAGTTCAAGCTTGAGCCCGACTTGCCCAAAAACGGCAAAATCAGTGATTGGCTTGCCGTAGGCGACCTGCTTCCCGTTCAGATTGCCAAAGAGCCCATCCACACTAAAGGACCGAGAATCACGGCAGAGATTTCATTTGCAGGCCGTTACCTCGTCCTTGTCCCCTTCTCCAACCGCATTTCGGTATCACAGAAAATCCGCAGCAGTGAGGAACGTAACCGCCTCCGCCGACTGATGCAGAGCATCAAACCTGCCAACTATGGCGTCATCATCCGCACCGTCGCCGAAGGCAAGAAAGTAGCCGAACTCGATGCCGACCTCAGGTCGCTCATTTCCAAATGGGAACAGTGCACCATAGAAATGAAGAAGATGACTACTTTCGGCAGGATGGTCAGCGAGATGGACCAGACCAGCGTCATGCTGCGTGATTTGCTGAACGAGTCGTTCAACAACATTCATGTGAACGATGAGAAACTCTATGAAGAAATCCAGAACAACATCAAGACCTTCGCCCCGCAAAAGGCTGAGATTGTGCAACTTTATAAAGGCAAAGAGCCTATCTTTGACTATTATAACGTCACCAAACAAATCAAAGGTTTTTTCGGCCGCGTGGTCACCATCAAAAACGGTGTTTACCTCATCATCGAACACACCGAGGCCATGCATGTCATCGACGTGAATAGTGGCCATCGGGTAAACAAAGAGAATTCGCAGGAAGACAACGCCTTT
>JAEEGH010021990.1_pt1 | contig 13123 bp, 10 predicted proteins | sample 9134181 | NCBI WGS metagenome assembly JAEEGH01 (sample SAMN16246544, study PRJNA631951) | gut metagenome | biome: gut microbiome; feature: rumen; material: DP-attached | host: Bos | place: Iran: Karaj | collected 2018-10 | reverse complement strand
ATGTGCGCGCCCTTCGGAAGGCCGAGGCCTTCGATGACGGCGCGACGGCGCGCGATGCGCTCGCCGAATTCCTTGTACGTAATCGTGTGCGCGAGATCGGAGAGGGCCGGCATGTCGGCGTAGGTCTTCTCCATCCACGGGACGAATTCCCCCATCGTGGGAAGGAAGGGCAGACGCTCCATCTCCTCGCGGGGGACCATGTCATAGAAATAATTGGACATTATGTAAAACAGGTTTAAGTTTCCGAACCGCAAAGGTAGCAATAAAAACCCGGACGGGCAAACCTACCGCTCCCCGACGAACATCCGGCACAGGCCGAAGGAGAAGGTCCGGCAGCGGACATTCTGGAATCCGGCCCCTTCCATCATCCGGCAGAACTCGCTGGGGGAAGGGAAGTTATGGACCGATGCCGGCAGATACTTGTAGGCGGCCCGGTCGCCGGAGACGGCGCCGCCGATGCCGGGAAGGACATGCAGGAAATACAGGTCGTAGGCCCACCGGACCAGCCGGTTCTGCGGGACGGACAGTTCCAGGACGACCGCCTTTCCGCCCGGCTTCAGCACGCGGCGGAACTCTTCCAGGCCCTTTTCCTTGTGCTCGAAATTCCGGATGCCGAAGGCGCAGGTGACGCGGTCGAAAGAGCCCTCCCCATAGGGAAGGTCCTCGCCGTCGGCGACCTGCAGGGTGATGCGGTCCCCTACGCCGGCCTTTTCCGCCTTGCCTTTCACGAGCGCCATCATCCCCTCGGAGATATCGGCCCCGATCACCGCCGACCCTTCCGCGGCCGCCTTCGCGATCGAGATGGTGGAATCCCCCGTCCCGCAAGCGACGTCCAGGATCCGCTGCGGCGTCCCGTCCACGATCTCCTTCAGCGCATGGCGCCGCCACAGCCTGTCGACATTCAGCGACAAAATGTGGTTCAACCTGTCATAACTCGGTGCGATGTGGTCGAACATCTCCCGGACTTTCTCTTTCTTGGGCATTACGGAACGGGATCGTAGCCGGAACCGCCCCAGGGGTGGCACCGGAGGATGCGGCGGACGGAGAGGTAAAGGCCCTTGAAGGGGCCGTACTTGCGGAACGCCTCAAGGGCGTACTGGGAACAGGTGGGGGTGAAGCGGCAGGCGGGCGGGGTGAACGGGCTCACGCATACCTGATAGAACTTGATCAGGAACACGAACGGGAAGATGAGCACGTTTTTCAGCCAGCCGGGCATGCCTATTCGGTTTTGGAAGCCACGGCCGTCAGGGCGGCGGTCACGGCTGCGTAGATCGCTTCATAGGGAAGGACCTCGCGGTCCAGATACAGGAAAGCGATGTCCACGGGCGCCGGAAGGAGGTCCTTCTGGAGCCGGTAGGACTCGCGGATGCGGCGCTTCAGGAGGTTGCGCTTGACCGCGCGCTTGAAATGGCGCTTGGGAACGGAGACCAGGATGCGGGTGACCCCGGCCTCATCGGCCTGGAGGAACTTGTAGCGCAGGCAGCCGGACACGCCGCCCTTTCCACGCTCCATCAGCTCTGCGATGGCTTTCTTGCCGCAGAGCCGCTCGGATTTGGAGAGGGTGGCCGCCATGGGCGGAAACTACTGCTGCTCCTCGAGATAGCGTTCGATGGCGCGGGCCACGGACGGGACCTCGGGAGAGGGGGCCTTCACTTCGATGGAAAGACCGGCCTCCTCCATCGCCTTGACGATGGAACGGCCGTAGGAGACGAACTTGATGTCCCCCTGCTCGAAGGCGGGGAAATTCTCGTACAGGGACTTGACGTCGGCCGGATTGTACAGGACGACCATGTCGTAGGCGTGCAGGTCCACATCCTTGAGGTCCTGGGGCACGGACTTGACGAAGACGGCGGGCGTGTAGTCCAGCTTCGCGGCCTCGAACAGCCGGTACAGGGTATCGTTGTTGGAGTTGTCCGACGTGGCGATCAGGAACTTCTCGCCCTTGTGCTTGGGGCCGATCAGCGCGACCACGCTGTCCGGAGTGCCGGTGCCGTAGAAGATCTTGCGCTTGCGGTACACGATGTGCTTCTGGAGGTACATCGCGACCACCTCGGTCGTGCAGAAATACTTCATCGTCTCGGGAATCTTGCACCGGAGTTCCTCCGCCAGGGTGAAGAACGCGTCGATGGCGTGGCGGGAGGAGAAGACGATGGCGGTGTAATCGAGGATGTTGATCCGCTGGGCCCGGAATTCCCGGGAGGTGAGCGGCTCGATCAGGAAGAACGGATGGAACTCGAACTCCACCCCGTACTTTTCCGTCACGGCCTGGTAAGGCGTAAGAACACGCGGGGTGTTCTGGGAAATCAGGATGTTCTTGACTGTCATACTACTAAACTGCACTAACCTTAAAGAATCACCGCCGGGACGACCAGCAAGGCGGTCGGCAGCAATTCGAGCCCGCAAAGGTACAAAAAAGTTGTCAATGAATTGCAAGACATCGACAAAATTTGTCCGCGGCGGAACAGATACAGCAGATACATCACGCCGCTTTCCACCAGCAGGATGGTCTTGACAGTCAGGTCGGAAAGGTGCAGGACATAGCAGACGCCCACCGTCAGGAGGGCGAGGATCATCAGCAGGATGAAGAAGGTGTAGCCCGCCCGGTAGGCCATCTGGTAATCGTCATAGCGGCGGCGGGGCCGGAACCACCGGTACAGAATGAACCGGAGGAACAGATACACGAGGAAGACGCCGGCGACGGCGGCGAGCCGCATGTCCGGCGTGAGCGTGTCGAACCAGGCGATGTCGAAGAGCCGGTAGCGGAAGATGAGCAGGATGGCGGGAATGAGGAGGACGGCGGCCACCAGGTTGCGGTCGCGGCTCACCCGGACGCTGTTCTCCAGCGCGGCGCTGCCGCGGGCCCGGAGGATGTTGTCCGACAGGTACGGCAGCACGTTCAGGAAGCTGCGGAGCGCCAGCAGGAACAGCAGCACGGAGACCGCCACGAGAATGGAGGCGGCCAGGGAAAGGCCCTCCCCCGTGGCCGTCAGGGCCTCAGGCGGGGTGTCCGGCAGCAGGAGCTGCCCCGATTTGAAGGGATCGTCCAGCATCAGTTACCTCGTTTGGCGTTGTAGCCCATTTCTTTCAGCAGGGCGACGACCTTGTCGCGGAGGTCGCCCTGGATGGTGATTTCTCCGTCCTTGGCCGTGCCGCCCACGCCGCACTTCGTCTTCAGGGTCTTGCCGAGTTCCTTCAGGTCGTCGGCCTTGCCCACGAAGCCGGTCACGAGCGTGACCTGCTTGCCGCCCCGGTTGCGCCGGTCGATCCCGACGATGAGCCGCTGCTTCGCAGGCGGCAGCGTCTCCGCCTCCGCCTCCGAAGCCGTCTCATACTGAAAGTCCGGATTCGTGGAATAGACCACGCCCAGGCGCGATTTCCAATCGTTGTCCTTCATGGTTAAACGTTACGTCCGGAAGCGTCCACCATTCCCTTCACGTGCTGGTTGAAGGCGGTGGCGCCGATCAGGGATTCGAGGGTGCAGTGCATCCGGTAGCGCCAGTAGTAGCGCGGGATGGCGGGGACGTTGATGCGCTCGTCGGCCGGGTTGCCGGCGTAGCGGACCGTCCCGTCGGTGGCCATCCAGTCCTGCAGGGGCAGGATGGCGAGCATCGCCGGCGACTTGAGGTGCGCGCCGAGGATGAGGTCCGCGACCCACGGCTCGCAGAAGGCCGGGGCTTCGCCCGCGCAGTGGAGCACCTCGTTGAAATACCGCTGCGTGAGGGCGCGGTCCTCCTCCCACCAGGCCCGGAGCGGGCTGGTGTCGTGGGTGCCGGTCGCGCACACGCAGGAATACGGATAACGGGCGGGATCCGCGAAGGTGTCCTTCGGGTCCTTCGGCATCCGCTGGATCTCGAGGCTCAGGATGTCCAGGTCCGCCATCGTCTCGGGGACGCTGGCCGGGATCATGCCCAGGTCCTCGCCGCAGCACAGCATGCCCGTGGTGCGGAGCAGGGCCGGAAGCTTCCGGTAGGCCGACTTCTTCCAGAACTGGTTGTGCCGATGGTAGAAGAAGTCGTTGTACAGCTCGTTATAGCGGTCCTTGAGCCAGTCGGGAAGCTGCGCGTAGGCCGTGGTGTTCTGCGAAGAGATGCGCGGGTGCCAGTAGTCCTTGCGGCGCGGGTCCTCCACGAACAGGACGTCGGTGTCGCCCGTGTTCACGGGGTTGAATCCCTTGTTCCGCAGTTCCTCGCCGCTGTACGGCAGGGCCGGGTTGAAGTGGCCCATCAGGCCGCTCTTGTACGGCACCGGGATCTCCCAGATGCGGAAGAAGCCGAGGATATGGTCGATGCGGAAGGCGTCGAAGTACTCCGCCATCTTGCGCATGCGGGCCTTCCACCAGCCGAAGCCGTCCTCCGCCATCTTCTCCCAGTTGTAGGTCGGGAAGCCCCAGTTCTGGCCGTCCACCGCGAAGGCGTCCGGCGGTGCGCCGGCCTGGCTGTCCAGGTGGAACAGGTCGGGGTGCTGCCAGGCGTCCACGCTCTGGCGGCTCACGCCGATCGGGAGGTCTCCCTTCAGGGCGACGCCCCGCTTGTGCGCGTAGGCCACGGCCTCGTGGAGCTGCGCGTCCAGCAGGAACTGCTCCCAGCAGTAGAAGTTCACCTCGTCCACGTGGGCCGCGGCGAAAGCGTCCACCTTGCGGACCTTGTACTCGGCGAACTCGCCCCACTGCGAGAAGTCGCAGGTGCCGTTGAGGTCGCGCAGGACGGAGAAAGCGGCGTACGGCATCAGCCATTCGGCATTGGCCGCGACGAAATCGTGGTAGGCCTGGGACTGCATCGTCTCCTGGCCCTTGGACGCGTAGACCTTCCGCAGCAGGGCGGTCTTGGCCTCGTTCACCTTCTCATAATCCACCTGCGGCAGGGCCTCCAGCTCCGCCTTCAGGGCCTTGTACTTCGCATCCTTCCGGACACCGGCCGCGGGCAGGTGCAGGAACTGCGGATGCAGGGCGAAGGAACTGACGGCGTTATAGGGATAGGAATCCTGCCAGGTATGGGTCATCGTGGTGTCGTTGATGGGCAGGAGCTGGATCACGCTCTGGCCGGCCTCCACGGCCCAGTCCACCAGTTTCTTGATGTCGTTGAACTCGCCCACGCCGAAGCTGTCCTCCGAACGGAGGGCGAAGACGGGGACGGCGACCCCGGCGCCGCGCCACGGGCGGGTCCGGAACGCGGGAACGGCGTCGGCGACTTCCAGGCGGCACCCGGCGGCGGGCAGTTCCGCGAAGAAGTGGTTCGGGCCCTCTTCCCACAGGACCGGCTTCCGGGTGGCCGTGTCCACGATGACGAACTTGTATTCGAAGGGCTCCTTCACGTCCAGGGCGATGCGCCAGTACGGGAAAGCGCCGTCATCCAGCAGATGGAACTCCTTCCAGTCGCCGAGCGGGCCGCTGCCCGCGAGGGCGACGGATTCGCCCGTGCGGACCTCGGGGGCCGCGACGCGGAAGGCGACGTTCCCCTTCCACGGGGCCGCCGGACGCGGATTCCGGAAGGAAACGCCGTCCGGGCGGCGGAAGATGACGTCGCTGAACGCGGCGGCGTAGAACGTGGAGTTCGCGGGACGGTCGTTCCACCGCTCGCGGATCACCAGCGAATTGCCGCCGGCGGGGGCCTCATAGCGGTGCGCCCGCCACTCGCGGCGGACGGTCTTCCCGTCGCGCTCCACCTCGAAGGTGTACGCGTCCCCGTCGCGCAGGTTGCGCCCCGTCAACTCCTTCTGCCACATGTTGGCATAAGCCGGATCCATCGGATACCGCTTCTTCCCGATGCGGAGCACGAGACCCTCACCCCACTGGGTATGATACTGAATGGTAATGCGAATATTCATAGTGGTTTATTAGTTTTAATGTTCGGGGACGGACCTAATGGGAGGTGGTTATTTTTTGAAAACCTATGGCCACCCTCGGCCATATAAGAGGGAGGGGCCCGCCGCTTGCGGTGGGAGGGGTCGTCCTTGACGACGGTTTTCAAAAAATAACCACCGGACTAAGGTCCGGACCTTGAAGCAAAAATAGGGAATGGGGACGGATTTCCAAAACAAACCCTTATCTTTGCGGTACGAACTGTTCAAAAAGAGCGACGAATGACACAAGGGGAAGCGACCGTCGTCAAAAATGCCGGCAGCCACTACGAACTTTCCGCCCTCCCGGAGTGGCGGATCTTCCCCGCCGTGCTCCGCGGACGCATCCGTTTGAAGGCCAGCCAGATCACCAATCCCGTGGCCGTCGGCGACCGCGTCCGGTACGAATGGGCCGACGGTGAAGAGACCGCCGTCATCACGGAGGTGCTGCCGCGGGAGAACTACGTGATCCGGCGGTCCACGAACCTGTCCCGCCAGGCGCACATCATCGCCGCCAACGTGGACATGGCCTACCTCGTCGTCTCCCTGTTCTTTCCCGAAGTCAAGCTCCCGTTCCTGGACCGCATCCTCGTCACCTGCGGCGTGTACGGCATTCCGGCCACCGTCGTCCTGTCGAAAGTGGACCTGTACCGCGAACTCGCGCCGGAGCAGGTCGAGGCGTTCCACGCCATCTACGAAGGGGCGGGCTACCGCGTCATCGACACGTCCGTGCTGACCGGCGAAGGCATCGGCGAGCTCCGGGAATCCTGCCGCGGGAAAATCAATCTTTTCTCCGGGGAATCGGGCGTCGGAAAGTCCTCCCTCATCAAGGCGCTGGACCCGGCCCTGGACCCCAAGATCGGCCAGATTTCCACGGCCCACCTGCAAGGGAAGCACACCACCTCCCTGTACGAGATGTACCCCCTGGCAACGGGCGGTTATGTCATTGATTCTCCGGGACTTCGCGGCTTCGGCCTGGTGGACCTGGAGAAGGAGGAAATCGGCAAGTATTTCCCCGAAATGCTCCGCGCTTCCGAGGGCTGCCGGTTCACCCCCTGCACCCACACCCACGAACCCGGCTGCGCCGTGAAGGCGGCCGTGGACGCGGGCGCCATCTCCCCCGAACGCTACGCCTCCTACCTGGGCATGCTGGAGGAAGACAAGAAGTTCCGATGAACCTCCACCGGGACATCCTCCGCCTCGCCGTTCCGAGCATCCTCGCGAACATCACCGTGCCCCTGGTGGGCATGGTCGACATCGCCGTCGCCGGGCACCTGGGCGCCTCGGGCGGCCTCGGCGCCGCCGCCCTCATCGGCGGCATCTCCATCGGCACGATGCTCTTCGACATGCTGTACTGGAACTTCGGCTTCCTCCGGGGAGGAACCGGCGGTTTGACGGCGCAAGCCTACGGAAGGCACCGCGCCGGCGTGGCGGAAGCGGAGGGAGACATCGCGGTCACCCTGAAACGGGCGCTCGGGATCGCCTTCGGATCGGGCCTCGTCCTGATCGCCTTGCAGTGGGTCGTGGTCCAGGTGGCGTTCCTCCTGGTGGAATGCTCGCCGGAGGTGCAAACCCTTGCCACCCAATACTTTTACATCCGCATCTGGGCGGCCCCGGCCACCCTCTCGCTGTTCGCCTTCAAGGGCTGGTTCATCGGCATGCAGGACACGGTCAGGCCGATGATCTGCGACCTGCTGGTCAATGCCACGAACATCCTCCTGTCCATCGGCCTCTCCTTCGGGTACGCCGGCCTCCCGGCGCTCGGTTTCGCGGGCGTCGCCTGGGGCACCCTCATCGCCCAGTGGACCGGCTTCCTGTACGCTTCGCTGGCGGTCCGGATCCGGTACGGATGGGTCCTGAAACACGCGAAACAGGGCGGGCACGCGGCCGGTTTCCGGGAGTTCTTCGTCCTCAACCGCGACCTGTTCTTCCGGTCGGTGTGCATGATCGCGGTGTACATCGGCTTCACGATGATTTCCGCGAGATTCGGGGACATGATGCTGGCCGTCGGGGCCATCCTGATGAAGCTCCTGATGATTTTCAGCTATTTCACCGACGGGTTCGCCTATGCCGGCGAGGCGCTGACGGGCCGTTTCATCGGGGAAGGATCCCCGGACGGCGTCCGGTCCACCATCCGCCAGACTTTCGTCTGGTGCCTGGGCGTGACGGTCCTGTTCCTCCTCGTGTACGGGGTGGGCGGCGTGCCGCTCCTCCGCCTGATGACGTCCGATCCGGACGTCGTGGAGGCGGGCCGGGAATTCATCCCCTGGCTGCTCCTGATGCCCTTCATCGGCTGTCCCGCCTTCACCTGGGACGGCATCTTCATGGGGGCGACCGCCTCGAAGGACCTCCGCAACTCCACCGCCTGGTGCGTCGTGGGCTTTTTCGGCGTGTGGTTCGCCGGCATCGGCCTCCTCCATGCGGTCCATGATCCCGTCCCGGAAACCCTCGCCATCCACCTCCTGATGGCCGCTTATTTCACCCATTTGCTCGTCCGCGCCCTCTATCTCACCCTCCGCTGGCGGAAGGCCGTCCCCTACGCTTGAATTTCCGCGAAAAAAGCCGTAAATTTGCAGGCTATTATAGATTTATCTTATGATGACTGCAAAAGAGATTCGACAGAAGTACCTGGAGTTCTTCGCTTCCAAGGGACACACCATCGTTCCGAGCGCCCCCATGGTGATCAAGAACGACCCCACGCTGATGTTCACGAACGCGGGAATGAACCAGTTCAAGGATATTTTCCTGGGCAATACGGCGCCCAAGTTCCTCCGGGCCACCGACAGCCAGAAATGCCTCCGCGTGAGCGGCAAGCACAACGACCTCGAGGCGGTGGGCCACGACGGCCGCCACCACACGATGTTCGAGATGCTGGGCAACTGGAGCTTCGGCGACTATTTCAAGGCCGAGGCCATCGACTGGGCCTGGGAGCTCCTCACCGAGGTGTACAAGATCGACAAGACCAAGCTCTATGCGACCGTGTTCGAAGGCGCGGCCGACGACGGCACCACCCTCGACACCGAGGCGCAGGAAGCCTGGCTCAAGCATATGCCGGCGGACCACGTCCTGCTGGGCAACAAGCATGACAATTTCTGGGAGATGGGCGACACCGGCCCCTGCGGCCCCTGCTCGGAGATCCACATCGACCTCCGCTCCGACGAGGAGATCGCGAAGATCCCCGGCCGTGACCTCGTGAACACCGACAACGACGACGTGATCGAGATCTGGAACCTCGTGTTCATGCAGTACAACCGCAAGGCCGACGGCCACCTCGAGCCGCTGCCCGCCAAGAACATCGACACCGGCATGGGCTTCGAGCGCCTGTGCATGGTGCTCCAGGGCAAGGCCACGAACTACGACACCGACGTCTTCAGCGGCCTGATCGGCAAGCTGGAGGAGTTCTCCGGCCACAAGTACCACGAGAGCGAGAAGGTGGAAGTGGCCATGCGCGTCTGCGCCGACCACATCCGCGCCATCGCCTTCTCCATCGCCGACGGCCAGCTGCCGTCCAACGTGAAGGCCGGCTACGTGATCCGCCGCATCCTCCGCCGCGCCGTCCGCTACGGCTACACCTTCCTGGGCTTCAACGAGCCGTTCCTCACCCGCCTGGTTCCCCAGCTGGTGGAGGACATGGGCGAGGCCTATCCGGAGCTCAAGGCCCAGCAGAAGCTCGTCGAGAGCGTCATCCGCGAGGAGGAAAACGCCTTCCTGCGCACGCTGGACCGCGGTATCCGCCTCCTGGAGGACACGATGGAGAAGAGCGCCGCGACGAAGGTCATCTCCGGCGTCGACGCGTTCGTCCTGTACGACACCTACGGCTTCCCGATCGACCTGACCGAGCTCATCGCCACCGAGAAGGGCTACACCGTGGACCTCGACGGCTTCCAGGTGGAGCTGGGCAAGCAGAAGGAGCGCGCCCGCAACGCCACCGCCAACGAGTTCGGCGACTGGGTGGAGTTCGCCAGCGGCGACGAGGTGGAGTTCCTGGGCTACGACCTGCTGGACTATGAAGGCGCGACGCTCCTGAAGCAGCGCACCGTCAAGCAGAAGAACAAGGAGCTGTACCAGCTCGTCTTCGACAAGACCCCGTTCTACGCCGAGATGGGCGGCCAGGTGGGCGACACCGGCTGCATCGTCTCCGCCTCCGGCGAGAAGATCGCCATCCTGAACACCGTCAAGGAGAACAACCTCACCATCCACCTCGCCGAGCGCCTGCCCGCCGACGGCACCGAGTCCTTCGACCTCCACGTCGACGGCGAACGCCGGAAGAAGATCCAGGCGAACCACTCCGCCACGCACCTCCTCCACGAGGCCCTGCGCGAGATCCTGGGCACCCACGTGGAGCAGAAGGGTTCCTTCGTATGCCCGGATTACTTCCGTTTCGACTTCTCGCACTTCGCCAAGATGACCGACGAGGAACTCCTCGCCACCGAAAAGAGGGTCAACGCCCTCATCCGCGCCAACAATGCCCTCTGGGAGAAGCGCGACGCGACGATGGAAGAGGCCAAGTCGATGGGCGCGATGGCCCTGTTCGGCGAAAAGTACGGCGACGCCGTCCGCGTGGTCCGCTTCGGCGACTCCGTGGAGCTCTGCGGCGGCACCCACACCTCCGCCACCGGTAACATCGGCCTGTTCAAGATCGTGTCCGAGAGCGCCATCGCCGCCGGCGTCCGCCGCATCGAGGCCCTCACGGGCGAGGCCGCCGAGAACTACGTCCACACGATGGAGCAGATGCTCCGCGGCGCCCGCAGCTTCTTCAACAACACGCCCGACCTCGCCGCTTCCATCCAGAAGCTGGTCGAGGAGAACGCCGAGGCGCGCAAGCAGCTCGAGGCCGCGGCGGCCGAGAAAGCCGCGCAGCTCGCCGAGCGTCTCTACGCCGAGGCCAAGACGGTGAACGGCATCCGCGTCGCCACCTTCGAAATGAGCGTGGAACCGGGTTTCGCCCGCAACATGGCCCTGCTTTTGCAGAAAAAGGCCGAGAACCTCGTGCTCGCCGGCGCCTTTGAGTTCGGCGGCAAGCCGAACCTCCTGCTGATGTACTCCAACGACCTCGTCGCCAAGGGGAAGAACGCAGGCAAGGATATCCGCGAAGCCGCGAAGCTCATCCAGGGCGGCGGCGGCGGACAGCCCGGCCTCGCCACGGCCGGCGGCCGCGATGCCGCCAACCTCCGCGACGCCCTCGACGAACTCATCCGTCTTGCGACGGCCTAATTCCTGTCATTCCGAGCGAAGCGAAGGAATCTCATGAAGAAACTGGACCAGTTCATATTGAAGTCGTTCATCGGACCGTTTTTCGCGATCCTGATGATCGTCATCTTTATCCTGGTCATGCAGTTCCTCTGGCTGTACATCGACGAACTGGTGGGCAAGGGACTGGAATTCAAGGTCATCCTGGAATTCCTGATGTGGGGAAGCTGCCAGGTGCTGCCGCTGGCCCTGCCGCTGGCGACGCTCCTGTCCTCGATGATGACCTTCGGCGACCTGGGCGAGCACTACGAGCTCGCCGCGATGAAGGCCGCCGGCATCTCCCTCACCCGCATCCTGGCTCCCGTGATTGCCGCCAGCGCCCTCATCGCCATCGCCGCCTTCTTCATCGGCGACCGCCTGGTCCCCTACTCCATCAACCAGATCTACACGATGCGGGACGACATCGGCCGGACCAAATCCGAGATCAAGATCCCCCTGGGCACCTTCTACGACGGTATCGAAGGCTATATCCTCCGCATCGACGACCGGAACGACGACAACGGGATGATGTACGGCGTGATGGTGTACGACCACACGACCGACAAAGGCAACCTCCGCGTAACCGTCGCCGACAGCGGCATGATGAAGATGTCCAAGGCCAAGGACTACCTCACCTTCCAGCTGTACGACGGCACCAACTACCAGGAGACCAATACCAAACGGTACCGCGACACCACCCTCGCGCTCCAGCGCATCCACTTCTCCCGCCAGGAGATGGTGATTCCGCTGGAGAACTACGCCTTCCAGCACTCCGACTCCGCCCGCTATGGCGACCAGGTCCGCTCCCGGAGCAACGCGGAACTCGTCCAGTTCCGTGATTCCCTGGCCGAAAAGTCGGATGCCGGCGTGAGGAAGTACCTCGTGGAGCTCCGGAGCAGCTATGGCCTCCAATGGCAGTCGCAGCTGGACTCCGGCTGGAAGGATCCCGGGAAGAAGCCCTATGACCTGAGCCGGAGACCGAAAGAGTGGGACGACCCTCACCACCTCAAGCAAGTCTATGAATCCGCCGCCACCGCGGCGTCTCAGATCGAGTCCACCGTCCAGACGCAAGGAATGGAGGCCTACGAATACAGCCGCCTCCTCCGCCTGAGCGAAGTGGAAATCTGGAAGAAATACGCGCAGGCCCTCGCCTGCTTCATCCTCTTCTTCATCGGCGCGCCGATCGGTTCGCTCATCCGAAAGGGCGGTCTCGGCACCCCGGCCGTGGTGTCCATCCTGTTCTTCGTCCTGTACTGGGTCGTGGACATTTCGGGCACGAAACTGGCCCGCGACGGCGCCGCGACTCCTTTCGTCGGCGATTTCATATCGGCCTTCGTCCTGGTCCCGATCGGAGTATTCCTCACCTGGCTGGCCATCCGGGAGAAGTCCATCAACCTGGACGCGTTCAAGACCTGGACCCGTAAAATAACCCGAAAAGTCATGTCCCTCTTCAAGAAGACCCGGATTGTCTATATGGGTACGCCGGAATTCGCGGTGGCCCCGCTCGAAGCCCTGATGCAGGGCCGCAGCTATCATGTGGTCGGCGTCGTGACCGTGGCCGACAAGCCCAGCGGACGCGGCCTGAAAATGAACGAGAGCGCCGTGAAGAAATTCGCGGTGGCCCACGATCTTCCCGTCCTGCAGCCGGACAAGCTCAAGGATCCGGCCTTCCTGGAAGCTCTCGCGGCCTGGAAAGCCGACCTCTTCGTGGTCGTCGGCTTCCGGATGCTCCCCGAAGTGGTCTGGAAGATGCCCAAACTGGGCACGTTCAACCTCCACGCCGCCCTCTTGCCGCAGTACCGCGGCGCGGCCCCGATCAACTGGGCCGTCATCAACGGGGAGAACATCACCGGTGTCACGACCTTCATGATCGACCATAAGATCGACACAGGCGGCATCCTGCTCCGTCAGGAGTGCCGTATCGAACCCACGGACACCGTCGGCGACGTCCATGACAAGCTGATGTCCATCGGGGCCGACCTGGTGGTCCAGACGGTCGAGGGCATCATCATGAAGGAAGTCGAAACCCGCGTCCAGCGCAGTTTCGTCCAGGGTTCCG
>JAEEGH010021987.1_pt1 | contig 13125 bp, 13 predicted proteins | sample 9134181 | NCBI WGS metagenome assembly JAEEGH01 (sample SAMN16246544, study PRJNA631951) | gut metagenome | biome: gut microbiome; feature: rumen; material: DP-attached | host: Bos | place: Iran: Karaj | collected 2018-10 | reverse complement strand
TGCAGAGAAAGCCAAGCCACAGACCTACAACTTCACCGTCAAGGGCGACACGCTTGTGATTGGCGAGAAGGGCAGTGCCACATTCACTGGCACAGACACTCACACCGTCACCGTAAGCATCGATGCCAACGGCTATTATATTTATAAAGTGGAAGCAGGAAACCATACAAAGCAGAAGCCTGACGTTCACAAACCACTTGAGATGAAAATCTACGATGAAAACAAAACGACGGTGCTGGCTACGCTGAACAAAGTTGGCGATGGTTTGTACAGCGGAGAGTTGGAAGTGAAGTGGGGCTGGATGAACTTCTTCATTGCAGATGAAGAGAAGTCTCTCTTCTACGGGTGTCCTCCATCCAACGATCAGGCAAGTGAACTCTCATCAGACAGCGACTGCTGGAAACTGTGGATTCCAAGCGAACTTACTGGTATCTATACCATCGAGGCCAACCTTAACACATTGACGTGGAAAGCCACCCGTACTGGCGACCTGCCTCCATCGTTCCCCAGCGAGCTGAAGATCTATGGTGAACCAGATTGGCAAGCTATAGCTACACTCACGCACACTGGCAATGGTGCGTATAGCGGTGTGCTAACCACCACGAAGTCGTGGATGAATTTCAAAGTGGTCGATGAAGGAAGCAACACTTGGTATGGTGCCAACGACAACACACTCTCTACCGACGGTGGAAACCTGTGGACTGGCGAAGAAGTAGGCGACTACACCATCGAGGTCAATCTGAGTACAATGACATGGTCAGCAACATTTAAATCCGAGTAAAAACAATGAAAGAGATTCTGAAATATTTTATGGCTGCCGTAATGATATGCTCATTCACGGCATGCAACAAAGACGACAACAAGACAAACGGCAATCCTGTCAAGCCAGAGACCTACGACATGACAGGCTTTGCCAGGGGAGCCGACGTTAGCTGGCTCACTGAACAGGAGGCGAAAGGCAAGAAGTTCTTCGATGCCAGCGGCAACGAGACCGAATGTCTGCAGCTGCTGCGCTCGCTGGGCGTGAACGCTATCCGTCTGCGCGTCTGGGTGAATCCCGAGAATTACTATTGCTCTAAGCAGGATGTCATTGTCAAAGCATGGAGAGCCCACAACCTGGGCTTCCGCCTGATGATAGACTTCCACTATAGCGACACCTGGGCCGATCCAGGAAGTCAGACGCCCCCAGCAGCATGGGCATCCTACAATCTCGATGAGATGAAGCAAGCCGTTGCCAACCACACCAAGGACGTGTTGCAGGCTCTGAAGGACAAGAACATCGACGTGGAATGGGTACAGGTGGGCAACGAGACCCGAACGGGTATGCTGAAGCCCCTCGGAGCCACCTCATCGTCAAGCTACACCAACTTTGCCGCTTTGGTTACAGCTGGCTACGATGCCGTGAAGTCCGTCTATAGCAATGCCAAAGTCATTGTACACCTTGACCAGGGTGAAGTACTGGGCCGCTTTACCGCTATGTTCGACGGTCTGAAAGCCGCTAATGCAAAATGGGATGTCATCGGTATGTCACTCTATCAGCCCAACAGCGAGACCGACATGATGTCGTGGGAGGACAAGGCCAACAACTGCCTCAACAACATCAAGCAGCTGGTCAGCAAATACAACAAAGAAGTGATGATCTGCGAGATTGGCTGTAATTGGAATGCCGATTACGGTGAGCAGTTCATTACAAAGGTGATGAACGGCTGCAAAAGCATCAACGGTTGTCTGGGTGTGTTCTACTGGGAACCGCAATGCTACGGAGGTTGGAGCGGCTATGCCAAGGGCGCCTTCGACGACAGCGGCAAGCCTACTGCCATCATGAACGCATTTGCCAGATGATAAAAAAAAAGATGAGAAATGAGAAATGAAAGATATGGTTAGATGAGAAATGAAAGATATGGTTAGACCTGCATTCCTGAAACTAATCATATCTTTCATTTCTCATTTTTCATTTCTCATTTCTCATCTAACCATATCTTTCATTTCTCATTTCTCATTTTTCATTAAATCATTTCCCCTCTTCCTCCTGTTTCTTCTTCTCCTCTTCCAGTAGTTGGAAGTCTTTCTTGCGAAGAACAAACGAGGTGGTAAGATATTTCTCACGAACCACCTTGTTCTCTGCCAGCTCCTCCGGCTTGCCGTGAAACAGGATGCGGCCCTCGAACAGCAGATAGGCACGGTCGGTGATGGTCAGCGTCTCATCAACGTTGTGGTCAGTGATGAGGATGCCGATATTGCGGTCTTTCAACTTCCACACAATCTGTTGAATATCCTCCACAGCAATAGGGTCAACACCTGCAAACGGCTCGTCGAGCATGATGAAACGGGGCTCAATGGCCAGACAGCGGGCTATCTCACAGCGACGGCGCTCACCGCCCGACAGTTGGTCGCCCTTATTCTTGCGCACCTTCTGAAGGCGGAACTCCTGAATGAGGCTTTCGAGCTTCTCAAGCTGATACTCACGCGGCTTGCCCGTCATCTCCAAAACGGAGAGAATATTGTCCTCAACACTCATCTTGCGAAACACCGATGCCTCCTGAGCCAGATAGCCAATGCCCTTCCTGGCACGTTTATATACCGGATCGTTCGTCACCTCCTCATCGCCCAGATAAATGTGACCACCATTAGGCACCACCAAACCAGTAGTCATATAAAAAGAGGTGGTCTTACCTGCTCCATTGGGACCCAGCAGACCCACAATCTCTCCCTGAGCCACATGAAAGTTCACATCGTTGACCACCGTGCGCTTGCCATAGCGTTTCACCAGTCCTTCGGCACGCAGCACCTTCGAGTCTTTCAGTTCTTCTGCCATTCTTATTCTAAAGTTTTGCTTGCAAAGATACGAATAAAACGGAAAAAAGCAGTCCATTCACTGGATTATGTATGAAATTAAAACATTTTTTATATAGAAAACACAAAGCATGTAAAGATTTTTTCGTAACTTTGCAGCCGCAATTCTGGAATTATATGGAATATAGATATTTATTCTCGAACATGAAACTGAAGTTTCTATACATATTTTGCCTGCTTGGCATCACCCTTTCCTGTACGCAGGAGCAAGATTTTTCGCAGAACGATGTCAACCTCACTCCCGCTCAGAAACAGGAAACCACAATAGACCGTGGCAATCGGGTTCCCGTAAGATTTTATGACAGCAATGTCAGTATTGCCACTTCACGTGCCACAGACTCAGCGTTTGAAGAAGGCGATGCAATCGGTATCTTTGTGGTAAACAAAGGCGAGACCAAGACCGACTCACTTGTGGCAAGTGGCAACTACGCTGACAATTTGGAATATAGACTCGACACCAACGGCTTCATACCTGTGGCAGACTCTATCTGGCAGTACGAGAAAATGAAGCTCGATCTCGTTTACTACGCAGTTTACCCTTACATTAGCGACATCACACCCGTCTTCACGTTCAGTGCATTTGAAGACCAGACCAATCACTACTACTACACCTTGAGCGACCTCTCATGTCAGAAGAAAGAGTCGAAAGATTGTAATGTCAGTCTCGCACTCAATCACATGATGAGTAAGATTGTAGTACGCCTTCAGGGGCAAAACATCGATCAAAGCAACATCTCCGTCACACTGACCGATATGCGCCTCTCAGCCAATGTCAACTTGAACAAAATGGAGGTGACAGCTACAGGTAGTGCAACACCCAGCATTAAATGCGAAGAGAACACATCTTTGGCCACATCTACCGAGCGTGTGTTCCATGCCATCATTGCTCCGCAGACGCTCACCACTGCATCAGGCCTGATCATACGTACACCAGCGGAGACAAAGAGTGTTCCTCTGCCTCGCGCCTGCCGACTTACCTCAGGCAAGCAATGGACGCTGAACTACGATATCGTCATTGACGCTGAGGGCTATATTTACGTCAGCTTTGGTGGTGACGAAGAAGGCGGACAGCACGTCGACTAAAAGAGGAACCAATGAAAGTGTGATTCTTGCTGAATCATATTTTCATCTGTCCTAAATCATAACGTGAACAATTCTAAATCATAACGTAATCTGCCCTAAAAGGCTCATGAACTGCCTATACAGTGACATGACTGTTGCTAACAGAGATAATATGTATCGTCTGTACATGACACAGGCCGTTTGATTAAAATCACAAAAAAACGCTAAAAACTTTCCCTTGGGCATACGGTTTCTGCATATTATTCGTAATTTTGCAGAACAATACTCAAAGAACTGTTAGGAAACATGTTGATTTTTAATTGGCTGACAGCATTCGGGCGCTATATCATCCTGATGGGAAGGACATTCGCCGTACCCGAACGGTTGCGCATGTTCTGGAAGCAATATATTAAAGAGATGGCTCAGCTGGGTGTGAATTCCATCGGCATCGTTTTGCTCATCTCTTTTTTCATAGGTGCCGTGATTTGCATCCAAATGAAACTGAACATCGAGAGTCCTTGGATGCCCCGCTGGGTAGCCGGCTATACCACTCGCGAGATTATGTTGCTGGAGTTCTCAAGCTCTATCATGTGCTTGATCCTGGCTGGAAAGGTGGGGTCGAACATTGCTTCGGAGATTGGCACAATGCGCGTAACTCAGCAGATTGACGCACTCGACATCATGGGTGTGAACTCGGCCTGCTATCTCATTCTACCAAAGATTATGGGCATGATGACCATTATGCCAGTACTGGTGATTTTCTCGTCATTCATGGGCATCATTGGTGCCTACGCTACGGCATTCATAGGCCACATCATGCCGCCAGATGACCTTACAGCAGGACTGCAGCACGACTTCCAATCATGGTTCATGTGGATGTCAATCATCAAGAGTCTGTTTTTCGCTTTCATCATTTCAAGTGTTCCCGCCTACTTCGGCTATACCGTTGAGGGCGGTTCGGTCAACGTGGGCAAAGCCTCGACAAATGCCGTGGTATCATCGAGTGCTCTTATCCTGTTCTCCGACGTGTTCCTGACACAACTGCTGTCTTGAAGATTGAAAATTGAAAATTGAAAATTGAAGATTTTGTTTTATGATTGAGGTCAAGAATCTATATAAATCGTTTGATGACATTGAGGTGCTGAAAGGCATCTCCACCGTTTTTGAAGACGGAAAGACCAACCTGATTATCGGACAGTCTGGTTCAGGAAAGACAGTGCTGATGAAGAACCTCGTGGGACTGTTTTCACCTACCAGCGGAGAGATACTCTACGACGGACGCGACTTCGTGAGGCTATCGAAGAAGGAAAAGGTGCACATGCGTCGCGAGATGGGCATGATTTTCCAAAGTGCAGCCCTGTTCGACTCGATGACGGTGCTCGAAAACGTGATGTTCCCTCTGGACATGTTTTCATCGATGACGCTGAGGGAACGCACGAAAAGAGCTATGGACTGTTTGGATCGCGTAAATCTGGTGGGGGCAGAAGAGAAATTCCCGGGTGAGATCAGCGGTGGCATGCAGAAACGCGTAGCCATTGCACGCGCCATCGCCCTGAACCCCAAATACCTGTTCTGCGACGAGCCGAACTCAGGACTCGACCCGAAGACATCACTCGTGATTGATGAGCTGCTCCACAGCATCACTCATGAGTTCAACATGACGACCATCATCAATACCCACGACATGAACTCAGTCATGGGCATCGGTGAAAATATTATCTTCATTTATGAGGGACAAAAAGAATGGCAAGGCGTGTCGTCGCAAATCATGAACTCTACGAACAAACGCCTTACCGACTTTATTTTTGCCAGCGACTTGCTGAAGGAAATGCGTGAAGCCGTGACAGGCATTCACCAATCATAAGCTTCTCTCTTATTTCATTTTCCAAGCACCGTCCTGCTCCGTCATCGGCACTACAATCTCCTCTTGGGTAGAGTCTCCGTAGTTCAGTACAAGGAACACCAGGATGAGTTGCTGCGCCGAATCAATCCGGGCATTGCTCACGCTGAAGGAACGGATACCGTGATGTAGTTTCTCTTGCTGGGCAACAAACTGTTTGCAAGAGGCGCGCAGTTGCTCACGATAGCTCTCAGGGAGTGAGCTGTTTCCACTTCTCCCTTCAAGAAAGCTATCGTAGTTGCCTGCAAGTAGTTGCTCGTAGCTCGTCTGTACGGTCTTTTTCGCTTCTGCCAATGCCACTTCTTCGGGCGACTGTTTCTCACCGCATGCCATTAGCATGAACAGGCACACCGCACAAAGGGTGATTCTATTAAGCTTAGCCATCACTTCTACTGACGTTTTCTATTTCTGACGAATAAAGATGTTGATGGGCGAACCCGTCAATGTCCAGTTCTCGCGTATTTTGTTTTCAAGAAAACGCTTATAGGGCTCCTTGATATACTGCGGCAGATTAGCATAGAAGATGAAAGTTGGAATCTGGGTGTCGGGCACCTGACTCACATACTTAATCTTGATATACTTACCCTTGATAGAAGGCGGTGGGGTGGCTTCCACAATGGGCAGCATCACCTCGTTGAGCTTCGACGTACCAATCTTAGCCTTACGGTTCAAGTACACCTGCTTGGCAGTCTCCAGCACCTTAAAGATGCGCTGTTTGGTAATCGCTGAGGCGAAGATGATGGGGAAGTCCACGAAGGGAGCCATGCGCGAACGGATGGCTTGCTCGAAGGTACTGATGGCAATCTGAGACTTGTCTTCCACCAAATCCCACTTATTCACTACAACGACCAGCGACTTATTGTTCTTCTGAATGAGCTGGAAGATATTCATGTCCTGGGCCTCAATACCGCGCGTGGCATCAATCATAAGTATGCATACATCGCTGTTCTCGATAGCACGGATGGAGCGCATGACGCTATAGAACTCGAGGTCTTCAGTCACCTTGTTCTTACGACGAATACCAGCAGTGTCCACCAGATAGAAATCGAATCCGAACTTGTCGTAGCGGGTATAGATACTGTCGCGTGTAGTACCGGCAATATCGGTCACGATGTGACGTTCCTCACCAATGAAGGCATTGATGATGCTCGATTTGCCTGCATTCGGACGCCCCACCACAGCAAAACGGGGAATGCCGTCCTCCACATCATCTTTCGAGTTCTCGGGCAGAATCTCCAACACTTTGTCAAGCAAATCGCCTGTGCCACTTCCCGTAGCAGCACTCACGCAGTAAGGATCGCCCAGACCTAACTTATAGAACTCATATTGACCATAAAGATCCTTACCGTCATCAGCCTTATTAGCCACGAGAATAGTAGGCAACTTGGCACGGCGCAGAATCTGAGCCACATCCATATCCCAGTCGGTCACACCATTCTTAATGTCGCACAGGAAAAGCACCAGATCGGCCTCTTCAGTGGCTATAATCACCTGCTTGCGAATCTCCTCCTCAAAAACATCGTCGCTATTGACTACCCAACCACCGGTGTCAACGACAGAAAACTCGCGCCCGCACCATTCACACTTGCCGTATTGACGGTCACGCGTTGTACCGGCTTCATCACTCACAATGGCCTGTCGGCTGTTAGTCAGTCTGTTGAATAAGGTGGACTTACCCACATTCGGACGGCCCACAATCGCTACTAAATTTGCCATAGGATAAACATTTTGATTGCAAAAATACAAAAAATATTCCGAAACAGCGTGCTTTTCGGAATATTTTGCATAGATAGCGTTTCTTGTCACTCCGGATTATAGCCGAAATTATCGAGCTCCTTTTGCGACGAACGCCAGTCCTTATCGACTTTCACGAAGACTTCGAGATAGATGTGCTTGTCGAAGAATTTCTCCAGAGCCTTACGGGCTTCGGTTGACACCTTCTTCAAGGCTACGCCCTGATGACCGATAATGATGCCCTTCTGCGACTCACGCTCCACGTAGATGACGGCATTGATATGTATCTGGCGGTCATCCTCTTTGAAACGCTCCACTACTACCTCAACAGAATAAGGTATTTCCTTATCGTAATAAAGCAGAATCTTTTCACGGATAATTTCAGAGACGAAGAAGCGGGCAGGCTTGTCCGTCAACTGATCTTTATCGAAGAAAGCCGGGCTCTCCGGCAAGAGCTCCTTTATCCGCTTCAACAACATATCCACACCAAACTTGTTCTTAGCAGAAATGGGCAGAATCTCGGCATTGGGCAGCAAAGCGTGCCATTTGTCGACGATGGCAGATAGCCACCTGTCAGCACCCCCAACGGTCCCCGAGGAGGCATCGATAGATTTTGAGGCCATGCCTATAGTAGCCTCCTCGGGGGCTGAATGGGGGGCCTGGTCAATCTTATTAATCAGCAATAGCACCGGTATCTCCATTTTCTGCACTTTCTGCAGAAACTCCATGTTCTTCTCGGGATTCTCCACCACATCAGTAACATAGAGCAACACATCAGCATCAGTGAGGGCCGATTCAGAGAAAGCCAGCATAGACTCCTGCAGCTTGTAGTTCGGCTTCAGCACACCCGGTGTGTCGCTGAACACAATCTGCATGTCATCGGTATTGACGATGCCCATGATACGATGGCGCGTAGTCTGCGCCTTGAAAGTAGCAATAGAAATACGCTCACCAACCAATTGGTTCATGAGCGTACTTTTGCCTACGTTGGGATTACCAACGATGTTCACGAATCCTGCTTTATGCATATCATTTTCCGTCATACGCCCATTTCAGGTACATTGCTCCATGAGTGAAGCCTGCCCCAAATGCGGTCAGTACAAGATTGTCACCTTTTTTCAACTTACTCTCATACTCCCACAGCGCCAGAGGTATGGTAGCAGCTGAGGTGTTGCCATAGCGCTCGATATTGACCATCACTTTTTCCATTGGCATCTCCAGCCTCTTAGCCACAGCCTCAATGATACGCATGTTTGCCTGATGAGGCACCACCCAGTCAATGTTGTCCTTGTTCAGTCCGTTACGTTCTGCAATCAGCGCACAGTCGTCGCTCATATTAGTCACAGCATAGCGGAAAACAGTACGTCCCTCTTGATAGGTGTAATGCAAACGGTGATCAACGGTAAAATGACTGGGAGGACAAACCGATCCGCCTGCCTTCATGTGAAGGAAAGGAAGACCCTTGCCGTCAGTACGCAGATAAGAGTCCATCATGCCGATGTTCTGCTCCTCAGTAGCTTCTACAAGCACTGCTGCAGCACCATCGCCAAAGAGCGCACATGTCTGCCGGTCCTTATAGTCAGTCACCGACGACATTTTATCTGCACCAATCACCAATATCTTCTTGTAGCGCCCCGACTGAATCAGTCCCGAGGCCATGTCAAACGCATAGAGGAATCCACAACAGGCAGCCCAGAGATCGAATGCATGCGCATTCTTCAATCCCAATTTACCCAGTACGATACTGGCCGTTGAGGGGTACTTATAGTCTGCCGTTGAGGTGCAGACGATAAGTGCTTCAATCGTGTCAGGATCGACACCAGTTTTCTGAATCAACTGTTTGGCTGCCTTACGCGCCATATAAGAAGTGCCGAGCCCTTCTTCAGTCAGGATTCGGCGCTCTTTGATTCCAACACGCGTCATTATCCACTCGTCGTTAGTATCGACCATGCGCGACAATTCGTCATTCGTCAGAATGTAGTCGGGCACAAATCCACCTACGCCGGTGATGATCGCGTTTATCTTACTCATTTCGGTTGATTTACTCAGCTACTTCGTCTTCCATCTTGATAGCCACCTTGCCACGATAGTATCCGCAAGTGGGGCATACAGTGTGATACACATAGTAAGCACCGCAGTTAGGACATACAGCCAGCGTAGGAGCTACAGCCTTGTCATGTGTACGACGTTTAGCAGTACGAGTGTTTGATTGTCTTCTTTTAGGATGTGCCATAATTCTATAATACTTTAAAATTTAAATTTTTAATTCTTTCAATTTCTCCCATCTCGGGTCTATCTCCCCTTGATTGGCGTCCGCATCACTGCTTCGGGCAGCCGAGTGCTCATTGAGAACTCGCATCATAGCATCGTTACAATCGCCAGGTTGATGAACGTGCTGGATGGGTACCGCCAGGGCTATAGATTCATAGATGTACCATGACAGGTCAATCAGGCCTTCGCCCTCGTCAACCAGTATCAGGTCGTCTTGTTGAGTATCACCGCTCCCCTCTCCCAATTGGTCTCTTTCCACAAGCTTTGCCACGAGTCGCAGCTGCGTCTCAATGGGCTGCTCCATGTCTTCGAGACAGCGGTCGCAGGGAATGCGTACTGTGCCACTGATATCAAGCAGAAGCTCAAAAAAGCCGACAGCCTTGCGTATAGACCCCGACACGTGCAACGAGCCACCTTTGATTTCAGCCTCGTCCAGCGCAGCAAAGAACTGATCAGTCAACTGGCAGTCCCAGGGTGTCACATCCTCGGTAAGTGCCTTCAGGTCTATCTTAAACTGCTCTAAACTACACATTTACTCATTTTTGAGGTGCAAAGTTACAAACTTTTTTTCTTATGAAATCATTTTTTCGTCATTTTCTGCCTTTTTTATATAAATTGACATCCTCCCCCTGTTGTTTTGGCACACTACGGATGAGAGTGTGCAACAAAAGAGCCCGTCATAGCACTATTTGATGGCTTTCAGCACCTGTTCAGCAATCGCCTTCATGCCCTTGATGTTCGGATGACCGGCCTGCTTCTCGATGTCCTTCAGCTCAATGACAGGGATGCCATAATGCTCACAAATCACCTTTGACGATTCCACAATCTCCTTGCGCAGCTCAGTGTTCTGAATGAAATAAATCTTCACGTTAGGATAGCGCTCCTTAGCATCGCTGAGCAGTCTTGCCAGAGCCGGGCGGTAGTAGTACAGGTCGCCACGCTTGATGTTGTCATACTTATACTCACCCACCTGGGCACCGCACCAGCTGTCGTTCGTGTTGCCAAAAACCAGCAGGATGTCGGGACTGCCCAAGCGCGGCAGACGGGTGATGAACGAGCGGTCTGAGTAGTCCTCGTCGCGATAGCCAGTATAGCAGATGGTGGCTCCGCTATACGAGTCGTTGCGTTCCAGCAGGTAGCCTCCTTCGCTCACCACCTGCCACCACCAGGTCTGGCTCACGCGCTCCACATCAGTGCGCTTGGCATCGCGCGGCACGTTGTACCACACCTCATTACTGTCAGGGATAAATCCCTTGAATGTTGAGTACGAATCACCCAAGATGGAGACTCTCTGTCGGTTCTGTGCCTGAACACCTATAGCACAAAGCAACAGCAATGCTACCATCAATTGTTTAGCTCTTTTCATAATCTTTATAACTTCTTTCACATGACGGCTGATTCAACTAGCAAGTCATATTTGCTACAACTTTTCGTAAAAGCCTTGTGGCAAGGCTATGCATCCTCGTGCTACTCGTCGTCGCTGAAGAGGGGGTCCTCGGGCATCACCATGACGGGCTTCTGCTCATACTGCTGGAGGATATGGGCTGGAACGTACTGCTTGTCAACTACAAGACGGAACATGTATTCACGGAACCAGCGATGGGTCATGATATAGCAGCCTCCCTGTCCGACAGACGAACCCCATGAGTTCTCTACCTTCCACTTGATGGGCTGACCGTCAGCATCGAGGTCAACGGCAGTAAGGGTCATGGCATGTGTGGAACCGCTATCGAAGGTAGAGATGCGCTGCGCCTTGTCCATGCCGAACGTGGTGTTGAAGAGCGAGCCATAGTCGTAGTTCTCGGTGTCGAGGTACCCGCGCTTGCGGTCGAGCTGCTTGCCCACATCGTAGGAGCTGTACATCTTGCGTCCGTCCTTGAGCGAGGTGATAGCCAGCTGTGCTATCTCGTCCATAGGCAGGTTGAGGTATTTCCAGTTGTGACCATCGTAAGTATGGCGGTCGTACTCTACTTCATAGGTCTGATGGTAGGGACGACGCGGGTCGTTCATGACCATGATGAATGTGCCGTTGAGCTTTCCCCCGACTGTTTCTTCGTAGAACGACTTAGGGGTATAAGTCTTGGCCTCGCCTACTGGCTTGCCTTCTTTGTCAGTGAAAGTGTAGGTGAACTCCTTCACTGGTTCGCCCAGTGTGAGGCATAGCATGCCGTAGATGACAGAGAGCATCTCGGTCTTACGTGCCTGGATGGCTTTGGCAGAGGTCTTGCTGGCAGCCATCTCGCGCAGTTCGAGACCAAATTCTCGCAGTTTCGACGAGATGAGGCGAGCCATGCGGCTGGTGTTCTCTGCCGAGTAGGTCTCGGGCACCACACTCATTGGAGCCAGTCCGTATTTCTCAGCGAGATCGGCAACACCGCAGAAAGTGCCTCCGTCGTTGATGGGATGCTTGAAGAAGAACTGCACGCGCTGATCGTCAATAGGCTTCTGCGCGTGGTCGATGACGCCTTGCAGCATGAGATTGGCTTTCTCCAGCTGGTCGTAGAAGAACAGGTAGTCGTGCGAGAATTCCACGCAGAGGGTATCGTCATGGCGCTTAGCGAAGTTGGCGCGCAGCACGTTCAGTCCGGAAAACATCCAGCAGCGTCCGCTCTGCTTCTGGTCGTGGATGCTTTGCTTCGGTGTTTCCGTAGAAAAATGTGTATCAATGGCACCTTGGTTACGAAAGTTCTTGGCCAGATCATCTATGCTGTTAGATGCCATAGCGTTGAACAATGCTTTCCCGACTGGGTTTTCTGATTGTTTCTGTACCATCTGCTGTAGCATCTTCTCGCTGATGCCACCGTCCTTGGTCTGTGCCGTGACGGAGTGTGTGATTGTGAGCAGGAACAACCCTGCTAAGATAGTCTTGTAGTAAATCATGATGTGAATTGTTGATATTCTGATTTTATGATGAAACAACGTACGGAATGAGTTATAATCTGTACGCTCACAGCTTAAGGTTGAATGGGTGTCGATTTGCAATAGCCTATTCCAGTGACATGACATATCAGGATACCTTCTTGATTAGTAACACGTACCTCGACAGAAGGTAACTTATGGTGGCTATTCACAAACACGGCTTCAGCCCGCAACAAGTCGCCCTTACGCGCAGACTTTACAAACATGATATTATTAGAGATACCAAAGGTGAGCAGTCCCTGATAGTTCATGAGTGCGGCTATGGCAAGGTCTGCCAGTGTAAAGAGTGCCCCGCCCTGACACACGCCCCCACCGTTCAGGTGCTCATCTCTTACCATCATCTCAGCCACGGCGTGATGCTCATCGGCTTCTGTCAGTTGACAACC
>JAEEGH010021986.1_pt1 | contig 13125 bp, 13 predicted proteins | sample 9134181 | NCBI WGS metagenome assembly JAEEGH01 (sample SAMN16246544, study PRJNA631951) | gut metagenome | biome: gut microbiome; feature: rumen; material: DP-attached | host: Bos | place: Iran: Karaj | collected 2018-10 | reverse complement strand
AGAAATGAACTTAGAACAAAGGCTGAAGAACTTAGAAGTAGCCTTCAGGAGAAGTTTATTGCTCAGAATACTGCGAGACTTAATGTTGAGAACGAAGAGAAACGTCAGGCTGAGCAGAAGGGCAATTTTACTGACTTAAAGGCTGAGAGCGATGAGATAGAGACAAAGCTTTCTGAGATCGCAGCTGATAGAGAAAATGCCAATGCACAGCTCGAACAGTCTGTTGAACTCGAAAAGAGCTGCACAGAAAAAGTTGAGAAATTCCAGAAAGAGCTTGAAGGTCTTCACGAAATAGAAGAAACCGAAAACGAAAAGGTTTCCAAGTGGGATATCCAGTATGAAAAGATAGCTCAGAAGCAGGAATTTGAGCAGCTGAATATTAATCGTATCAACGAAGAAATTGCTAATGAGGAGAAGGCTCTTGAAGAAATTATAGAGTCTTTGAAGAGCAATGAAGAAGCTCTTTTACAGAATAAGAAAGATATAGAAGAGATCAAGCTTACTATTGAAGCATCCGCCAATGTACAGGATGAGACTACAAAAGAACTCGAAGAAAAGAAAGAGCAGAAAAATCAGCTGACTGTTTCTCAGAAGGAATTCTTTGGAAAGACTGAAGAATTGAATGCCCAGATGCTGAGCCTTGATAAAGAAGTTACAAGGCTTAATTCCAGGAGAGAAAAGTGCGAAGAGACAATTGATGCTCAGATCAATTATATGTGGAATGAGTATGAGATCACACTTTCCGATGCAGCTGGACTTAGAGACGAAGAGATGACTGATGTTCCGGCCATGAGAAAGGAAACAGCTTCTCTTAAGGATTCCATCAGAAAACTTGGTGATGTAAACGTCAATGCCATCGAGGATTATAAAAACCTCATGGAGAGATATACGTTCATGAAGACTCAGCACGATGACCTTATAGAAGCAGAGAGGCAACTCAAAGAGATCATCAAAGACCTCGATGAATCTATGAGAAAGCAGTTTATTGAACAGTTCCACAAGATCAATACAGAGTTTGATCAGGTATTTAAGGAAATGTTCGGAGGCGGAAAAGGATCTCTTGAACTTGCTGAGGATGAGGATGTTTTGGAGGCAGGAATCAGGATCAATGCACAGCCACCAGGAAAGAAACTGGTAAACATGATGCAGATGTCCGGTGGAGAGAAGGCTCTTACAGCTATAGCACTTCTTTTTGCTATTCAGAACTTAAAGCCTTCACCATTCTGTCTTTTGGATGAGATTGAGGCGGCTCTTGATGAGAATAACGTTGTTCGTTTTGCTAAATATCTCCACAAGCTTTCAAGTACACAGTTTATTGTAATTACTCATCGTCGTGGTACAATGGAAAGTGCTGATAGATTATACGGTATTACCATGCAGGAGAAGGGCGTATCTACTCTTGTAAGTGTAAACCTCATTGATAAGGAGCTTACGAATTAATGGCAAATAACTTTTTTGCAAAACTGCAGCAGGGATTATCCAAGACCAGAGACAATATTGCCAAGGGTTTTGATAATGTTTTTTCCGGCTTTTCAAGCATAGATGAGGATTTCTATGAAGAACTTGAAGAGACTCTTATAATGGCTGATATCGGTGTTAACGCCACCAGCAGAGTCATGGATGAACTTCGCAATCAGGTAAAAGAAAAAAGAATTTCTGACCCCAATGCATGCAGGCAGCTTTTGAATCAGATATTAAGAGATCAGATGAGTACGGATGAGCATGCGTATGATTTTGAAGATAAAAAGACAATCATTTTTGTTATAGGAGTAAATGGAGTAGGAAAAACAACATCAGTTGGAAAACTTGCTTCTATTTTCAAAAATAAAGGTAAGAAAGTCTTGATAGCTGCAGCTGATACTTACAGAGCAGCGGCAACTGAACAGCTTCAGGAATGGGCAAAAAGGGCAGATACTCCTATTATTACAGGAAAAGAAGGAGCTGACCCTGCAAGTGTTATATATGATGCAGCATCTGCCTTTAAGGCAAGGGGCTGCGATATTCTGATCGTTGATACAGCCGGAAGACTCCATAATAAAAAGAATCTTATGGAAGAGCTGGCCAAGATGAACAGGATCATAGATAAAGAACTGCCTGGAATCTGGCGCGAAAACTTTATCGTTTTAGATGGAACTACAGGGCAGAATGCGATCATGCAGGCAAGAGAGTTTGGCGAGGCGGCACAGCTTACGGGCATTGTGCTTACTAAACTTGATGGAACTGCTAAGGGAGGAATTGCTGTTGCCATTGTATCGGAACTTAATATTCCGGTTAAATATGTGGGAGTTGGAGAGGGTATTGACGATCTTGAGAGATTTAACTCTGATGAATTTGTTGATGCTCTAATGTAAGAGCTGGTAAGGAGACGACATGGAAAACGGGGAAAAGATGACACTCGCAAAATTTGAAGAAGCCTATGAAGATGTGAAAAAAGTTACTTTGGAGACAAAGCTTATTTACAGTGATTACTGGAGTAATGCAACAGGTAACAAGGTTTATTTAAAACCTGAGAATCTTCAGAGAACAGGTGCCTACAAGGTAAGAGGCGCTTATTACAAGATAACAACTCTTTCTGATGAAGAGAGAAAGAAAGGCCTTATTACTGCATCTGCCGGTAACCACGCGCAGGGTGTCGCATATGCTGCAAAATGCTATGGAGTAAAGGCTACAATTGTAATGCCTACTTCCACACCTTTGATTAAAGTTAACAGAACAAAGGCTCTTGGTGCTGAAGTTGTACTTCATGGAAATGTATATGATGAAGCTTATGAGCATGCTAAGAAGCTTGCTGAAGAAAATGGATATACTATGGTTCATCCATTTGATGACCTTGATGTTGCAACAGGACAGGGTACTATTGCAATGGAGATCATTAAAGAGCTTCCAACAGTAGATTATATTCTTGTTCCTATCGGTGGCGGCGGACTTGCTACAGGTGTATCAACACTTGCAAAGCTCCTTAATCCAAAGGTGAAGGTAATAGGTGTAGAGCCTGCCGGCGCAAACTGTATGCAGGAATCTATGAAGGCAGGTCATGTTGTTACACTTCCTACAGTAAATACCATTGCTGATGGTACAGCTGTTAAGACACCTGGTGAAAAGATATTCCCTTATCTTAGCAAAAATATTGATGAGATCATAACTGTTCCGGATGAAGATCTTGTAGTAGCCTTCCTTGATATGGTTGAGAACCATAAGATGGTAGTAGAGAACTCAGGACTTTTATCTGTTGCAGCCCTTAAGCAGCTCGATGTAAAGGATAAGAAGATCGCCTGCGTTTTATCCGGCGGTAACATGGATATTATTACAATGTCTTCTGTTGTACAGCAGGGACTTATTATGAGAGACAGAATCTTTACTGTTTCTGTACTTCTTCCTGATAAGCCAGGAGAACTCTCCAGAGTTTCAGGCGTAATTGCTGATGTAAAAGGAAATGTTATCAAACTGGAGCACAATCAGTTTGTTTCTATTAACAGAAATGCAGCTGTTGAGCTCAGAATCACTCTTGAAGCTTTTGGAAGCGAGCACAAACAGCAGATCATTGATGCACTCAATGACAACGGCTATAAACCAAGAATTGTAAGGACAAATATTTAAGTAATGAATAGAATAAGATCAAAGAAATTAAGAAGAATAGCAGAGTATATTCTGATAACAATCGGATCTATCATTTATGGAGCTGCAACAAGCCTTTTGGTTGATCCAAACAACATAGCACCCGGAGGACTTACAGGTCTTGCTATTGTGCTTAACAGAGTGGTGCCGATGGGTACCGGTTTGTGGTTTTTGATCATGAATATACCTATTCTGATCCTTTCTATCTGGAAATTCGGTATTAGGTTCACTATTTCAACCATCTATGCAACTGCCGTGATTTCCTGGGTTACGGATATCTGTACTAACTTCTTTTCGGGTTACATCATTCATGATGTATTCCTTGGGGCATCCTTTGGTAGTGCGGCCCTTGGTATTGCTATTGGCTTGATTTTTAAATGTCATGCCACAACCGGCGGTACCGATGTTATAATTAAATTATTAAGGATCAAGTATCCGCATATAAAAACTGGAATGCTATATCTTTTGACAGATATAGTTGTGCTTCTTATTGCGGGTATAGTATTTGGTGATTTTGCCGCATCTTTGTATTCCTTTATGTCGGTCATGGTCACATCTTATGTTCTTGATCTTGTTTTGTATGGAAGAGACGAAGCTAAGCTTATTTATATTATTTCTGACAGGCCTGATGAGATAACCAAAAGACTTCTTGAAGAGCTGGATATTGGTGCCACTCATGTTTTTGCCAAGGGTGCATACAGCGGAGAAGACAAAAAGGTTATCATGTGTGCCATAAAGAAGAGACTTTCACCTCTTGCTGAAGATATAGTAAGAGACGAGGATCCGAATGCATTTATGATCATCTCAAGTGCAAGTGAGATTTATGGCGAAGGCTATAAAAGTTATTTTGACGAGAGAATTTGAGTATGAATAGTTCATCTGGGGAATTTCGTGAGAGAAGGGGTGTCAGGAACACTCATAATATTATTTCTATAATATTCTTAAGCCTTGTAGCGCTTTTGGCGCTGTCTTTTAGTATTGCGCTTTTGATAAAAAATGCGATGCTTAAGAGAGAGGAAGAGGCTGTAAGGAGCGAGCTTGAAGCCCTGAACAACGAGGGATATTACACAGAAGTTGAGACACAGATTCTTGTTGACGAGGCGAAAAAGGTTGCTGCTGATGAGACTGAGAAATCAATAAAAGGTATGATCCAGAGCAAACTTGAAGCTGGTGAAGGCACCACTTCGACTATCAGGTCTCTTTTCCCTGACCAGTTAGTTGTTGCCAGCGATGGAAGGTATTATTTCTTCCCAATCACAGATGAGATAGAGCATCATCCATTTGATGAAGATGACTTTGAATTTGATGACAAGGGATACCTTCAGTATGTTGGGGATGATGATAACATTACCACTAAGACAGGTGTAGATGTATCAAGATTTCAGGGCGATATAGACTGGAAGAAGGTTGCTGGTGCAGGAATTGACTTTGCTATCATAAGGACAGGATTCAGAGGCACCACAGAAGGTAAGCTTCTCAAGGATGATTATTTTGAAGACAATATAAAGGGTGCCACAAAAAATGGCATAGATGTTGGTGTTTATTTCTACTCGCAGGCGCTGAATGAAACAGAAGCCCTTGAAGAAGTACAGATGATGCTTGATATGATTGAACCGTACGAAATCAAGTATCCTGTTGTTATCGATATAGAATCTGCTGATTCTGATTCAGCAAGAACTGTAAACCTTTCCAGTGATTCATATGAAAAGGTTGCTAAAACTTTCTGCGAGGCTGTAAAAAAAGCAGGCTATAAGCCGATGATCTATGGCAATGTTAAGTCATTTACGCTTCTCATGGATGCTGCGGATGTAGATGACTACGATATTTGGATCGCTTACTACGGAACACCACTTTATTATCCATATCACTTTGATATGTGGCAGTATACATCCACTGGAAGTGTTGATGGAATAACAGGCAACGTTGACCTTAATATTTGTATAACAGATTATTGATCGTATGGACACAAAAGATTACGAACAGAAGGGCTATCTAAACGAAGATTATAAATTCTTCCATATATGTGATAGTGAGAACATAGATATACCTTTTCATTACCACGATTTTGATAAGCTCATTCTGATACTGAATGGAAATGTGAAATATATTATCGAAGGGCGAGAGTATGAACTTTTGCCCTTCGATTTTGTGCTTGTAAACAGGTTTGATATACATAAGCCTGTTTGCGAGGAAGGGGATGGGAAGAAGAAATATGACAGGATAATTCTTTATCTCAACCATGATTTTCTTGAGAAATATGGGCTTTTAGACGCTTTTATCAAGGCAAAAGAAATAGAGAGTTATGTTGTCAGATTCCCTGCAAATATCAGCTCTAAGATATATGATGCCTTTAAGAAAATAGAAGGAGACCTTAAAGTGGAAGATAAAGAATATGCAGGTAAGCTTTCTACAGGAATAGATGTGCTGCGAGCTTTGATCGAGTTTAATAAGGCTTGCATATCAGAAGAACTTGGCTTTACTCAGGAAGCCAGGTACAACAGAAAAGTCATTGATATCATAGAGTATATCAATAAAAACCTTTCAAAGGATCTTACTATTGACAAACTTGCTGATAATTTTTATATGAGTAAATATCACATGATGCGCGTATTTAAGCAGGAGACAGGCTATTCAGTGCATCAGTATGTTTCCGAAAAGAGAATCCTTTTTGCAAGGACTTTAATTATGTCCGGAACTCCGGCAACCAGTGCTTGCCTTGAAGCAGGGTTTAAAGACTATTCATCATTTAGCAGGGCGTTTAAACTTCAGCTTGGAGTACTTCCTTCGGAACTTAAAATATAGGTGTAAAATATAGGTGTCAAGAAAAAATACTTGACACCTCTTTTCTTTTTATATATTATAGACATTGTTGATTTTTAGGAAGAGGTATATCATGGAGAAAATCGTAGAACAGGGTCTTCTATATGATTTTTATGGCGAGCTTTTGACTGATCATCAGAGACAGGTCTATGAAGCTGCTGTATACGATGATATGTCACTTACTGAGATTGCAGATGAGCACGGTATCAGCAAACAGGGAGTACATGATCTTATCAAGAGATGTACCAAGACTTTGCAGGGATACGAGGATAAGCTTCATATGATTCGAAGGTTTGAAGCTATCAAGGAGAGTGCTAAAGAGCTAAAAAGCGTTTCTGATCATAATGGAGATATGTCAGATGAGGAGCTTCGAAAGAGGCTGGGCAGTATTTCCGACAGAATTTTAGAGGAGCTTAATAACTAATGGCTTTTGAAAGTCTTACCGATAAATTGCAGGATGCCTTTAAGGGGCTTAGGAGCAAGGGAACTCTAACTGAAGATGATGTAAAAGCTGCTTTAAAAGAAGTTAAAATGGCTCTTTTGGAAGCGGACGTTAACTTTAAGGTTGTCAAACAGTTTGTTTCTTCAGTTCAGGAGAGAGCAATCGGCGAGGAAGTTCTAAACGGACTGAATCCTGCTCAGATGGTCATCAAGATTGTCAATGAAGAGATGACCAAGCTCATGGGCTCTGAGACAACAGAGCTTATGCTTCAGGATAGCAAGTATATCACTGTTATCATGATGTGTGGTCTTCAGGGTGCTGGTAAAACAACTACCGCAGCAAAACTTGCCGGAAAACTTAAGGGCAAAAGAAAACCGCTGCTTGTAGCCTGCGATATTTACAGACCTGCTGCTATTGATCAGCTTGAGGTCAATGCTAAAAAGCAGGAAGTTGATTTCTTTTCAATGGGCACAGATGTTAGCCCTGTTAAAATTGCTAAATCCGCAATGGACTATGCAAAAGAGCATGGTCACAACGTTGTGATTTTAGATACAGCAGGTCGTCTTCAGATTGATGAAGCGATGATGAAAGAACTGCGTGATATTAAGGACGCTGTTACAGTGCATCACACACTCCTTGTAGTAGATGCCATGACTGGTCAGGAAGCGGTTAACGTTGCTGAACAGTTCAATGAAAAGGTAGGCATTAACGGAATCATCCTTTCTAAGATGGATGGTGATTCACGAGGTGGTGCTGCTCTTTCAACCAAGGCAGTTACAGGAAAGCCTATTCTGTTCGTCGGTATGGGCGAGAAGTTATCTGACCTTGAACAGTTCTATCCGGACCGTATGGCAAGCCGTATCCTTGGAATGGGAGACGTGCTGAGCCTTATCGATAAGGCTGTTGAGGCTAACGCAGAGCGTGATGCTGAAAAAGACCGCGAGATGGTCTCCAAGATGAAGAAGGGCAAGATCGACTTCGAAATGTATCTTGAGAGCATGAAGCAGATGCGCAATATGGGAGGACTTGCTTCCATTATGGGAATGCTTCCTGGAATGGGCAAGATAAGCGATGATCAGCTCCCTGATGAGAAACAGCTTGCAAGGATTGAAGCTATTGTCCTTTCAATGACTCCTGAAGAACGCAGGAATCCTAAGCTTATGACTCCACAGAGAAAGTTCAGGATTGCTAAGGGATCAGGTAACGATATTGCAGCTGTAAACCGCTTTATAAAGCAGTTTGAACAGATGCAGAAAATGATGAAGCAGATGCCCGGTCTTATGGGCGGCAAGAGAGGATTTGGTAAATTTGGTAATCCTTTCGGAGGCTTCGGTGGTAATAAGTTCTTTTGATATGTGATTCAGCAAATAGCTGGTTTATCCATATAAATACAATATTATTTAATTTTTTATTCATTTTACGGAGGATATTTAAAATGGCAGTAAAGATCAGATTAAAGAGAATTGGTAAGAAGAAGGTTCCTTTCTACAGAATCATCGTTTCTGATTCAAAGTTCCCTGTACAGGGTAAGTTCATCGAGGAGATCGGAACATACGATCCTAACACAGATCCTAGCACAGTAAAGTTCAACGAAGAACTTGCTAAGAAGTGGCTTTCAAACGGTGCACAGCCTACAGAGTCTGTTGCAAAGCTTCTTAAGCAGGCTGGTATCAAGTAATAAAACTTGAATTATAAATTTTAATTACTTGTGCCGGAGGTTAATCAATGAAAGAGTTAGTTGAAGTAATCGCAAAATCGCTCGTTGATAATCCTGAAGAAGTCGTTGTGACTGAGAAGGCAGAGGGGCGTAATATTATGATCGAGCTTCATGTTGCACCTTCAGACATGGGCAAGGTAATTGGCAAACAGGGACGTATTGCTAAGGCAATCAGAGCTGTTGTAAAGGCTGCTTCTACCAGAGAAAACCTTAAGGTAGACGTGGAGATAGTTTAAGCCAAATATTATTGAGTCGAATTGGTATCATACCAATTCGGCTCAAATTTAAAATAAGCATTTATGCTTGTATTTTTTAGTAGGATTTAAGATGAATTTTCACATCATGACATTGTTTCCCGAAATGATTCAGAGTTCTCTTTCAAGTAGCATTACAGGAAGAGCTGAGAATAAGGGATATATTTCTTTTAATGCTGTAAATATCAGAGATTATTCTAATGATCTCAAACATCACAAGGTTGACGATTATACATATGGTGGCGGTGCTGGTATGCTTATGCAGGCACAGCCTATTTATGATTGTTTTATAGATATCAAAAACAAGATCATCCAAAACGGTGGGAAGTCTCCAAGGGTCATTTACGTTACTCCTCAGGGAAGCGTATTTAACCAGCAAAAAGCTCAGGAGCTCTCAAAAGAGGAGGATCTTGTTTTTTTATGCGGCCATTATGAGGGCGTAGATGAGAGAGTATTGGAAGAGATTGTTACTGACTATATTTCAATCGGAGATTATGTTTTAACAGGCGGCGAGCTTCCGGCTATGGTCATGATTGATGCTATTTCAAGGCTTGTTCCCGGTGTGCTCAATAATGATGAGTCTGCCCTTACAGAGAGTTTTCATAATAATCTTCTTGAGTATCCTCAGTATTCAAGACCGGAGGAATGGATGGGCAAAAAAGTGCCACCGATCCTTTTGTCAGGAGACCACAAGAAGGTTGATGAATGGAGACTTGAGCAGTCGATTATAAGGACAAAAGAAAGGCGTCCTGATCTTTATGAAAAGTGGCTTTTAGAAAATCCTCCAAAGCCCGAGAAAAAGAAGAGAAGAAGACGTAAAGCTGCAGAAGAACCTGAAGTAAGTGGTAATGTTGTAGCTGATAGTAATGTTGATAATAAAGATGGAGAATAATATGACAGAAACATTTCAGGTTGGTGTAATTGCATCAACGCATGGACTTGCAGGGGAAGTCAATGTATTTCCTACAACTGAAGATCCGAACAGATTTAAGAAGCTTAAAAAGGTAACTCTTCATACAAGTAGAGGTGAAGAGATAGAACTCGATGTTCAGAGTGCAAGATTTTTCAAGAAATTTGTCATTGTTAAATTCAAACAGTTCAACAATATAAATGAAGTTGAAAAATTTAAAGGCTGCGAGCTTACAATTGAGAGAAAAGATGCTCTGAAACTTAATCCCGGGGAGTATTACTGTGCAGATCTTATTGGCCTTGATATAGTCGATGAGGAAGGCAATGTTTTGGGAAGCGTGACAGATGTTATTCAGACCGGTGCCAATGATGTTTATGAGATGAAAAGGGCAGACGGCGGCGAAAATGTCTATATTCCTGCTATTAAGGACTGTATAAAAGAGATAGATATAACGAAAAAAAGAATTATTATACATGTTATGGATGGACTTATGTAAATCCTGATGACTTTTATTGTCAAATAAACTATAATTATAGGTGTTAGTTTTTTACTAGGAATGTGAGGAAAAGTAATGGTTGATTATACAGAAGGTGCGGGGTACCAATATCATACACACGTTGCTCCGGGAGATGTAGGAAGATATGTTATTCTTACCGGGGATCCTGGACGTTGTGAGTCTATTTCCAAGTTATTGGATAATCCCAAATTTGTTGCTTATAACAGAGAATATAACTGCTACACAGGATATCTTGACGGAGAAAAGGTAAGTGTTATTTCCCATGGTATCGGTGGGGCTTCTACAGCAATATGTATCGAAGAGCTTGCAAAGTGCGGCGCAGATACATTTATAAGAATGGGTACATCTGGTGGAATGCAGGATGATGTGATCGGAGGAGATATAGTTATCGCGTCAGGGGCCATAAGAGCTGAAGGCACATCTAAGGAATATGCTCCTATCGAGTATCCGGCAGTTGCTTCTTTTGAAGTTGTAAATGCATTGGTTGAAGGCGCTAAAAAGGCAGGAGCCAATTACCACGTGGGTGTTGCACAGTGCAAGGATTCTTTCTTTGGACAGCATGAGCCTGAGACAAAGCCGGTAGGACCTGAGCTTTTATACAAGTGGGATGCATGGATCAAGTGCGGCGCTCTTTGTTCTGAAATGGAAAGCTCAACATTATTTATAGTAGGTAGTTATTTAAGACTTCGTACTGGTGCGGTTTTACTCGTTGTCGCCAACCAGGAGCGAGCTAAAAAAGGTCTTTCTAATCCTCAGGTACACGAAATGGATAAAGTGTACAGTACAACAATAGAGGCCATTAGAAGACTCATTGCCTCGGATAAAACCTGAAAAGGGGTTTATCAATAAATGTTTTCATAAATCAAAAAATGGAGGACGATTATGAAAAAGAAATTTTTAGCAGTACTTATGGCTGCAACAATGGTTTCTTCTCTTGTAGCATGTGGTCAGTCTGGCACAACTACAACAGAAACTACAGAGGCTACACAGGAGACTCAGACAACAGAGACTGCTGCTGAAACAGCAGAAGCTACTGGCGAGAAAATGATGATCGCTATGGTAACAGACTACGGTGATATCACAGACCAGTCTTTCAACCAGTCTACTTACGAAGCTTGTAAGGCATTTGCTGAGGCAAACAATGCAGAGTTTACTTACTACAAGCCAGAAGGTGACTCAACAGCAGAGCGTGTTGCTATGATCGATAAGGCATATGCTGATGGTTACAGAGTAATTGTAATGCCTGGTTATGCTTTTGCTGAAGCTATTGTTGAGACAGCAGATATGTATCCTGATGCTAAGTTTGTTGCTCTTGACGTTTCTGAGTATGACCTTGAGGGTGATAGCTCAGACTTCAATTCAGAGACATATCCTAACGTATTCTCAGCAATTTATCAGGAAGAGCTTCCTGGATACATGGCTGGTTATGCTGCAGTTAAGATGGGCTACACACAGCTTGGTTTCCTTGGTGGAATGGCTGTTCCTGCTGTTATCCGTTATGGTTATGGTTTCGTTCAGGGTGCTGACGCTGCAGCTGCAGAGCTTGGCGCTGACGTTGAGATCAACTATGCTTATGGTAACCAGTTCTATGGCGATTCTGATATCACAGCTGCTATGGATACATGGTATCAGGGCGGCACAGAAGTTGTATTTGCATGCGGCGGCGGTATCTTCACATCTGCAGCAGATGCTGCTAAGAAGGTAGGAGCTAAGGTTATCGGTGTTGACGTTGACCAGGCAGCTACTATTGATGCATATGCAGGAACACCCGGTATGACTGTTACATCTGCTATGAAGGGTCTTCAGGCAACAGTTCAGACACTGCTTTCAGCTATCAGAGATGGTCAGTGGGATGCTTTCGCAGGCCAGATCCAGAACCTTGGTCTTGTATCTGCTGATGACATGTCTCTCAACTACGTTGCACTTGCTGATTCAACAGTATGGACAGATGGCTTCACAGAGGCTGATTACAAGCAGATGGTTGCTGATATGGTAAACGGAACAATCAAAGTTTCTAACGATTCTTCTGCTCCCGAGCCTTCAGCTACAACAGCTAAGATCAACTTCCAGGGCAACATTAAGTAATTAAAACATTAGCCACTTTTAGGCAAATAAGGGCCGGCAGATTCATAGTCTTCCGGCCTTTTTTCAGAATTAGGAACACAAAAAACTATAGGGTATGGAGGAGGTATCAATGGCAGAAAAAGAAGCATATGCTATTGAAATGCTGAACATTACCAAGAGATTCCCCGGAATCATCGCTAATGATAATGTTACAGTGCAGCTCAAAAAGGGTGAGATCCATGCGCTTTTGGGGGAAAACGGAGCGGGAAAATCCACTCTCATGAGCGTTCTGTTTGGTCTGTACCAGGCTGAAGAGGGAACCATCAAGAAGGATGGAAAAGTGGTAAAGATCAACAACCCCAATGATGCCAATGATCTTGGTATCGGAATGGTGCACCAGCACTTTAAGCTGGTTCAGTGCTTTACCGTACTGGACAACATCATTCTCGGAGATGAGACCACCAAACACGGAATCCTTCAGAAAGAAGAGTCAAGAAAGAAAGTTCTTGAGCTCTCTGATAAGTATGGCCTGAAGGTTGACCCAGACGCAAAGATTGAGGATATCACCGTAGGTATGCAGCAGAGGACAGAGATCCTCAAGATGCTCTACAGGGACAATGAGATCCTCATTTTTGACGAGCCCACAGCCGTACTTACTCCTGCCGAGATAGACGAGCTCATGGAGATCATGAGAAATCTGGCAAAAGAGGGTAAATCCATCCTCTTTATTTCACACAAACTGGCAGAGATCATGTCTGTTGCCGACAGATGTACCGTTCTTAGAAG